>Ga0180431_10009411_pt1 | contig 11042 bp, 14 predicted proteins | sample SS_ome_11_FD_132459 | JGI IMG/M metagenome (GOLD analysis project Ga0180431, IMG submission 132459) | Hypersaline lake sediment archaeal communities from the Salton Sea, California, USA - SS_1_MS_1 metaG | ecosystem: Environmental > Aquatic > Non-marine Saline and Alkaline > Hypersaline >...
GACGAAATGAGTAAAGATACCCTGAGGCAAGCCGTCAACGTGGTGCAGCGTTGATGACGATCGCGATCAACGGCCTGGCAAATGCGCTCCCGCTCAACGGGCAGACCACCGGCGAGATATCGGACCGATTCCGGGTTTACTTCGTACCGGCAGGCTACGTATTCTCGATCTGGGGACTGATCTATCTGGGACTGGTCGCCTTTGCTGTCTACCAGGCGCTCCCCGGGCAACGGAGTAACCCACGCATACGACGCATCGGCTACCTGTTCGTCCTGAGTTGCGTGGCGAACATCGCCTGGTTATTCTTCTGGCACTACGAGCTGTTTCCATTGACGCTGGTGGCGATGCTCGCGCTCCTGTTGTTTTTGGTCGCGATATACCTGCGCCTGGACATCGGTCGTGCCCAGGTGTCCCCGACCGAAAGATGTCTCGTGTCCCTCCCATTCAGCATCTACCTGGGCTGGATCACCGTGGCGACGATCAGCAACGTGACGGTGCTTCTGGACTACGTGAACTGGAACGGGTGGGGCATCAGCCCTGAGGTATGGACCGCTATCGTGCTGGTCACAGGTGCCGGCATCGCGTCGGCAGTGAGCCTGACGCGGGGTGACGTCGCCTATATGTTGGTTATCGTATGGGCGTTCGTGGGCATCGCGGTCAAGCACGCCGGCACGCCAGTGGTCGCTACGGTGGCCTGGCTGATGACGGTGCTGGTGGCGGTGATGCTGGTGGTCGGCGCTCTGTCCAAGAGAGCAGGTCGCCGTTCAGGTTAGCCGTTCAGGTTAGCCGTTCAGTTAGCCGTTCAGGTTAGAAAGGGCTGGCGGTTGAAACCGCACCTGTAGGGCTGAAGCCGGCCGTCGGCCTACGCCGACGGGGAGGGCATGTGGCGTGGATACCTAGAGACAACCTTGCGAAGGTTGCACATCACCCAGGCAAGAAAGCGATGACCGGTCAGTGAGGTAGATCCCGGATCGAAAGCTATGACCTAACCTTCGCAAGGTTTCCGAAGTCGCCAGCCTCGCTCGACCATTCAGCCCCAGGACCTGACCATTCACCGCAAAATCATTGCCCCCTGCTTCCCTCTTCTGCTATTATGGAGGCGTGACGTCAGAACGATGCTCACGCTGCCCCAAATAGCACGCACGAGGAGGGAAAAATGAAACGCTTCCAAGAGTCCTTAAACAGTCTGAATCCGTGGCTGCTGTGTGCCATCTCAAGCACACTGACGGTGACACAGATCGTCCTGGCGATCTTCCTCCGCCGGCCTGGCTCCGAGGCGCTGGAGTGGGCGGGGTGGATTTGCCTGTGGACTTCGGGGGTCTTCGGGATGCTGCCGATCGTCACGTTCCGCAGGCAGGGGGGCGTGGCCAAGGGCGACAGTTACATGAAGACCACGGTGTTGGTGGAAACGGGCATCTACGCCATCGTGCGACACCCGCAGATGGGCGTGACCTGGCTGCTGATCTGCCTGGGCTTGATGTTGATCACCAGGCACTGGTCGAGTGTCGTGCTCGGCGTTCCAGCGATGGCATTGGCCTATCTCGACCTGTTGAAAGCCGACCAGCGCTGCATCGAGAAGTTCGGTGTGGCATACGAGTGCTATATGGAAAGGGTGCCACGGGTGAACTTCATGGTGGGCGCTGGTAAGTGCCAAGGTACTGACCGCGGCACTGGTCACGCTAACCCAGAGCATGCTCATGGTTGCCTTCAACGTGCTGCTGTTCAAGGCTGAGATCACCGGCAACATGTTCTGGGGACTGGTTGTGCTGACCATGGGCATCCTGACCTTCACCAGCATGGGGATCGCGCTGGCGGGGCTGTGCCGGAACACAGACGTCGCCGCGGCGGCCGGGATGGCAATCTCCCTGCCGATGCAGTTCGTGTGCGGCACGTTGTTCCCGATCGAGGAGATGCCAACACTGCTGCGGCACATCGCACGCGCGTTGCCGCTGACGTATTTCGTGGATGCACTGCGCGGGGCACTGCTGGATGGGGGCAGGCCGTCCGAATACGTTGAGGATTGGACGGTGCTGTTGGGCTGCCTGGCGGTCGCGTTTTTGTTGAATAGAAAGTGCGTGGCCGTCAAGACGTTTCGATGGGAGTGAGAGATGGAAAGATCATGTTCGTCGAGACTGCGTTGATCTTCGTCGTAGGGTCGGTGTCCACCGACGTGACCGTAGCCGGGAGTTGGTGGTTGCTGGGAGGCATGCTCCTGCTGGGCACCTTCACGTTGGCCGCGCTGGGTTTCGTCGTCAGCAACTTGACCAGCAGTCCCGACGGTGCGGTGGTGACGGTTCACGCCATCTACATCCCCATGCTGCTCCTGTGCGGGGCCTTCGTCCCCGTGGAGGCGCTGCCGGGCATGCTGCAGATCGTGGCGAAGGTCTTTCCGCTCACCTATTTCGCCACCCCGTTCCGCAGCGTGATGACGGAGGGCGCAAGCCTGGCCGCCGTCGGCAAGGACATGGTGATCCTGGCGGCCTGGACGGTGGGTAGTGGACTTTGGGGTGAGTTTCTGCTATTATGGAGGGGAATAGGGGGGAGGATGGAGGATGGAGGATGGAGGATGGAGCATAGATGACGGACGGTAGTTGGTGAGGTAGATATGGGGTGGTTGGGCGTTGCGGTGTATGCGGTTGTGGCGGTGTGCGGCGTGGCGGCGGCGCAGCATTGGCGGCACGAACAGATTCCCATTTGGGAAGGGATGGGTCTGCGCTTCGAGGCGCGGGCCTGGACTGACCTGGCAGGCGGGGTCGCCATCGGCGGTCTGGTGATGGGTGGGATCTTCGGGGTGGAGTGGGCGTTGGGTGCGGTGGCAGTGAACGGCGTGCTGCCCCCCGATCTGCGCTTCGCGACCACGCTAATTCAACTGGCTATCTCGGCGCTGGGGGAGGAGATCCTCTTCCGCAGCCTGGTGCTCGGCGGGCTGGTAGTGATGCTCCGCAAGCGCTGGTTGGCGGTGGTCGTGATGGCGACCTTGTTTGGCTTGGCCCACGCCGGCAACCCCGACGCATCGGCGCTCTCGGTGCTGGGGAACGCGCTGGGGGGGCTGATGTATGCCGTGGCCTTCCTGGGCAGCGGGTGCATCTGGTTGCCGACAGGGCTGCATTTTGCGTGGAACTTCTTCCAGGGACCGGTGCTGGGCTTTCCGGTCAGCGGCCTCGACATGGGCGGGTTGGTGCAGCAGAGCGCCGTGGGGAGCGATCTGGTCACCGGGGGCAGCTACGGACCGGAGGCAGGCCTGGTCGGTATGGCGTTCCGCTTCGTGGTCATCGCGTTGGTGGCAGGGTGGCTATCCCTTCGCCGTCAAACCGCCGATTCGAGCACTGGGCAGGTCTGGCGGCCGGCAGCCAAACGCCAGGCAGGCCGCCCAGGAGTTTCAGGCCCAGTTAAAGCGTCTGGTGGAGAGAGGTATATGACGGAGCGCCACGTCGGTGGGCGCGCCAGCGGGCGTTGGGAAACCATCTTCCACCAGTACCTCCTGCCGGCCGCCGGTTCCAGTCTCGGCGTCGCTTACGCGACCGGGCGGTGGGACTTGAGCGCGGTCGCCACCGGCCTGATCATAACGGGCACATTGGCGCTGGTCTGGAAACTGGGTCGTGCGTTCGTTCAACCGCGATTGACGCGCGTGACGCAGGACTGGCTGAGATTGGGATTGGAAATGGGGGCCTCCGTTGCCGGACATCTGGTGGGGGCGTTCTTGGGGTTATTCGTCGGCGGGCTCATATTTGACTTCGAAATCGGGGCCGTCGTGATGTGGGTCGTCGTGGGCAGCATCGCGGTCGCAGCCCCGATCATTCACGGTACCGAGACCGCACTGGGTTACTACCGCCAGTTGAAGGAGAAGGAACGGCTGGAGGAGCAACTGCGAGCGCTGGCGACCCAGGCGGAACTGAAGGCACTCAAAGCCCAGATCAACCCTCACTTTCTATTCAACACGCTGAACACCATCGCCCAACTAACCCACACCGACCCTGCACAGGCCGAGGCGATGATCGAGCGGCTAGCCGAGATGCTCCGCTACGTGCTGGCGGGCAGCGAGCGCGGGCTGGTGCCACTGGCGGAGGAACTCGCCTTCGTGGACAACTACCTGGAGATCGAGCAAGCTCGCTTCAGCGAGCGTCTGCGGGTGACCCGCGAGGTCGCCCCGGAGGCCCTGCGCACACCCGTGCCCAGCTTGATCCTCCAGCCGCTGGTGGAGAACGCGATACGGCACGGGCAGGGAAGCGACGGCAGCATCGACCTGACGCTCCGCGTCCAGCGCCACGACGACGCGGTGGTGATCGCCATCGCGGACCAGGGGCCGGGGATGCCCCCGGGGCGCCAGCTCAAGGAGGGCCACGGCCACGGCCTGCGGAACGTGGACGCGCGACTGAGGAAGATGTATGGGTGCGGGCTAGAGATTCGGGACAATGCGCCGCGGGGAACTGTCGCAACCGTCAGAGTCCCGCTCGTAGGAGAAGTATGAACAGAACAGAGAGACCTTCGTTGGCCTGGGTCGCCCTGGGTCTGTTAGTGGCGTTAGTAGCGACAAATGCGACGCTCCTGATCCTGCTGCGCACAAGTGGGCCACTCATTGGCGTCGTCTTCTATGTGGTCCTCCTAACTTGCGCGTGGCGTGGGCAGCGGCGCGATTATCGGGCAGCGATGGTGGGAGGACTCGTGGGGCTGGCGGTGCATGTGGCAGAAGTGGTGACCATAGGCTGGTCAGCCTTCCCGATGCTGATGGCGCTCAACCTAATCCTGCCAGCAATGCTGGCACTGGTGGCTTGGTTGGCAGACTAGCGGGCGCGGCAAGAGGATGGTGGCAAGTGAGGTGAGATGATGCCGATGCGGATATTGGTCGTTGACGACGAACCCCCCGCGCGAGAGCGGCTCAAGCGGCTGCTGGCTGACATCGAGGATGTGGCGCTCATCGGCGAGGCAGAGGATGGCGCGCAAGCGGTGGAGATGATCGAGCAGGAGCGCCCCGACCTGGTCCTGCTCGACGTCCAGATGCCAGGGCTGGATGGCTTCGGGGTCATCGAGGCGCTGGCCGACCCGCCGCCAGTCGTGTTCGTCACCGCCTACGACGAGTACGCTATCCGGGCCTTCGAGGTCAACGCGCTGGACTACCTGCTCAAGCCTTTCAGCCGGGAACGGCTGGAGACGGCGATCCACCGAGCCCAGGAATTCTCGTCCGAGGAGGGCAGGATTGGCGCGAGCACGGCCGAACGTTTCGCCACGCAACTCGCACCACTACTGCGGAGCTTAGCCGACCAGGGACGGTACCTGACCCGGCTGGCGGTGCGGGATCGGGATTGCATTCGCGTGTTGGACGTGGGCGAGGTGGACTGGATCGGCGTCGAGGGCGAGCAGGTGATCGTGCACGCAGGAGAGGGAGCCTACCCCATCCGGCGCACGCTGGCCGAATTGGAGGCGCGGCTGGACCCGGCTCACTTCTTCCGCGCCCACCGCTCCGCGATCGTGAACCTGGACCGCGTCCAGGAGATAATCCCCTGGTTCAAGGGCAGTCACAAGCTGCGGCTGACGACCGGCGCCGAGGTGGATCTGAGCCGGACACAGGCGCGGGTGCTGCGCAAACTCCTGGACTGGTAACCTAACCTCCCCTCCCGCAGGTGGCAAGCAACCGAATAAAACGGCCCCCAGAGACGTTGAAGGGTTGAAAGAGGTAATCACAGCAGTGAGCGGACAGCCAACGCCGGCGACGGAAATTGAACTCGAACTGATCACCAGAGCTCAGCGAGGGGACAGACAGGCCTTCGGCGAGTTGGTGCGTTGCCACAGGAAGGGGGTCATCAACGTGGTATACAGGATGTGTGGAGATGCAAATCTGGCAGAGGACGCGGCACAGGAAGCCTTCATCCGCGCCTGGCAGCATCTCCCCAACTATAAACCCCACTCCCCCTTCCGCAACTGGGTGTACCGGATCGCCACGAACGCGGCACGGGACGTTCTGCGCCGCGAGCGGGAGACGGTGGATATAGATGAACTGGCGCTGGCCACTTCAGGCGAGGGACCAGAAGCCACGGCAGAACGAGAAGAACGGGGGGAGCGCGTGCGGGAGGCGGTGTTGGCGTTGCCGCCCGCCAGCCGCGAAGTGCTGGTGCTGCGGGAGTACGAGGGATTCTCATACCGGGAGATCGCCGACACGCTGGGGATTCCCATCGGCACGGTGATGTCGCGGCTGAACTACGCCCGTAACCATTTACGAAAGTCGCTAGCCCCTTATTTGGAGGTCGTATGACCGAACACGTGACCGCATGGCTGGGAGCGTACCACGACGGAGAACTGCATGGACACCGGCGGCACCAGGTGGAGGCCCACCTGGCGGAGTGCGCGACGTGCCGGGCAGAATTGGAGAGTCTGCAGGCGCTTTCGGCGCTGCTGCAGGAAAGCCCTGTAGCTGTGGAGATCACGTCACCCGAGCGCTTCGTGGCGAACGTGGGGTTGCGGCTGCCACGCCGCCCGGAGCAAACAGCCTGGCAGAGAGCGCTGGAGACAGGCTGGCAACTGGTCCCGGTGGGCTTGCTGGGCGCGTGGACCTTCGCCCACGCGGTATTCATCGTGGCCGGGGTGTTGCTGTTCGCGCTGCGGCTGGGAGTGGGAGGTGACCTGGTGGCATTGCTGCCTTACACCGCGCCCCAGAGCACGTGGCTGGGAGAGGCACTGAGCCTCTCGGACGCAGGGCTCAGCGACGTCGGCCGGATAGCGCTGCAACTGCTGGGCCGCGGCGGGCCGTTGGGCTGGGGCACCATGTTGTACCTGGTATCACTGGTCGTGATTGGCCTGTTGTATTGGAGCTGGCTGGCCAGTTGGTGGGCTCGCCGCCAACATGAGAAACTTGAGCTTGAGAAGGAGAGAATGTAACAATGGATCACGTGAAGGTATTGAAACGAGCCTGGGAGATCCTGTGGCGCTACCGGGCGCTGTGGATTTTCGGTATCATCCTGGCGCTGACCACGGCCAGTGGAAGCCCCAGCAGCCCCAGTGGCCCCAATGGTGGTGGCCAGGCTGAGTACCACCTCGACGAAGGCGACTGGCCGTTCCCCGATGGCAGGCTTGAGCTGCCGGAGATAGCACCCGAGGTTGTGAGTGCGCTGGTCGTCATCGGCGTGGGACTGGGGTGTATGGTCATCTTCCTGATCATCGCGACAACGGTGGCACGCTACGTGGCGGAGACGGCGTTGATACGAATGGTGAACGATTACGAGGAGACAGGCGAAACGCAGACCATACGCCAGGGGTTCCGGATCGGCTGGTCGCGCACTGCGCTGCGCCTGTTCCTGATCAACCTGGTGATCGACCTGCCGCTGGCGGTGGTGTTCATCCTGATGTTCCTGTTGGCGGCGGCCCCACTGTTGCTGTGGATCACAGAGAGCACAGCCGCCGGGGTGATCGGCACGGTAGCCACGATCGGCATGGGCGTACTGGTCGTCCTGCTGGCCATCGTCGGCGGCGTGGTGGTCTCACTGCTGAAGCACTTCTTCCGGCGGGTGTGCGCGCTGGAGGAAATCGGCGTGATCGAGTCTATCCGCCAGGGCTTCGCCTTCGTGAGGCGGCACCTGAAGGACGTGTTCGTGATGTGGCTGATCATGGTCGGCCTGAGTATCGGCTGGGCGATCGCGATGATCGTCGCCACACTCGCACTGATCCCCATCATCATCCTGCTGGTCATCGTGGGCGGGGTGCTGGGCGGGGTACCGGCGCTCATCGTCGGAGGGCTGGCCAGCCTGTTCTTCGAGGGTGCGGTGCCCTACATCGTGGGTGCGCTGGTCGGACTGCCGATCTTCATCATAGTGGTGGCGGTGCCGTGGGTGTTCCTGGGAGGGCTGATGGAGGTTTACAAGTCCAGCGTGTGGACGTTGACCTACCGGGAACTGCGGGCGCTGGAGAGCGTGGAGCCGGAGCTACCGGAGCTACCAGAATCCGGCGAGACACCTGAAATGGACGTACCAGAGCTCGAATAGTACGAACGACACGAACAGAACGGCCCCCGGGATCGGGGGCCGTTCTGTTGTTTAGCAAATGCGGTATTAATACGTTTCTAATGGTCTTCGTGTATACTACCAGAAGTGCAACATACGGGAGGACGTTTATGTTCTATACGTGGAATCCGACTTATCTGCTATTTGCGCTACCCGCACTCCTGTTGGCGCTGATCGCCCAGGCATGGATGCAGGGGGCGTATCGAAAGTACCTGCGGGTACCGAACTCGGCGGGCGTCACTGGCGTGGAAGCCGCCCGGCAATTGATGCGAATGGCAGGTCTCGGGCTGAAGGTGGAGGGAGCTTCAGGACAACTTACCGACCACTACGACCCGCGCAGCAAGGTCCTGCGGCTTTCGCAGGGCGTGGCGACGCGGGCATCGGTGGCCTCGGTGGCGATCGTGGCTCACGAACTGGGCCACGCCGATCAAGACGCCCAGGCGTATTTGCCGATGCGCGTACGCTCGGGGTTGGTGCCGGTGGTCAACTTCGCCTCGTGGTTGGGGCCGATCCTGTTCCTGGTCGGGATGTGGCTGAGTTTATACGAGCTGGCCTGGCTGGGGGTGCTAGCTTTCGCGGGCGCGACCGTGTTCGCCCTGGTGACCCTGCCGGTGGAGATCAACGCCAGCCGGCGCGGGCTGCGCATGCTGGAGGACAGCGGCATCCTGACGAGCCGGACCGAGATGCAAGGGGCACGGCGCGTCCTGAGCGCGGCGGCACTGACCTACGTGGCCGCCCTAGCCCAGTCGATCTCGACGCTGCTGTACTACGTATTCCTACTGGGAGGAGGACGGGGCCGCCGCCGACGCTGATAGGACAAATAATTCGCCTACCAAAAGCACCCCGATCACTTCACCCGCCTGGGAGCCAAGCTACGCAAAGGGGTATTGATGGTCGGGCCGCCGGGCACGGGCAAGACGCTCCTGGCCAGGGCCACGGCCGGTGAAGCGGGCGTGCCTTTCTTCTCGATCAGCGGCTCCGATTTCGTCGAGATGTTCGTCGGCGTGGGAGCGGCGCGGGTGCGCGACCTGTTCGAGCAGGCCAAGCGTAAGGCACCGTGTAACGTGTTCATCGACGAGGTCGACGCCATCGGGCAGGCGAGATCGACCGTGGGAGTGATTGGTACCAACGACGAGCGGGAGCAAACGCTCAACCAGCCATCGAATCAATTCGATGGCTGATATGGAAAACCCGTTCAAACGGGTTCGGACGCTGGCCCAACACGTTTTTAACGTGTTTCCTGTATCAGGCCGCGAATTCATTCGTGGCCTGGGCTACGTGCTTCCGGAAAGGTTCGCAACGAACATCAAGGCATGGGCAATGGCCGGCGCATAGGTGCATCGACCGTATCGGCGCGCCAGGCCAAGGATGAGCGCAAAACTGTAAAGCTGCAACTGCCGTGTCAACCACATCTGTGGGGTGGCGTTCCACGCACGCGCATAGAAGATGTCTGCGGGTAAGTGTCTCAAACCGAACAAAAGCGCGCCCAGCAGCAACCCCAGCCACGGCCCACACCTGATGCCAATCTGAGTCTGTATCAAGCCTCGAAACAGTGTCTCCTCGCCAGCCACAGTTATGACGACCAGCGCGACCAGAAACACCAGCAATCCCAGGAGTAGAACCATATCTTCTACCGGGCCAATCGCACTATCCCTGCCGGGTAGCTGGTAAGGGATGCTCTCGCCTATCACACGCGAGATCATCTCCGACAGTGTAAACGCCACAGCAAAGGCGACAATTCCCACAACGATAGCGCGCCAGCCGTTCCAGGACCATCCCAGGGCATCGCGGATGTCGTCGACCGGCTCAGGCCACCAGTGCTTCAGCACGAGTATGGACAGAAAGAGATTAGGGAGCATGATGAGCCCCAACTCGGCAAAAACGCCAGCGATGGGGGGCCATCCGAGATACCAGCCCCCCGTCAACCAGGACACAGCGCCAACTATGAGGAAATTGCCGATGAGCCAAACGATCAAGACACGTTTCAGCATGGTCCTGCTTCCGAGATGAGAGCACGGCTCACTTCTTGGAGCTTCGCTCAAAGAAATCCAACCACATATGCCCGGTCGTCATACGGACTTCGGGATGTGCCGCTCCGAATTCGCGCAGACGCGGCGCGTGGGGTCCCAGCACAAAGTTGACCAACCACCCCGGCACGTACTCGGCCAGGCCCATCGGTGCGGCATCTCCGACGTGGAACAGCCAGCCGGGATCGGTCTGGATGGCAACCCCGCAGTGGCCGCGCGAATGTCCGAACAGTGGCACCAACCACATCTCCGGTTCGAAGGGCAGGCGGATGGCCGGGAAGTCGAACCAGCGTTCACCAGTATCATCGTAGAGCACAAATTCCGGCTGATGGGCAACGTGACGGCAGACATACGCCAGGTCGGTCCAGCGGCGTGGACGTCCCGTAAAGGCTTCGTACTCGCGGCGGTGGACGTGGACGCTGGCATGCGGGAAATCCGGCAGGCCGCCGCAGTGATCGAAATGCATGTGGGTCAGTACAATGTGACGCACATCTTCCGGCTTGTAACCAAGGTGCGCGATCTGGTGCACGGCAGCCTGTTCCGGATTCAGAGGCACGATCGTAATCACCTGGAACATGCGCAGGATGCCCGGCTTGTGGACGTAATCATCCCGGCCCAGGCCAGTGTCCACGAGTACAAGTCCCTGGTTGGTTTCGATTAACAGGCAAAGCGTCCCACTGCGCCAGCCTGAGGGCACACGGGCGTTACAGGTGAAGCAGTTAAGAAAACGAAGGGGACGGGTTGGGAAAGAGCACCTAGTGCCCTGCTGATTGACATCTTGAGGTTGCGGTCTCACCATCAATACCTCCTGGCCTGTCAGCCGTTCCCTGTCAGAAAACGCGCGAGGCAGCCACTACACCAAGCACCACTCTCTCAATCTCGGATGCCCCGGAGTCAGTAGACTTCACAGTGAAAATGGCCTTTCCGGTGAATAGATGCTGTCGAAGAATCCCATGTAAGGAATGTCGTCTTCGATGCACTTGATCTTATAGTTTAGTTCGTCTTGCATCTCCTCATCGGGTTCATC
>Ga0180431_10009412_pt1 | contig 11041 bp, 10 predicted proteins | sample SS_ome_11_FD_132459 | JGI IMG/M metagenome (GOLD analysis project Ga0180431, IMG submission 132459) | Hypersaline lake sediment archaeal communities from the Salton Sea, California, USA - SS_1_MS_1 metaG | ecosystem: Environmental > Aquatic > Non-marine Saline and Alkaline > Hypersaline >...
AGGTGCTGACTTCGCTCAAGGGAATCCCGGAGAAGAGAGTCTCCATGTCCTTGAGCGAGTCAATCGCTACACCAGCTTTGCCTACCTCACCTTCTGCGAGTGGGTGGTCGGAATCGTATCCTATCTGCGTGGGCAGATCGAAGGCCACCGATAGGCCCGTCTGTCCTTGCTCCAGCAGATACTTGTAGCGAAGATTCGATTCCTCTGCCGAGGCGTAGCCGGCGTACTGCCGCATGGTCCAGAGCCGTCCCCGATACATGCTCGGGTAGGGACCACGGGTGAAGGGATACTGCCCCGGAAAGCCCAGATCCTCCAGATAGTCCGGAGCATCGTCACGGGGCGTCAGCACGCGATCCACCTCGATGCCCGATGAGGTGCTGAAGGATAGTGATCTCTCCGGTCGACGCTCGAGGAAGGGTTGGGCCACTTGCTCCTCCCACTTGCTCTTCTCGGCGTCGATGAGGCTTTCCATTGAGGCGATCCTCAGTACACGCTTGTCGTGCTCTCCTAGCGGCTCAGTAGTGCCAGCACCGCTCCTCCGGCCATCACGGAAGCTATCTGGCCCGCCGTGTTGGAACCCATGGCATGCATGAGCAGGAAGTTGGAGGAATCCTCTTCTCGCCCGACCTTCTGCACTACCCGTGCAGACATGGGGAAGGCTGAGATGCCTGACGCTCCGATAAGGGGATTGATCTTCCTCCCTGATAGCACACACATCAGCTTGCCGAAGAGGACGCCGGCGGCCGTGTCCAGGGTGAAGGCGACCATGCCTCCTGCCAAGATGCCGATGGTCCTCCAGTTCAAGAAGCTGGTGGCGCTCATGGTGGAGCCTACTGCTACACCGAGGAAGATGGTGACGATGTTCGCCAGCTCATTCTGAGCAGTCTGGCTCAGTCGGTCGACGACCCCGGATTCGCGCAGCAAGTTGCCAAACATCAGCATTCCTATCAGGGGAGTCGCCATCGGCGCCAACAGACCGCAGATCAGGGTAGTAACGATGGGGAAGAGGACTCTCGTCATCTTCGATATCGGCTTGGAGGTGTAGGGCATCCTGATCCGACGCTCTTCCTTCGTGGTGAGCAACCTCATCACCGGGGGCTGGATGATCGGGACCAGAGACATGTAAGAATAGGCCGCCACAGCGATGGGTCCAAGAAGCTCGGGTGCCAGCGTCGCCGCAACGTAGATGGAGGTCGGTCCGTCGGCAGAGCCGATGATTCCGATCGAGGCTGCCTCGTTGATGGGGAACCCCAGTAGGGTAGCCACCAAGAGTGTGCCGAAGATTCCAAACTGAGCTGCAGCGCCCAGAAGGATCAGTTTGGGGTTCTCCAGGAGCGGTCCAAAATCAGTCATGGCACCAATACCGATGAACACGAGGCTGGGGAAGAGCTCATTGGGGATGCCTGCCTCGTAGAGCGTCCACAAGAGACCGTGTTCTTCCGTCATGCCGGTAGCCGGTATGTTAGCCAGTATGCATCCTGCGCCGATGGGTAGCAGGAGCAAGGGTTCGTACTCTTTGGATACTGCCAGATAGATCAAGATGCCGCCGACGGCGATCATCACAACGTGTGCCCAGGTGAGCTGCATCACGCCGCCCAACATCTGTTCCAATCCACTCAAGTCCATTGCCGTTTATTCCTCTTGCTAGGCTAGCCGATGACGCAAAGCGTTTCGCCGTGATTGACCGTCTGGCCTGCTTCGACGCTGACCTGAACTATGGTGCCACTGGCGGTCGCGTTGATCGCCATCTCCATCTTCATGGCCTCGAGCGTGCAAACCACGTCTTCCTTCTCTACCTGATCCCCAACCTTCACCTTGATAGATAGGATCTTCCCGGGCATCGGGGCCGTGATGTTCGTGCCCCCATGCGCCGTCGCGCGATCCCTCGGCGCAGGCCGGGGGGTCTGGGGAACAACCTCCGGGCGCGCAGTCGCAACTGCAGCCGGCGCAGGTCTCTCGAGAGCGGGCGCCGAAGAGCGCTGATTGATAGACTCGACGACGTAGGCCTTGCCATTGACCGTTACCTCAACCGGTCGCTGAGTTGTGTCGCCGATCTCTACCTGATAGGTCTTGCTGTCTATTACCAGTTCAAAGGTTCTCACTGCTGCCTCCTGGTTCTACTTTCATGCACCCGTCCGCCGGGGCGCGCTCGCGTCTGGGGCTCATAGCCCTTGACCCGACGAAAGACGAGCACGCTACTCCGTGGATCGGAGTCTGGCGTGTGCCTTCCATGCCCCAGGGCCTCTGCGGATGGAGAGGACGGTGACCGGTTCTGCCGGTCGGGGCTCGTGCTGCTCTAGCGCCAGCGAAAGAGCGACGGCTAGCGCGGCGATGGTCTCTTCGTCTGAGCCCTGCGCGTTCTGACGTGGTTCTGGTGCGGTCTCCTTCTTGGGCCTGAATACTCGGTTCAAACATATGATGGCCAGCATCAGGACGGCCAAGGCGGAGAAGACCAATCCCATGCCGATCACGGTTACTCTGATTCCAGCCTGAACGTCCAATCTTACTCCTCCTGAATGCCTAGATCGTGAAAAGCACTAGCGCCTCATCCAAGCCGCCAGCTTCCACACCAGGTGGTCCGGGTAGGACGATTCAGTCGCGCCGTTTGCCGGTTCGGCCTCGCTCTTGCTCGGCGCAGGAACCGCTTCCTCTAGCTCCACTCCGTCTCTGCGTCGGAGCAGGAACTCTCGTGCTACCTGAGGAAAGAGGCAGTATGACAGAACATCTTCCTCGGATTCGGCCAGATCGCCAATCTCGGCCTTTGCCTTCTCGAACCCCGGTTCGAGCAAGTCAGCGGGACGACAATCGATCGGCTTCTCATCACCGATTGCCAGTCTTTGCACCTCAGGGTCGATGGGTGCCGGCGGGCGACCATAGAGCCCCCGCACGTAGTCCTTGACTTCCTGGGGTATGACCTTGTAGCGCTCCCCCAGGACCACGTTAAGTGTGGCCTGTGTCCCCAGGATCTGGCTGGATGGAGTCACCAGTGGGGGGTACCCCAGCTCCTTGCGCACCCTTGGCATCTCCTCTAGGACCTCATCATACCGATCCTCGGCGCCTTGCTGGCGTAGTTGGGACATGAGGTTGGATAGCATGCCACCCGGTATCTGGAAGCGCAGCACGTTCACGTTCACACCGCGCAGTCCGCTCTCGAATGCTGCGTATCGTCGTCGAACTCCCTGGAAGTACGCGGCAATCTCGGACAGAAGGTCCAGATCGAGGCCTGTGTCTCGCGGATGCTCCCTGAAGATGGCGACGATGCTCTCTACCGGAGGCTGAGAGGTGACCAGGGCCAAGGATGAGATGGCGGTATCGACGATGTCGACGCCGGCCTCGACTGCCTTCACGTAGGTGGCGGTGGCGAAACCGCTGGTGGCGTGGGTGTGGAGTTGGATGGGTACCGACACGGCCTTCTTGAGCTTGGAGATCAGTTCGTAGGCGGTGAAGGGCGTCAGCAGCCCGGCCATGTCCTTGATGCAAACGGAGTCGGCCCCCATGGTTTCGAGTTCTTGGGCTAACTGGACATAACCGTCGACATTGTGTACGGGTGAGATCGTGTAGGAGATGCTGGCCTGCACGTGAGCCCCTTCACGCTTGACTACCTCCATGGCCCAGGCCATGTTCCGAGTGTCATTGAGGGCGTCGAAGATGCGAAAGATGTCCACTCCGTTGGCGATCGCGCGAGTGATGAAGCGTTCCACTATGTCGTCAGGGTAGTGGTGATACCCGACAACGTTCTGACCGCGCAGAAGCATCTGAAACGGGGTGCGCGGCATGTGACACTTGAGTTGGCGGATACGCTCCCAGGGGTCCTCATTGAGGAAGCGCATAGCCGAGTCGAATGTTGCTCCTCCCCAGGTTTCCGATGAGTGGTAGCCGACGGCGTCGAGCTTCTCACAGATGGGGAGCATGTCTGCAGTACGCATCCGCGTCGCCAGCAGAGACTGGTGCGCGTCGCGTAGGGTCGTATCAGTGATCTTGACTGGTTGTGTCATTGTTCGAACGAATACCTTCCTTTAGGCTTTGTTGATCGAGCTACGCCCGACATTTCTGGCACTACAGAGGCATGTTGCCATGCTTCTTGGGCGGATTGGTGTCACGCTTGTTCTCCAGCATATGGAGGGCGTTGATCAGACGAGGTCGCGTCTCCCGGGGTTCTATGACGTCGTCAACGTATCCGAGGGAGGCGGCCACGTAGGGATTGGCGAACTGCTCTCGGTACTGCCGAATGAGCTTGGCCCGCGCCTCTTCGGGATCGGCGGCCTCGGCGATCTCCTGGCGACCAACGATGTTCGCTGCACCTTCGGGGCCCATGACCGCGATCTCCGCCGATGGCCAGGCGTAGTTGATGTCCCCACGGATGTGCTTGGAACTCATGACGCAGTACGCGCCCCCGTAGGCCTTGCGGGTGATGACCGTGATCTTCGGCACCGTGGCCTCGCAGTATGCGTAGATGAGCTTGGCCCCGTTGCGGATGATTCCTCCGTGTTCCTGGGCTGTCCCGGGCAAGAAGCCGGGCACGTCCTCGAACGTGATGACGGGTATGTTGAAGCAGTCGCAGAAACGGACGAAACGCGCCCCTTTTGTCGAGGCATCGATGTCCAACGCTCCAGCCAGAACGGCCGGCTGGTTGGCCAGAATGCCGACGGAGTGCCCGTCCAGGCGAGCGAATCCCACGATGATGTTCCTCGCGTAGTGCTCCTGAACCTCCATGAAGTCACCGTCATCCACGATGCTGAGAATGATGTCCTTCATGTCGTAGGGCGTCCGGGAATCGGCAGGCACGATGGAGTCGAGCTGTGGGTCCATTCGGGCAGGATCATCCGTCGGCCGCTCGACAGGCGCGCCCTCCATGTTGTTCTGAGGGATGAGGTCAAGCAGTCTACGGACCTGTTTGTAGCACTGCTCCTCGTTCTGTTCGGCGAAGTGCGCCACGCCGCTAAGCTGGTTGTGGGTCATGGCCCCTCCCAGCTCTTCCGCCGTCACATCCTCGTGAGTCACCGTCTTGACTACCTGCGGGCCGGTGATGAACATGTGACTGATGCCCTGAACCATGAAGACGAAGTCCGTCAGAGCGGGCGAGTAGACTGCGCCGCCGGCACAGGGCCCTGCGATGACCGTGATCTGTGGTACCACACCGGAGGCGAGCGTGTTGTGCAGGAAGATGCTCGCATAGCCTCCCAGGGCGGCAACGCCTTCCTGGATGCGAGCACCACCTGAGTCGTTGATGCCGATGATGGGAGATCCGTTCTTGAGTGCCATGTCCATGATCTTGCAGATCTTGGCGGCGTGGGCCTCGCCCAGAGAGCCTCCCATCACACTGAAGTCCTGTGCATATACGTACACGAGACGATGGTCAATGGTGCCATACCCGGTGATGACTCCATCGCCAAGATACTTACGTTCGTCCATGCCCAGACCCGTGGCTCGATGCACCACGAAGGGATCGACCTCTTGGAAGCTCCCCTGGTCCAGGAGCAGACTGAGACGTTCGCGCGCGGTCAACTTCCCCTTGGCGTGCTGTCGTTCCAGCCGCTCCTCGCCTCCTCCCAGGCTGGCCTGATGCTTCTTGTTCCGCAAAGCTTCGATTCTACTGTCTGTCATCTATCCTCCCAAAGCGTTCCGCTATCAACTCTGCGCCTCCTCTCGCCAGAACACGAGCTCGACTCCCGCCTCCTCGAGCATCGGCCTGGCGAAGCCGTCCGGATACTCCTCAGCGCACACTACTCTGCGGATTCCGGCGTTGATGATCATCTTGGCGCAGGTGATGCATGGTTGGTGTGTGCAATAGACATCGCTTCCCCGAATGGCCACGCCGTGCAGCGCCGCCTGAACGATGGCGTTCTGCTCCGCGTGTAGCCCTCTACAGATCTCCTGTCGCTGACCGGAGGGTATGCCCAGCTCCTGTCTCAGGCAGCCCGTTTCCTCGCAGTGTGGCAGGCCCGTCGGAGCACCGTTGTATCCCGTGGCCAGAATGCGCTTGTCCTTGACTATGATCGCTCCCACTTGCCGGCGCATACATGTCGAACGGGTGGCTACGTGCCGAGCAATGTCTATGAAGTACTCATCCCACGATGGCCTCATGACTTCAATACATACTCCTCAAAGGCGCCGCCGGTGATGGGCATGGCCTCTGTGAAGATGGCCAGTATCGCCTTGGCGTACTGTTGGTGTTCCCACTGTGCACCCTTGCTGAGGCGCTTCCTCAGCCAGTTCATCAGCGACCAGGCGTTCACCGTCCAGATGAACTCCGTGTAGACGGCTGTGCCCAGCAAACCTCTGGCTTGCTCTCGCCGCCAGCCGGATTCCAAGAGCTGTTCATAGAGATCAAACGAGCGATCCATGTGCTCCCGATAGTCATCCAATCTCTCGTGATCTGCCGGGGCGTAGTAGTCCCGTTCGGCTATACAGTAACGAAGGGAACGCTCGTTGAAGCTACCGATGCGGTGCCTCATCCACTGACGGGCCACGAAGATGGGACACTTGACGTTGAAGCGAAACACGGCATGCTCGAAGACGGTGTTGTGTCCTGGGTCGCTACGGATGAGGCGACGGATCAGGCGCTCGTCGGCCTCCGGAGACTTAGCGACAGACTGATAGCAGATGCGTGCTCCACGAACTACGGCATCGTCGCCGCCCATCGTCTCTTCAACTCTTACCCAACCCTTGTCCAAGACCTTGACCGCCCCGCTCAATTCGTACCCTCCTGACAGCATGATATGATCTGCGGCGCAATACAGCGCCCTAGCTACCGGTATTCTCAGCAGGTCGTGCTGGTCGCTCTCGAAGGCTGATCTATGCCAGGCTCCGCAAAAAGACTCTGCCCTCAGCGCAAGATGGAGCCCGCGATGACCATGCGTTGCACCTCGCTGGTCCCCTCGTAGATGTCTGTTATCTTCGCGTCGCGATAGTGTCTCTCCACCGCGTATTCCTTCATGTAGCCGTATCCACCATGTATCTGTATCGCCTTGTTTGTGGCCCAAACAGCGGTCTCTGAGGCATACAGCTTTGCCATGGCGGCTTCCTTGCTGAAGCGCGCGCCCGTGTTTGATGCTTGCTCCTCGGCGAACGCGGCCCGGTAGGTGAGCAGACGAGCCGCATCGATACGCGTCGCCATGTCAGCCAGCATCCACTGAATAGCCTGGAACCTTCCGAGGGGCTTGCCGAATTGCTCTCGCACTTTGGCATATTCCAGCGCAGCTTCGTAGGCCGCGGTGGCAATCCCGACGGCCTGGGCGGCGACGCCAACGCGCCCGCCGTCAAGAATGGACATCGCGACCCTGAAGCCATCTCCCTCAGACTTCAGCCGATTGGCAACCGGAACACGGCAATCACGGAAGAAGAACTCGCATGTGCTGGTTGCCCTGATCCCCATCTTGTCCTCTGCCTTGCCCACCTCGAAACCTGGAGTGCCCGTCTCGACCAGGAAAGCCGTGATGCCACGGTGGCCCTTGGCCTTGTCGGTCATGGCGAAGAGAACCACGAGACCGGCGATGCCTCCATTGGTGATGAAGTGCTTCGATCCGTTGATGATGTAGTCGTCCCCATCCAACACCGCCGTGGTCTTCTGTGCCGCCGCGTCGCATCCGGCCCCTGGTTCGGTCAATGCGAAGCATCCGATTATCTCGCCTCCCGCCAACTGGGGCAGATACTTGCGCTTCTGCTCCTCGCTCCCATACTTCTCGATGGCAGCGCAGGTGAGGGAGTTATGCACCGACATCAGGATGCCGGTTGAGGCGCAGGCCTTGCTGATCTCCTCCACGGCGAGGATGTAGCTGACCACGTCGAGCCTGCAGCCCCCGTATTCCTCGGGAACCATCAGACCGAGGAAGCCAAGCTCACCCAGCTTCCGTATGATGGTGCCCGGGATCTCTTCTTTCTCGTCCATCTCCGCAGCTATGGGCGCGAGCTCCTTGGTAGCGAAGTCGCTGGCCATCCTTCGAATCATCTCCTGCTCTTCACTGAGCACGAAATCCATTGCCAGGTCCCTCCTTGACTGTTGACTCCGTCATTATCGCTACGATGACTTCAAACTCGTGCCGATGAGGACATCAGCCTCCGCGCAGCACGGGCGTGCCTATCAATAGTCGTAGAAGCCTCGCTTCGCCTTGCGACCCAGATAGCCCGCCGCTACCATTCTTCTCAGGAGGGGGCACGGTCGGTACTTGTCATCCCCGAGACCCTCGTGCAGTACCTCCATCACCGACAGACAAACGTCCAACCCGATCAGATCGGCCAGGGCCAGCGGGCCCATTGGATGGTTCATTCCCAGCTTCATGACCGAGTCGATGTCCTCGGTGCTGGCAATGCCTTCCATCAAGCAGTAGACCGCCTCATTGATCATGGGTATCAGGATGCGGTTGGAGACGAAGCCGGGAGAGTCGTGTACCTCTACCGGGGTCTTGCCGGTCTCTCGCGCCAGTTGCATGATCCGCTCGCAGGTTTCGTCGCCGGTGGCCAGGCCCCGTATGACCTCGACCAGCTTCATCAGCGGCACCGGGTTCATGAAGTGCATCCCGATGACCTTGTCGGGCCGTTTGGTGGTGGCGGCAAGCTCTGTGATAGGTATGGACGAGGTGTTGGACGCGAGGATCGTCTCCGCGTCCGTGATGTCATCCAGGTGGCGGAAGACCTTCTTCTTGACCTCTGCGTCCTCTATCACGGCTTCCACGACCACTTGCGCATGGGCTGCATCGCCGAGAGAGAGCGAGGGCGAGATCCGCTCCAGAGCGGTGGCCTTCGCCTCAGCAGTGATGCGCTCCTTGGTCATCAGCTTGTGCAGAGATTTCTCTATCGAGGCCATACCCCTGTCCAGGTAGGCCTGCTGTACGTCCACCATGACGACACGATACCCAGCCTGTGCGAAGCTCTGGGCAATGCCGCTGCCCATGGTGCCGGCTCCGATGACGGCAATCCTGGCAATCTCCATTGCTACCTCCCTCAGGCATACTGGCATGCGCAAGCTCGATAACGACCGTTCAACCCAGAACCTACTCCAACTCAATGGCCATAGCTACTGCCTCTCCACCTCCCAGGCAGAGGGCGGCGATACCGGACTTCAACCCCCGGGCTCGCAGGGCGTAGATGAGTGTGACCAGGACCCGCGCGCCGCTGGCTCCAATGGGGTGGCCTAGAGCGATGGCGCCGCCGTTGACGTTGAGCTTCTCCGGATCCAGGTCAAGAGCCTTCGCATCGGCCAGGGTCTGAGCCGCGAAAGCCTCGTTGAGCTCGAAGAGATCAACCTGATCTAGCTCGATGCCGGTCCGATCCAGGAGACGCTTCATGGCAAAGATGGGCGCGGTGAAGATCTTCAAGGGCTCAACTGCGGCCTGATCGTAACCCACAACGCGGGCCAGGGGAGTGATACCGAGTTCCTCCGCCTTCGATCTGCTCGTGATCACAACCGCGGCCGCTCCGTCGGTGATGCCCGGCGCGTTGCCGGCCGTCACTCTGCCGTCCTTCTCGAAAGCCGGGCGGAGCCTGGCCAGCTTCTCAAGGCTCGTGTCCCGCCGTGGGGACTCATCATGCTCCAACCAGATGGACGGCTTCTTGCGCTGCGGTACCTCTACGGGCACGATCTCGTCTGCGAAAGCGCCCGAGTCCGTGGCGGCGATGGCCCGGCGATGGCTTCGGAGCGCGTACTCGTCCATGGCCTGACGGGATACTCCGTACTCGCGTGCGATCCACTCCGCCGCACAACCCATGTGCTTGTCTTCGAATGCACACCAGAGCCCATCGTGCACGGTGGCGTCGAGCAACTGGTTGTGTCCCAGCCGATAGCCGAAGCGTGCCTTGGGCAGCAGATATGGGCCGCTGTTCATGCTTTCCATGCCACCGGCCACGATGATAGTGGCGTCGTTCGCCCGAATCATAGCTGACCCCAACATCACCGTCTTCAGCCCCGACCCGCAAATCTTGTTGAGGGTCGTGGCCCCAACGGTGGGGGGCAGGCCAGCCGCAATAGCGGCCTGACGAGCCGGAGCCTGTCCCTGTCCGGCAAGGACTACGTTGCCCATCAGCACCTCGTCCACGGCAGAACCATCGATTCCTGCCCTGTCAACAGCAGCCCGGATGGCGACGGCCCCCAGCTTGCTGGCAGAGAGGGCAGCCAGACTGCCTTGAAACCTGCCGATGGGAGTTCGTGCGGCGCTGACTATCACGACGTCATTGTCACGAGCCATCGTCTCTCTCCCTTCTTGGTGTGACCCGCTTCGGTGGGTACCCAATTCGTATTACGCACCAGGCGCTATTCTACCAGAAAAGGACGAATATGGCTATTCGGCATACCGGGACTGGGTGGACGGTCAGCACCGACCTGGAATCAACGGAGTGCTGCTTTGGGAGAGCGCTCCGCGACGGCTCAGTTCACCTGGTGCAGCATCAGACGGTCGTTTCCGTCGGCGTCACTGCCCGGCTCTCTAAGTTCGGCTATTCCCGCGGGGTGCTCTGCCATCGCCTCCCGCCGAGGCGAGATCCTGCTCCAGGCCGGGAATGCCGGTTGGCACACTCAACCGGCCAGGCACAGATCGGCACGGATGACGGCGCTGTCGTGGCACTGCAGAGGTGGCAGTGAGTGCTCGGAGCACCCGCTGCTCGGTGACCCTACGAGAGTGATGTCCATAGATCGCGAGCGTTGCGACCTGTGGGAGTAGCCTTGGGCGACCGAGAACCGTCCATGCCAGAAGTCTACGGTAGTGCAGTCGCTCCTTGCCGATGATGCAGAGACGAACCACGCAGCGCCGGAACGCCAGGAGATGCCGCGCGTCCTCGACCATGTCTCGGTTGTCGTTCTGCATCTTGCTGCAGTCGGTCAGACTGTCCTCGTGTGGCTCCTATCTGGCGAGCAGTCACCGATGGGTCACCGGCTGAGTCCAGAGGAGAGCATTCTGTGTCCAATGGTCAGAACCGATGTCGCAAGTGCCATCTTGACCAGATCGCCCGGCAGGAAAGGAGCAACTCCCAGGGTGAATGCATTCCCTAGCCCGACGAATCGCGCGAGCCAGGGCAGCCCGACGACGTAGATGGTAGCGTTGCCCAGCAG
>Ga0180431_10009413_pt1 | contig 11041 bp, 9 predicted proteins | sample SS_ome_11_FD_132459 | JGI IMG/M metagenome (GOLD analysis project Ga0180431, IMG submission 132459) | Hypersaline lake sediment archaeal communities from the Salton Sea, California, USA - SS_1_MS_1 metaG | ecosystem: Environmental > Aquatic > Non-marine Saline and Alkaline > Hypersaline >...
CAGCATTTTGGTGAGTCGGTCGCGCTAAAGGGAACGGTGATCGCTGTTGGCGCGCCCGGGTATGATGATCCCCTGGCCGGCGACAACACCGGGGCGGTGTACATTTTCGAGCACAATGGCCGCGCCTGGGTGGAGACAGGTAAACTCACTCCCAGCCACAGGGTGCCCGGCGCAAAGATTGGCCGTGCGCTCGCCTTTGACGGAGAGTGGTTAGCGGCCTCCGGTTCCCCGGAAGCTGGGAGCGTTTCTATCTTTCGGCGAGAGGCGGGTGGTTGGCGCGAGATGCCTCCGCTGCCGGTTCCGGTATTCCTGGATGGCAAGCCTTACGTCCTCCTGGATCTGTATGGGGATACCCTGGCCATCAGCACGGTTACGTGGGAACCGCCGGACGATCCAAACGATGTCCGGCTACTCAAGAGAATGGGAATCGTTACCCTTTACGAGTGGGCCGGGGATCAATGGAAGCAAACTTTCCGGACAGAGCCCCAGGAGGCTTCTCTCTTGGCGATGTACGGCGAGGATGCTCCCTTTGGCATTCCCGTATCGTTAGGAGGCGAAGCGGATGCTGGAAAGGCAAGCTGGCTGGCGGTGGGCAAACCGGGCTTTCCCAAGTCCGGTCGTGAGACTGGATCGGTTGCGATCTATGAGCGTGGGGAGCGCGGTTGGAAACCGCAGTCAGAGTTGATGCTGCTCCCCGGAGAACCGGTTCCAGGAGCGTTACCCTTTTTTGGTCCTGACCCAGGCGCGATTTTCTTTGGCGCCTTTGTAGAGTTCAAAGAAAACCGGCTGGCTGTGGTCTCAACTTTTGCTAATACCGCCTATGTTTTCGAGCGCCAGGACCCGGATTGGATCTGCCGCTTCCGGATCACTCCAGGGGATAAAGACGGCGATCCCGATGACTTTCAGCGTCGGACAATCGCCATGAGCGGCAACAGCCTCCTGCTGGGCTCGCCCGGCGAGATCGGCGGAGGGATGATTTTTGTGTTCAATCTACCGCCGTAGCCCGCTGCGTCCAAGAAAGCTTTTTGAAGAACACCTACAAACTCATTTTTGCGTGGTGTGGTGAATCAGAAACTATGGGAAAGGAACCATGGAAAAAGAATACAACATTGTCTACGTTGATAAGCCAGAATGGAGGATAATTGGAGGTGTCATTAGTGATTTCAACATACAACAAGCAGGTGAAGATAATGCTCAAACCCTATGTTTCGTCCTTCGCGCGCCTGACCAGGAAATCGTAGGAGGAGTGATAGGCATCACCTATTGGGATTGGTTGCATATCGAATTGCTGTGGGTGAAAGAAGAACTGCGTGGTCGCGGATATGGGCATCGTCTTTTGACGCTGGCTGAAGATGAAGCGCGGCAGCGTGGTGCCAAGAATGTATATCTGGACACACTCAGTTTTCAAGCGCCAGACTTTTATGAACAGCATGGTTATCAGATTTTTGGCGAACTAGAAGATTTTCCTGCTGGGCATCAACGCTACTTTATGAAAAAACAACTCTAGCAGTCTGTCGGAGAAATAGCAGGTGCTCCAACCCGTTCCAAGTCTTTGAAATAAAACGATACTCTACGTTCGGTTTTTGGTCGAAAACATGGCAAAATTAGGGCGTTTTTGCAGCGGAATCGATTACTCCGACAGACTGCTAGGATTCGTATGCGATATCGAATCATTGAAGTGGAAGGTAGTGTCCCATCAGGATGCGGATAAATCAGACATACCCAGGGGAACGACGGAACCGCATCCTGCACACGAAAACGGCCTCTCATACACGGGACAAGGTGCCCGGAACTCAAAAAGGCCTCGTTTCGCGACCCGCAGGTCCCCTCGGGCGCGCTCCAATCCGCCGAGCAAGGCGATTAGACCCGCATTTTTGCCCCGGTGACGCACTTCTCCCTAAGCTGCTGTCGCCTCCTGTCGCCATGGCGGTACCCGGAACAGCAGAAACTCGCCCATAGTCAATACGTGGTCCGTGATTCCTGCCGCCATGCCAGGCGTCTTGGGTATCCACTTCTTGGGCGAACCGTTGCCCTTGGTCGGTATCGGTTTCGAGAACGCTTCTCGCAGGGACTGGTGCGGCAAGCACAGGTTGTAGTAGCCCATCACCAATAACAGACGACGACGCAACCCTTCCTCTGTCTTGGCCAACCCTTCTTCTCGCCGTCCCAGCCCCGGCACGTGGGCTCGCAGGCTGCGGTTCAGGCGTTCGACGAAGGCGGTGTTGATCCTGTACCCCACCACTGCCAAGGCAGACTTCACCGCTTCTTTGGTCCCAAACACCACCTGTGTGGTCACGCCCACCACCTTCCGTCGTCTCCGTCGTTTCTTCACCTGAGCATACCGCAATTGCTCCACGGCATCCAGCGTTGTAGTATGCGACCGCTCTTCTCACTCACCTTCTCTACCCAACGACCGAAATGCCCCAACAACGCTTTGCCATACGCTGCCAATTGGTCGGTCATGAACATGGGCGCCACTCCTGGTGCCAGCACGCTCACCACGCCATGCACGAGCCGCTGGGCCATGTCGAGGCTCCGATCCCCCACTTCGAGGGCCAGCCACAGCTTGCTGAGGGGATCCATTGCCACCCACACCCAGCAGCTTCGCCGTTCCCCATTTTCTCTCATCCCGCTCAACAAGGCATACAACTCGTCCATCTGCACCTGTGTCACATGCAGACCGTGCACCATGTACCCTACCACCGCTTCGCTGTGCTTCGCCGCCTGTACCAACCAGTCCAGCACTGTGTCCTTGTCCAAATCAAAGATTCGCCCCACCTTCCGCGGACTCACGCCCTCGCACAACGAGGCGATGCCTCGCATGATGTCTTTGGCAGGCACACGGCTCCCGTAGAACACTGTCCCCAGCGTCTCCTGGAAGTGCTTGCCACACACCACACACTTCAGTTGTCGCCACGGCCCCCCACTCGAATGTCCATTGGCGATGATGTTCCCCCTGTCCAGCCAGCCGTGATACCGTCACCCCTTCTCCAAAAGTGCTGGCTCGTGTCCACCTCCCGCCGCCGCCCCTTCTCTCGATCGATCCTCGGCGGTGGCTCTCGAACCGTTGCTTCCTCCCTCTCCGCCGCTTCCGCGACACATAGCTCACACTCCTGCTGTCGCGTTAACCCCTCAAAGGGCTTTGGTTTCTTTTCCCTCTTCGAGCGTTTCCGCCCTCGCCGTCGCCTTCTTTTCCAGCGCCGTTACCATCCCGCCCATCCTCGAGCATACAAAGACCAATGCACACCGATTTGCCAGACCAACACCACCACCAGACAGACCCGGATCACACTCTGTACAGTCATTCGCTCCCCCCCAAGGCGATTTTGAATGACCCTACATCACTTTCCCGATCCTGTCAATTATCCGCATCGTGATGGGACACTACTAACTATACGGTTCGGGCTGTCGGACCGCTTAGGGCGCTGCCTGGTCAACCGAACAGGCAAAAGACTATACGTTTGTCCAGTCCCAAATCTCCCCAGATGGCGGGCGCATCCGGGGAGATTCTGCTGTATACTGGAATATAGCGATAGAGAGCCGAAGAAGGCGGTGTTAGCCTTGAGCCCTCGGCAACAAAGGAAGCAGGTAAATGAAAGAGGCCATACTCTACGAAAAGTTCACGGACAGTCGTGTACGTTGCCAGCTGTGCGCGCATCGTTGCGTGATCGCGGAGGGCAAGAAAGGGCTCTGCTGGGTGCGCGAGAATCGAGGCGGGACGCTCTACACGCTGGTCTACGGGCGCACCATTGCACAGCATGTGGAGCCGGTGGAAAAGAAACCGCTACTACACTTCTATCCCGGCTCGACCGCCTACTCCATTGCCACACCAGGTTGCAACTTTCACTGCCGGTGGTGCCAGAATTGGGAGATTTCTCAGATAGTCCGCGAGCGGGATCTCATCATGGGGGAGGAGGCCAGCCCGGAGCAGATCATTGCCGCCGCGCAGCGCGCTGGCTGCCAAAGCATGGCTTACACCTATACCGAACCGACTGTCTTTTTCGAGTACGCCTACGACACGGCCTGCCTGGCTCATGATGCCAGCCTGGCCAACGTCTACGTAACGAACGGCTACATGACGGCAGAGATGCTGGAGACCTTCCATCCCTATCTGGACGCGGCCAACGTGGACCTAAAAGCCTTCCGCGACGAAACCTACCGGCGGTACGTCGGCGCCCGGCTGCAGCCAGTGCTGGACAGCCTCAAACGGATGAAAGCCCTGGGCATCTGGCTGGAGGTGACCACCCTCATCATCCCCGGCATCAACGACGACCCCGCAGAGCTGCGGGACGCGGCGCAATTCGTAGCCTACGAGCTGGGCGCGAACACGCCCTGGCACATCAGCCGCTTCTTTCCGGCTTACAAGATGATGGACGTGCCGCCCACGCCGGTGGCGACACTGCGTCAGGCGCGGGAGATCGGCCTGGAGACAGGACTGCACCATGTCTATGTGGGCAACGTGCTGGGCGAGGAGAACACCTTCTGCCATCACTGCAATCGGCTATTGATCCGGCGCGCTGGCTACCGGATTCTAGAGAACCACGTCCAGCCGGACGGACGGTGTCCCGATTGCGGCACGCCGGTGGCCGGGGTGAGTATGACAGGCTAACGGGAGAGCATTGGCTATGAGCGTTGATTCGATTGGGACGAGAGTGAGGCACATCCTGGACACTCTCCCACCGGGTGTCACCCTGGTCACCGCTGCCAAATCGCGTACGCCAGAAGAGGTGAAGGCAGCCATCCGCGCCGGAGTCACCTGCGTGGGGCACAACTACATCCAGGAAGCGGAACGGATGATCTCGGTCGTCGGCAATGGAGTCCGCTGGCACATGATCGGGCACCTGCAGCGAAACAAAGCGAAGAAAGCCGTGCAGCTCTTTGACATGATCGAGACGGTGAATTCGTGGCGCCTGGCTGTGGCGGTTGACCGGCACTGTGCGGCCATCCGCAAGGTGATGCCTGTCCTGGTGGAGATCAACAGCGGGCAGGAGGCCAGCAAGACCGGTGTGCTGCCGGAGGACGTTGACTACCTCGTGGGGCGTCTGAGCGAGCTGCAACACATCCGCGTGCAAGGGTTGATGACGATGGGACCGCGCTTTGGCGACCCAGAAGAAGCACGGCCTTACTTTCGGGCGACGCGGGAGGCGTTCGATCGCCTGTCGGCTTTGAACTTGCCCAGTGTGACGATGCGCTACCTCTCAATGGGCATGAGCAACAGCTACCGGGTGGCCATCAAGGAAGGCGACAACGTTGTCCACATCGGCACCGAGATATTCGGTGGCCGACCAGGCAAGAAGTAGCGGATCACGTACTCTCCACGGGCTGTTTGAAGCGGCTCCTGAGAACACCCATCCGCAACTGATACCGTTGAGGAACAGCAGAGGAACTGATGTTAACGAACGCGTTCAGAGCTCTGATACCGGTCAGTTCTTGGGCATGCATGGTGACCGGGAGGAGGTGACGCTAAGAAATGATCGAGGCTTTCTTTGAACCGGCCTCGGTAGCCGTGATCGGTGCTTCGCCCAATCCGGCCAAGCTGGGCCACGCCGTGCTGAAGAATCTAGTGGAAGGCGGCTACGCCCAGCGGGGGAAAGTCTATCCCATCAACCCCAAGGCGAAGGAGGTTCTTGACCATCCGGCGTATCCTTCCGTGTTGGATGTCCCTGATCCTATCGAGCTAGCTGTGATCGTGATTCCCTATCCATACGTGCCAGCCGTCTTGCGCACCTGTGGGCAGAAGGGAATCCCGGCAGCGATCGTGATCAGCGCCGGCTTCCGCGAAGCTGGCATGGAGGGTCTGGAACGCGAGCGTGAGTTGATCGCCATCGCCCGCGAATTCAACATCCGGCTTATCGGCCCGAACTGTCTGGGAGTGATTGACACTTTCACGCCGCTCAACGCTTCGTTCGTGGCCGACTCACCGCCCGGTGGCCCCATGGCCTTCATATCACAGTCGGGCGCGCTGGGTACAGCCATCCTCGATTGGGCGCAGGCTGGCCGTTTCGGTTTGTCCAAGTTCGTTAGCCTGGGTAATAAAGCCGACGTTGACGAGATAGACCTACTTTGGGCCTGGGCCGAGGATCAGCATACACGCGTGATCCTGGTCTACATTGAGGAACTGACCGATGGCCAGAAGTTCATCCGTGCAGCCCGTGAGGTCGCTCGGCTGAAGCCTGTCGTTGCCATCAAGTCCGGTGTGACACCATCCGGCGCGCGCGCCGTGTCGTCGCACACCGGGTCACTGGCCGGATCCGAACAGGCCTACCAAGCCGCCTTTCGACAGGCAGGCGTGTTGCGGGCCGACTCGATGGAGTCGCTCTTTGACGCGGGCCTCGCCTTCGGCTACCAGCCGCCGCTCCAAGGGGACCGAATCGCGATCGTCACCAACGCTGGCGGGCCGGGGATTCTGGCGACGGACGCGCTGGAACAAGCCGGGTTGACGATAGCGCGATTCGAGCTCGAGACCATCAAGGCCCTGATGCAACACCTACCTGATGCCGCCAGCGCGGCCAACCCGGTGGACGTGCTTGGCGATGCCTCACCCGACCGGTACCGCTTTGCCATCGAAACTGTGGCCGCCGATCCGAATGTGGACGGTCTGCTGGTCGTGTTGACCCCTCAGGCAGCGACGGACATCGAGGCAACGGCGAAAGCCGTGGGCGGCATCGCGGACCAGACGCAGAAGTCAATGTTGGCCTGCTTCATGGGCGAGGTGCGGGTGGAAGCCGGAATTGATATTCTGGCAGCACACGGCGTGCCGAACTATCCCTTTCCCGAGCGTGCTGCCCGCGTCTTCCGGGCGATGGCTGATTACTGGGACATTCGTGCTCGCCCCATCCCCAAGTTCGTCGAGTTCGAGGTGGATCGAGCAGCGACCGGGGCCGTGTTTGACCAGGCGCGCGCCGAGGGGCGGGTAACGATCGGCGATGCAGAGGCGCGGGCAATTCTGGAGGCCTACAGACTCTGCATCCCCGAGTCCGAACTGGCGGACACGCCCGAGCGTGCGATTGAGATAGCTCGGCGGATCGGCTACCCGGTAGCCCTCAAGATTGCCTCACCGGACATCCTACACAAGACCGACGTGGGTGGGGTAAAGCTCGGGCTGCACAATGCGGAAGATGTGCGGGATGCGTTCGAGTTGATGACTTACCGGGCGCAGCGCTATCTCCCCGAAGCGCGCCTGTGGGGTTGCCTCGTACAGGAGATGGTTCCTCCAGGTGGACTAGAAGTGCTGGTGGAAATGAACCGCGATCCCCAGTTCGGGCCGTTGGTCACCTTCGGACTGGGCGGCATCTACGTCGAAATACTAAAAGACGTGACGTTCTGTATCGCCCCCTTCTCGCCGCAGGAGGCCGAAGCGATGCTGGGCGAGATCCACACGCGCCCCTTGCTGGACGGCATACGCGGACAGCCCCCGGCCGACAAAGCCGCCATTGTTGATGTACTGCTGCGGGTCGGGCAGCTCGTCCAGGACTTTCCCGAGATCGTAGAACTCGACATTAACCCCCTCGTCGTCTATCCCCAAGGGCAGGGCGCCATCGCGATTGACATGCGCCTAGCGCTGGCTAAGGAGCCGGAGAAAGGAGAACTTTTATGAGATCGTTGCACGTGACCTCAATTGAACGCTACTCGGGCAAGACCGCCACTTGCCTGGCACTGGGCAAACGCTTCCAGGCCGACGGGTATCGCGTGGGCTATCTCAAGCCGCTCAGCCTACAACCCTGGCGAGTGGCAGGCAGGGAGGCCGACGAGGACGCCGTCTTTGCCAAAGAGGTACTGGGTCTGGCGGCGGAACCCTGGGAGCTCTCGCCCGTGGTGGTGACTCCCGAATTTCTGCGAGCGCACCTGAGCGGCGAGATGAAAACGGACCTGTTACAAAAAGTGCAAACGGCGTGCAAAGCAACGCGCGCTGACCAAGACATGTTATTGCTTGAAGGCGGTGGGAGTCTGCGGGAAGGATACGCAGTCGGTTTGCCGACGCCGGCCGTCGTGACCAGGTGCGGCGGTGACGTGCTCGTGATCGTCAAATACCGGGACGAGCTGCGCGTGCTGGACGACGCACTCACGGCTCGCACCCAGCTGGGCGAGAAGTTGTGTGGAATTATTATCAACCGGATGCCGGCCGACGCAGCCGCCTTTGTGTCCGAGGTGGCCGTGCCCTACCTGGAAAAGCAAAGCATCGCGGTACTAGGCGTACTCCCAGAGGTGCTCAGCCTGGAAGCGCTGACAGTGGCAGAACTCGTCAAGGTCGTCGAGGCGGAAGTGCTGACGGAGCACTTTGACCCGGAGGCGATGGTCGAAACCCTCACCGTGGGCGCGGAAACGTCCCAGGCCGCCCTCAGCCGTTTCCGCAGACAGACCAACAAAGCTGTGATCACCGGCGGCGACCGGGTTGACATTCAGTTGGCCGCGCTGGAGACCTCCACGACCTGCCTGATCCTGACGGGTAACCTGCGCCCTAGCCCGCTAATCATCAAGCAGGCCGATGGGTTCGGCATCGCCGTACTGCTGGTGCGCACAAACACCTTGGAGACGATCGAGGCGATTGAGCGCGTTTTCGGCAAGACACGATTGGGGCAACCTGCCAAGCTGCAGCAGTTCCAGGCGCTGCTGGACAAACATGTCGACCTGGATCGGCTGTACCAGGCGCTCGACCTGGAGCGGCGAGCTGCATCGACTTCATAATCGTTGTAGGGCAGGGGCAATGGCGCACGAGCTGGCGGCAGAGATGTCGTCGCCAGGAATGTCTACGATACCATCGGTCTTGGGATGCCCGTCACCGCGGTGTCTGCCGTGGTCAAAGTCTTCAGTTCGGTATAGTCGCTGGGGAGGTTAACGACATGTTTGCTTTCGGTCCGGTCCCATCCAGGCGTTTAGGGCGCAGCTTGGGGGTGAACAACATCCCGCCCAAGGTGTGTACCTACTCTTGCGTGTATTGCCAGTTGGGGCGCACCATCAAGATGCAGGTTGAGCGCCGCGCGTTTTACCGGCCAGAGGAGATCTTGATGGTTGTTCGAGACAAGGTCGAAAAAGCAAGGAAGATAGGAGAATCCGTTGACTACCTCACCTTCGTACCCGATGGGGAACCCACGCTGGACGTCAATCTTGGTCGTGAGATTGAGCTGCTGAGGCCATTGGGCATCAAAATCGCCGTGATCACCAATGCCTCTCTCATCTGGCGCGCGGACGTGAGAGAGGCCCTGACGAAAGCGGATTGGGTCTCTCTGAAGGTAGATGCCGCGCGAGAAGAGATCTGGCGTCGGATCAACCGGCCCCACGGCTCTCTGCAACTGACCTCGATCCTCGATGGAGCACTCGAGTTTGCGCAGGCCTTCAAGGGGGATCTGGCAACGGAGACGATGCTGGTAGCAGGCGTCAACGATAGGGATGACCACATCGGGGAGGTCGCCGGCTTTTTGGCCCACCTGAATCCTGCCAGGGCCTATTTGGCCATTCCTACCCGGCCGCCGGCCGAGGGGTGGGTGCAAGCCCCCGGTGAGCAAGTCATCAATCGGGCCTATCAGATCCTCAGCAAGAGCGTGGATCAGGTGGAATATCTGATCGGCTACGAGGGCAACGCTTTCGCTTTCACGGGCAACGTCGAGGAAGACCTGCTGAGCATCACGTCCGTGCACCCTATGCGGCAGGATGCGGTGAGCGAGTTCCTGGCGCGGGCGGGAGCCGATTGGTCTGTTGTGCGTAAGCTGGTATGCAAAGATCGCCTCATTGAGATAGAATATGAGGGGACAAGGTTCTATTTGAGGAGGCTGCACTGAGGCCATAGGCAGATGCGCGAAACCCCACATCGTTGGTCGTATTACTAAGTGAGTCCGAAAAAGTATCTTATGCCAGAAGACCAGCCGTTTGAAGCAACGATTGGGCCTGCTGTTCACCGAAAAAGGTACGATAAGCGGATTGAAGGGTATCCAAAGCGCGGGTGAGATTGGCTGCTATCCATTGCTTTACCACTCGCCAAATGTGTTCCACCGGGTTGAGTTCAGGTGAGTACTTGGGCAGCAGGAGTACCGTCAGTCGGTTTTGCTGGTCGATCCAGTTTTCCACCTTGTGCGAGGTGTGATATTTGGCCTGGTCCCAGATGAGGAGGATATGCTTCTTGGGAAAGGCGTCCAGTAGAGCTTTCAAGTAAGTGATGGTGATATCGGAATTGGCCTTCTCGAAGAAGCCATCGAACCATGTCCCGCTCTCGATATCGAGTGCGCCATAGCTGTAGAAGCTGGGGTTCTGTTCCGGTGTGGGAACCCGCCTTTGCTGCCCTTTTCGCATCCACATGCGACGCAAAGGAGGTAGGGCTCTGAACTTGGTCTCATCTTGCACCAGAGCCATCGTCTGGGCATCGGCCTTCCAGATGGCCTGAGCGATGGCTGTCATCAACGCCGTGGCCTGTGGGTCTTCCCGTTCCACCGCCCAGCGGGGTCGCCGCCAGCGAAAGCCCAGTGCGTGCAGGGTGCGACGAACCGTGTCATGACAGACCCGCACTTTCAGCTTCTCCTTCACGTGCTCGCGGAGGAGGGCTACCGTCCAGATGGTAAAGTTGTATCCCTGGCTGGTCGGCGCATCGCCCAGGGCCCCTTCCAAAGTCTCTTTGACGGTGTCATCCACCTTGGGTGGCCGGCCAGAGCGAGGCTCATCATACAGCCCTTGGGGTCCCTGTTCATCGAAACGATCAAACCACTTGTAGACCGTGACCTTGGAGGTGTTGTGGACCTCCTCAATCTGCTGGACCGTGTAACCACGTGCTGAGAGAAGGAGCATGTGGGCCCGCATAGCCACTCGACCTACCTCCTGGCGGATCATACGCTCTAACTCGGTCTTTTCTTCGTCGGTTGCTTTGCGGACAAATCTCATATCCCCTCCCTGCTATGCTCCATCTGGTTTTCATCCTACTCCTTATCATAGCAGAAGAGCGACGTTTTATAAAGTAACTTTTTCGGACTTACTTAGATCGGAAGAGCCCCAAGTGAGCGTAGGATAGTGACGGAGGGAAGATGAACCTAACATCAGAATTGGAAATACTCGGGCG
>Ga0180431_10009414_pt1 | contig 11038 bp, 6 predicted proteins | sample SS_ome_11_FD_132459 | JGI IMG/M metagenome (GOLD analysis project Ga0180431, IMG submission 132459) | Hypersaline lake sediment archaeal communities from the Salton Sea, California, USA - SS_1_MS_1 metaG | ecosystem: Environmental > Aquatic > Non-marine Saline and Alkaline > Hypersaline >...
AAGACAGGAATGTCGTTTCGACGGGCTTCATAGAGGCCATAGTCAAGACGGTGCCCTGGGTCTTTAAAGACGTTGCGCATATTCTCGTGCTCTATGAAGCCGGTTTCCCCAACGACGAGCGGCGGCAGTACGGCATCGACGCGTTCAGCCTGGTAAAAAAAGAAGGGCGCTGGTGGATTGCCGGGATCCTGAACGAGATCCCGGACAGAAATAACCCTATCCCGCCTGAGCTCAGGCCCTAGTTGGGGGGCCTCTCTCCCACTGCCAGCCTCGACATGAGCGATCGTAGGCTGTCTTCCGGCATCACACTGCTGGCATACACCATGTAGCCGTCCATACGCCGGATACCCACCACCGTGTCCGGTGGTGTGACTGTGACCTGGATGAAGGTCGACATCGTTACAGTCGTGTCTCGGTACGCTTCGATTACAAGTGGGTCAGCCCAGTCGAGCAGATGCACGACGCGAAATCCTGTGCGCCCACCAGCTTCGATCTCGCTAAGCTCGTCTATTCCCATGCCCTCGACGATAATTGGGTTTCCTCCAGGCGCTATCGCCTCGGTTTCCTGCTCAACCGGCGTTTCCACACCAGCCGTGTCCGGCGGGGTTTCATCGAGCTGAATCGCAGGCAAGGAATCCACGACGGCTTCGACCGGCGCGAGATCAGCTGAGTTCATAGTTGCCTCTTCTGGGATCTGGACCGCTGTCGTTTCGGCTATTGCTGCTTCTGGAGTTACTACCGGCGGTTCAGCCACCTGGGTTTCGGGTACGACAGGTGTTTCGGTCTCGGCTGTTGGTGTCTGCGTTGCCTCCTGCTGTTCTCCCGAGACCGCAGTAGGCGGACTACCTGAGCCACCAAAGAGAATGAACGTCAAAATGGCTCCTACCAGCAGTCCCACAACGAAACCGCCAGCTGCAAACAAAAACGGCGACTTTGCCTGCGCCTCAGACTCGTCCGGCAACATCATTCGCGGCGGTCGCGAACGGCGCTGTACCTGTTCGGGCTCAGGCTCCATTTCCGCTGGCGCAGAGTGATCTACTTCCACCTGTGTCACCGGAGCATCGGGTTCATCTTTCTCCTCCGGTTCGGCGGCCGCTAGGGCGAATGCTTCCGAGTCCTCCACCGCTCGCGCGATCTCATCGTCGAGTGCATCTGTTCTTGACTCTTCCTCTTCAGCTTCTTCTTTAGCTTCCTCTTCTACCCCCTCCGGAGTGTCGTATTCGTCCGACGGATAGCGGGCCGCAGGTGCGAGCTCTTCCTCAGGTGACCATTCAGCCGCGACAGTCTCCTCAGCGCTCGGCTCGACAACATCAGGTGTCCACTGTGATCTTTCGATTTCCACTTCCGCAGATTCGGTTGCATCGGGGGCTTCTTCTGCCTCTTCGACTTCACCAGTTGTCATCGATTCGGCCAACAGTATGTCGAGCTTGCCTTCCTCGGGTGCTTCTTCACTAGCCACGAAGTCTTCAGGTTGAGTCTCATCCTCGAAATCCGATTCCACCTGAGGCGATTCCGCCGTGGGGGTCAGGTTCGTCGTGATGCCGCGCTGGGAACCCTCCTCAACGAGCCGTTCTTCGTCTTCTTCTGCAGATCTCTCCTCCTCTTCTTCTTCCTCCGTCATCTCCTCGAGATCTTCATCCGTTATGGCCTTCTGGATGGATGATTGGCGCGGCATCCTGTCGAGGTCGAGGAGCTGTGGTGTGAGGGGTTCAGTCTCATGATCTCCTTCACCATCGCGAGGTTCTTCGTGCTCCGGCTCAGCGGAACCGTCGTCGGTACCTTCGCGGTCGTCTGCCTCTACCACTTCCTCGGCTTCATGTTCCACATGCTCTTCTGCTTCGGGTACACCCGTGAGTTCACCAGCAAAGTCATCTGTGACTTGTTCCAGGTGGGTAGAGACACGTTCTGCAGCCTCATCATCTGACTCTTCGTGGTCGAACGAATCCAACAATCTTTCGAGCATGGGCTGGACTTCGTTGTTCGGCCGTCCAGCGAGGTCGTTCAACGTCTCGAGGGCTCTGTCCATTTTCGCCTGTTGGGCATACGCCGCGAATACGTCTCGCGCGGAACCCACATGCCCGTTGTCGATGAGCAATCGCACGAAGTGCGTGTACACATCGGTACGTTCGGGGGCAAGACGGATGATTTTTTCGCAGAGCGCCGTTACTCGAGTCGCAGCGCCCGTCGATGCGTATTGTTCAGCACCAGTTTGGTATGATGCTACAGCTTCCTCGGTCCGATCCAGCTTGAGCAAGAGATCTCCTGCCTTAACGTACAAAGGCAACACCTTGGTTATCGCAGGATTTCCCTCCAAATGCTTCAGTATATGCTGATAGATCGTGAGAGCTTTGTCGATCTGCCCCTGTTGTTCAAAACCTCGCGCCTGATCCTTGAGATCGGATATAGTCGGCACTGTACCCCCGTTGCTCGTTTGGCGTATTCTCTGTGTATAAGGTATAACTGCTGATGACGACGGCAAGCGCGGTCCAATACCACGGTGGTATCTTCAACACCGTCACTACCGCAATAGAGACAAATGAATCGCACGAGAATTGAACGGCAACTCACTGGACTCGCCGCTGCGGTTGCTGTTCTATTTGCATCACCAGGTTTTGGTCAGAGTGTCGGCAATGCCCCGCTCCTGCTTGAGCTACCGGCGAGCACAAGGGCGTTGGCTTTGGGTGGTGCGTTTGTGCTCAGCACAGCTGAGAGTGACGCGATCTTCTACAATGCGGGGTCGCTCGTCAACGCCGAGGGAGTTGGTCTTGGGATTCAGCGATACGGCACTGCCAGCGTTTTGGGGTCGTTCTCCGCGGCTACCGAGTGGGCCGGGGGACAACTCGCTATCGGTGTGCAGGCCCTGTCGTTTGGAGCCGCGGTGCCGTGGTTGGACGGAATTCCCGACAACGCAAATGAACTTTTAACCGATGCACCGGTGGGTGCCTCAGAATTGGTGGGTTCGGTCGGCTACGCGCGCGAACTGTTGGGCTTCAGGTTGGGCGTCGTTGGAAAGGCCGTGGAACAGCGCGTCGGCCCAGGCCGAGATGCCACAGTTGCGGGCGATATTGGCATTGCCCACCGCATCATGGGAATCACGGTTGGTCTGAGCGCTCAAAACCTGGGGCCGGGGTTGAGCATTGGAGACATATCACGGCCGCTCCCGGCACGAGTAACTCTCGGCCTTTCCTCTCCGTCAAGGCAGGTCGGACCGCTCGATCTCGTAATCTCTACTGCTGTGAGCCGTCGTCGGGATGGCGAGATCATCCCTGCGGGTGGCATCGAGGTAGCGTGGTGGCCCATCGTTGGTCGGACCTTCATCGGCCGATTCGGTCTGCGACGTGTGCCCGGAAACGGAGCGTCCCCGTTTACATTCGGAGCTGCTTTCCGCGGGGACGTTATTTCAATCGAATACGCGTTCGAGGAATTCGAAGCTCCCGGATCGTCGCACAGGGTGGGCTTGAGTTGGAGATAGCCGGGTTCAATTTGCCGCTGATGTACGCGGAAGAACGCGGATCCCAACACCTCCCCGCAGGTGATAGAGTCCCAACCCAACCCAACGACATACTCCGCGTTGGTACGCGTCGATCCGCGGCTAACGCACATGCACGGCTTGGAGTTTCTCTTACGGCCGTGCTGCAGAGATCCGGGTAAAACCAGGCCTCAGTGCTGAGAAACCAATATCGTCCACTACCACTGTGCCTGCTTCTGAGCGATCGAATTCGAACCGAATAGACCTGAGTGTCGAGATGTCGAGCCGCGTGTTCGTTTCTGAGAAATCATCGAGCAGAATCGAATAAGTCTGTAGTACCAGGTCGAAGTTGTCGGTATAGCGCTCCCGCTCGATATCCTTCCGACGCAGGATGCTGATTTCCAGTGGTTTCCTTATGGGGCCGTACCTGCTGAGCGGGACTCTAGCGGATTCGCCGCTCGCATCGACTACGACGATTGAGAGGTCAATCGGCTCTTCATCTTCTGAGTCGGTTTCTTCTCGATCCCTATCGTCGCTAGAGTCGTCGCGCAGGTTGTTGGCGGTAGTGTCGGTCGCAGTGCTATCGCGCGCTGGCTTCCGAGGCCGAGGTTTTTCTTTGGTGGCCGCCAGCAGGAATTCGAGCGCCGTTTGTTCCGATAGCTTCCATTCTGTAGCGAGGTCGGCTGGAAGCTCTATGTCGTAAGAGACTGGGTCCGCAACCGAATCGGGAGCTCCGGCAACAGCGTTGTTCCAACCGAGCCAGACAGCCTGGTTTTCCTGGGACCCCGAAGTGCTGGTTCGGTTACGCGAACGCAGCATCAATCTGCCCTCTTTCCAGGTACCCAGGCTGTCGCCGCTCAGAGTCACGCCGTCGTGCGTTCCGGTCGAGATGTCGATGTCTTCCTCGAAGGTTGCCAGCGGCGCAAAGTTGCTGGTTTGGAACCGGGTGACGTACATCGTCTTTGGCAGCCACTCTCCAATCACACGATGGTCCCTGAATATCGGCAGATAACGGTCGTCGTCGTGAAGCGTCGCCTCCAGGAATGCGCTGATGTAGATCTTGCCGAACTCTCTTTGCTCATCGGGCGTTAGTAGTGGGCGCAGGTCCAAGATTCGGCCGCTCCGAGGCCCGTTGTCCTTGTTGTTCCAAACCGTGTTCCACTGGCCGTGATTGGCTCGATAGACATAGATCGCGGTTTTGAAGTAATCCTCTTCGTCGGTGAATCGCACCCGATGGTATTGGCGCAGACCGTGAAAACTCGTAACGTCTCCGTCATGGGAGCCATGAAAGACCATGTAGTTCACATTTTCCAACGGCACTCTGCGGCCGGTTGGTAGATATTGGCCGTCGACCGGGGCGATCGCGACCACCGATCGAATGCCGAAGTTGAAGTCGAACGTGAGCGAAGCGTCGTCAGGATAGTATTTGAGTCTGTTGAACGCAGCAGCATGGCCTACGGCCTCACCACCCCGCGAATGTCCCATCAGAGCGATCCGACTCATGTCGACTTTGCCGGAAAAGGGGTTGCCTTCGCTCTCGTTGAACTCCCGCCATGCCTCCAGGTGTTTCAGCAACAGCCATCCTCGTGCGTCGTTCTCACCGCGCGTGCCATTCACGAAGTTCATGTCGACCGAGGTGAGGATGAATCCCCTACTGGCCAACAGTTCGCCGAGGTAACCGTATCCTGGATCGGAGAAGTCACGGGGGTTGTGGTTGCCGTGAACGACCAGCACGAGGGGAAATGGTCCATCACCTTCTGGATACCATACCCGGCCGTTCAGTGGGAAGCCCTTGGGGGTGAAGCCCCAATACCGGTTTCGCGACGATGCCCTGTCACCCAGGCTGATGAGCTTGGAAGCATCCACAGAATCGGTGGTGAACGCGACGGAATCGCGGAACTCCGGACGGCGTTTGTCCGTGCCGGATCCATAGAAAAGACTGTGGACCGCATAGGAGCCCGGTCGAGCTGGGTTGGGAGCGTCCAGCAATTGCCAAGAGAGCACCATATCGGCATCGCTTGGCGTGAGCTTCATCGCGGCGCTGCAGGCAGAGAAACAAACCAAGGCGGCGGCAATCATTGTGTAGCGTACAGTCCGAATCATAATCTCCTCACAATGAATATGCCGGAAAGAGATACTCAACCACAATCCGATTGAATCTGGGCCGCTGAGTGACGCGGATAAACGCGGAGGTTTTTAGACCGCATGGCATTGTCCTGTGCGATTCCGCGGCTATTGTTGAAACGGATAGCGATAGCGGTTCCCGAGTCTTGCGAAGGAGAATCCCCAATGCCAATTCGTTTTACGATGGCAGGGTTATTCAGGTGCTCCTTCCCTTGTGCAGTCATTGTTGCGGTTGCGCTGTCGCCGACGGGCTGCTCGGACGGAGACAGGTCAACCGATGTGAACTTGGTGGCACAGGTGCCGGATACTGGCGCAAGTAGGTCTCTCCGTTGGTCACCCAAAGGTGAGAAGCTCTTTCTTCTGGATGACGACGGTAAGCTTACCACGAATCTGCGGCTGGGTCCTGATGATACCGAACCGCTGCCGCTTCGGCTGGAAAAGGGCCCCGGGCAGGTGTTCTACGATCGGTTGTTGATCGATCGAGATCGCGACGGCGTGTTCGAGGACAATGAACTCCTCGAAACGGAACCCACCGAGATCCGCGGTAGGATGTGGTCGAGCTTCGAGAAGGTCGTTAATGTGCCCGCAGTCGATCCGGAGACCAACGCCGACGTTATCAACGCTTATCCACTGAGCTTCTGGTTTGTCGACGATCCATCAGTCGAAGAAGATGAACTGGTGCTGCGGTTCTCGCGGAGAGGATGGATGGAGGGGCGGCTGAGCATCGACGGGGTAGATGCTGTTGTACTGATCACCGAGAGTGTCATGGACGGAGTGTTCGATCGCTCAGACTCCTGGGCGATGGCGAGCAGGGATTCGGCTTCGAACGTGTACTCGGTCGAATATGCAAGACCGGCGACGCGCCACGCATGGTTGCTCGACCGCGCGTATGAGGTCAGTGAGCTGCATCCGTCTGGTCGAAGGCTGGTGTTGCGGCCATTCGATCCGGGAATGACGCGCGCCGAGGAAGCAGCGGTGGATGATCACCTTGCAGAGGATCGTAGGGCCGCGAGGTCTGGAGACACCGTGGCCTTCCTGCATGATTTCGAGAATGCTGAAGCGCTGGCGCAGGCCGAAGGCAAATCTCTGTTTGTGGATTTCGAAACTGAATGGTGTGGCCCCTGTCACGTGATGGACGAGTGGGTGTACACGGCCGACGTCGTTATCGGGGCATCAGCCTCGTATGTGTCAGTCAAGGTCGACGGCGATGAACGCCCGGATCTCAAAGAGAGGTTTCTGGTAGAGGGCTACCCGACATTGCTGTTGGTCGATGCGGACGGCACAGTGCTGAAGCGCGCAGCGGGATACCAGAGTGTTAAAGAGATGGTTGAGTTCCTGACTGAGCACCAAACAACGCCGTAACGCCGGTTCGGTTCGTGAGTGGTGAGTGGTGAGTCGGTCGCGTGGCCGACTCAGTCGCCCGTCGAGAAAGGTCTTCGGTAGTTCGACGGTCCGGGAATCAACCACCTGAGAGGTTTCGGCGCCCGAACCTACTCACTACGCACTACTCACTCCTCAGCACTTCCGCGGTGTCGACTCTGCTTGCGCGCACAGCTGGCAGCAGGCTGGCTGCTGCCGCAACAACGAGGAAAACGAACAGCGTGCCAACGAGCGTTGGCGGGTCAAAGGCGCTGACCCCGAAAAGGAGCGACGACATCGCCTTCCCGGCGACGACGGCGAGCCCCAATCCGATAATCACGCCTACCAAACTCAGCTGAAGGCCTCCACCGAGAAACCGCGCGCGAATAGAGCTTCCGGATGCGCCGATGGCCACGCGGATCCCAATTTCGCGCGTGCGCTGAGCGACGGAAAAGGCGATGACACCGTAAATACCAAGGCTGGCGAGCAACAACCCGGCGGTGCCGAGGACGGCGAGCAGCTTCGATGATATGCTCCATGGAAGTTTGTTCTGTCCCACGATCGCGTTCATTGTCAGGGATCCAACCGGCAAGTTTGGGTCGACCCGAAGCAGGGCTTCCCGGACAGGAGCTATTGCGAGCGTTGGATCGCCTTCCGTTGAGACAACCAGGAACTGCCGCCGAAACGGGTTCTGGTGGATACACCCATACACTTGTGGGCGCGGCTCTTCACCCAACGCACCGGCGTGAAGAACATCACCAACTACGCCTACTACTGTAGCAGCTGCCCTGCTATCCGTTTCACCGAGTAGAAGCGTCTGCCCCAGTGGTCCATCGCCAGGCCAGTGTGTTTCCGCGAGTGATTGGCTGACCACCACTACCGTAGGGGCGTCAGATGCATCAGTAGCATCGAAACTGCGTCCTGAGAGCAAAGGGATCTCCAACGCCTCGAAATAGCCTGGCGATGCGTAGTTCACAATCGCCATCGGCCACTCTTCGATATTTGCCGGAGTTGACGCGAGCGGCGAGAACGGTTGGGTCGCGCTCTCGTGGTTTTGTGGTACATGCATCACAGTGCCCGCCGCACGAACGCCCGGAGTTGCCCGCACCTCGTCAGTCGCGCGTCTGTAATACATGTCGATCGCGTTTTCGCTTGTATAGTCCGATTCGGGCAGGGTGATCGGAAATGTTGTCTGGTTTGCGATCTGAAAGCCCAAGTCGAGGCGATCCACGGCGCGGAAGCTCTTTAGCATGAGTCCCATGCCGCAGATTAGTGTCACCGCCATGGCGGTTTCGAACACAACCAGGGCTTTCCTGGCTCTTTGTGACTTCAACCCGTGCCCACCGCGGCCACCTTCTTTGAGACCCTCGCTCAGGTCGGCACTGATTGCGTTGAATGCCGGTACAAGCCCAAAGACGAGAATTGCCGCGACAGTGATCGCCACACTGAACAGCACGACATTCCAGTCGAGAGAGGGCGTTCCTATCCTGTAGAGATCCTCTGGTATCACAGCACCCACGAATCCCGCTCCCCAGCGGGCAAGCAGTACACCCAATATTCCTCCCACACTCGCGAGAATGGCGCTTTCGGTCAGCAGTTGCCTCAGGATCCTACCGCGACTGGCACCAAGGGCCGTACGAACGGCAATTTCACCATGCCTCGCGGTGCCCCGCGCAATGTGGAGGCTGGCAACGTTGACGCACGCGATGACGAGAGCAAACACGACCGACGCCAGCATGAACACGAACATGAGCCACAGTATGTCCCACGCGAAATTGAGTGCCTCGCGGAGAGGCTTCACGCTGATCCCGTCGTAGCTACCGTCGATTTCCGGATAGGCAGCCGACAGGTCCCGGAAGACTCCGTTCAGCTCCGAACGTGTCCGTTCGATCGACCAGCCTGGTTTCATCCGGGCCACGATCAGGCTTCCCATGCGGTCACGTCCGAGTTCTACGGGGTTCGCCGTGATCGGTTCCCATATGTCGATGCCGCCGAACGGGAATACGAAATTCTCCGGCATGACACCAATCACAGTGCGTGCAATTCCGTCGAGCGTGAGTGACCTGCCGATGATCGCTGGGTCGCCGCCGTACCGCACCCGCCACAGGTCGTGTGCCAGGATCACTACCGGTTCGCCAACCTGGCGACCTTCCTCAGGTGAGAATGACCGTCCGAGTGTGGGCAAAGCGCCCAATACGCCAAACATGTTGGCGCTGACCATGGCGACACTGGCTCGCTCGGGTCCCTCATATCCCGTGAGATTGCCAGTACCGTAGTGGTACAGGCCAAGCTCCTCGAGCGCCGAACTGCGGGACCGGTAATCCTCCAATTGCAACATCGAGAACCGGAAGCCGCCCCAGTCGCGCGCCTGGTCGATATGGCCGAGTTGCACCAGGCGATCGGGCTCGTGGAACGGAAGGGGCCGGAAGAAATAAGGGTTCATGATGCTGAACACGAACGAGTTGGCGCCGATGCCGAATGCCAGCGTAAGAACGACCGTAATGGAGAAAACAGGGGCGCGGGCAAAGGTCCGTAGTGCATACACGACGTCTTGCTTGAGCGAGCCGATCATGAGCGTTACGTGCTTCAACTGTGTGAGGGTGTCACCAATACAATACGGCTCAGGTCGTCAGGCGTTACAAGTTGCGGGCAGGCGGGCAGACACTACCGTGCCGAACGACGAAAGCCCCCACCTCTCGCGGGATGGGGGCTTGTGCTCCAGAACTTCAAGATGGGCGATTATCCGCCGTTCTGATTCTGATCTTCGATCTGGTTCTGGTACATGGGACGCGCCTTGAGCACTGGCGGCATTTTCACACGTCCGTTGCCGGTGGCGATGACGTTACGGAAAGTTGCTTCAGAATCGAACAACAGGCTTACCGCGCCGGTAGTTTCTTCTGTTACTTCAAGGTCAATGTCTGCCTTTATGCCGGTGTTCTGCGCCGACGGGATCTCTACTGGATAAGTAACCCAGGTCGTTGTATCGTCGGCCACATACCCTCCATCGGGATTTTCGAAACCATAAAATACCGAACGCCCTACGGAGATATCACCCTTGAAAGAGACTTCCGCCCGGGACACGAACAATCTGATCTTGTGGTATTCACCGACCGGAACGGTGCCTTCGGCCAACTGCTCAGGTGTATCTCCTTCGGAAGGGAGCGCAAGCAAATCGAGGTCGAAACTATCCGCACCGATTTCCAAAGTCTCCCACAAGTCCTCACACTGACCGTCCCCTGCTTGTTCGCCCGCGTCCTCGCAGTAGGGGAGAATTTGTATTCCGACGACGGTTACATTCAGTGACCTTACCATGTCCCTGTCTACTCGTCCTGACACGGCCTCAGGTGCACCTACGAGTTCAGAAGCCACCACGTTGAAGAGCGCCTCAGAGGAGGCCTCTTGCAGAGTCACCTGCACGTTCCCCATCCCGTTGTCCACGCCTGATACCTCTCCGCAAGCACCAGCAATCAACACCAATCCGGCTGCTGCGGCTGCGGCCTTCACCTTCCGAAATGTTCGCGAGTTCATCTTCCCTCCAGAAATTCACTTTATACAGATGCCGGCTTTGCGGCTGTTTCCTGCAATCAAGACAACACGAGCGGCCGAAAGGTAACGCTCGTGTTTTTGGGGCAGCTATTCATCTAGATGATGCCTATCCGCCAGCTCAGACCTGCGGTAAGATCCGGGGCCATCTCTGAAAGACCCGCCGCAATGTTCATGCTAACTGCGCCGATTCCGGCGAGGCGAGTGATTGATCCGCTGACCATGTATGAGTCCGCAAACCCCTCCACTACTGATCGCGCGGCAAGGAAACTCGCGGATCCGCCCCACCCAGTTGTTCCGAGATAGGCAATACTTGCCGCCCCCATCAGGCCGTCGCGTAGATCCAAATCGGGCAGATCGCCGAATTTCCAATAAGAGAAGTCGACACCTAGCAGCACGTTGGTGCTGAGTCCGTGCGATAGTGAAAGCGATCCTCCAACGTCCCATTTGCCTGTACCGAAGTTGGTGGTGTCGTTGAGAGGAATTTTGGCTCCGACACTTGCCAGCACAGTCGTCCGGCCGTTTTCGGCTAGAACGGTGCTG
>Ga0180431_10009415_pt1 | contig 11038 bp, 8 predicted proteins | sample SS_ome_11_FD_132459 | JGI IMG/M metagenome (GOLD analysis project Ga0180431, IMG submission 132459) | Hypersaline lake sediment archaeal communities from the Salton Sea, California, USA - SS_1_MS_1 metaG | ecosystem: Environmental > Aquatic > Non-marine Saline and Alkaline > Hypersaline >...
ATAATCCAACATGGGAGCCAAAGGGTATGTGGAACGCTCCGGGCAAGAAGGTCTATTACGAAGAATCACCGAAGTGCAGTTCTTATATGGCTGTGCAGGCCACCCAGTGCTCTCTCTGTCTGGCAAACTGTCCCTGGACGAAGCAGGATAAGACAGCCCTGCACGATATCGCAAAGTCATTCAGTTCGAATATCCCTCTTGCGGGGGGGCTTGTGAAAGTACTGGATGATATATTCGGGTACGGTACAACAAAGGATCCTGATGATTTACAGGAGTGGTGGGATTTGGAACTGCCAACCTATGGAATAGATACGAAAAGAAAGGGGTAGTGATTATGTTTACATTTATATTCGGCATACTAATTGGCCTCATCGCATTTTATGTATTGCGTGATACAAAAGCGGGACTCAGAGAATGGGCGCTTTTTATTATTGGATTAATCTTTGTGATACTTGGTTTTGAAATTTTGATTAATTCATATGCAGAACATGAGGTTCGAGCGGCCTGGTTCGGATTTGCTCTGAGCAATATCATCGCGGCAGTATTGATATATATCGCGTATCGCAACGGATTTACGATTTCACTGAAGAATTTTCTCAAGTTTAAAAATGAGTAAAAGGTCTTTTTGCAGAATAAAAATTTTATTAAAGTAAGGAGATTTATTATGAGAAAAATCATTCGGCCGGTGATTTTTGTATTGATTGTTACCCCGTTCATTGCTGTTTTAAGCTGCGGCAAGCCTGATCAATCAGATGATGAGAGCGTCATTAAAAAAGAAACTGAGAAAAAAATTGCCATCCCTGAAAATATGACGCCTGAAGGGACATGGCTCAATTACAGCCAGAGAAACGGGAAGCCGAATGCCTGGATTAAGATATATAAAAAGGGCAACAAGTATTACGGCAGGATTGTTAAGATACTGCAGCATCCACCAGGAAAGCCCAACCCGGTTTGTGAAGAATGCGAAGGCACGTATAAGAATAAGAGAATTCTTGGAATGGAAGTATTATGGGGATTTGAGAAAGTAGCTGATAACAGTTATAAAAACGGATATATTCTGGATGTAAATAACGGAAAGATATACAATTGCAAATTCAGATTGGCAGGCGGCGGAAATAAGGTGAAGATCAGGGGTTACTTGAAGTACGAGGCTCTTGGAAGAACAACAACCTGGGATCGCGTTGAATAAAAAAAGAGGTTGCCGCTTCGGTTGGGACGCTCCGGAATCTCTCGCCGACGACGAGAGCGACTGTTATTTGATTTTTCCTGAGTTCACCATTGCAGCTGAGCAGTTATCTCATCAAGTACTTCATCTTTGCATTTTGAGAATAGGAGGGTAACTATGAAAAAGCGAATTATTCTTGCCGTAACAGGCATACTTATTCTTCTCATAATCTGTTGCGTGTGGGCGCAGTTTCAGTATCCAAAACTAAGAGAATTACCATTGCCGGAGAAGCATCACTGGAAGCCGGAAGGGTGCAGAGCTGCTGCGAAATATCCAAACCTGATCCCGGGTAACAATATAGGTTTCTATGATCAGCATGCTGACGTACGAAACAGTGATGAAGTGTCCATAGCTCTTGCGCCGGTAATGGAACTTGACTGGATCGCGGAACCTGATATGTACGTCTACGAGGGTCTGGTGTTTGACCGCAGCGGCAATATTTACTTTTCGCCCATGTTCAGCCCTGAAAGAGTGATACTCGTTTCCCTCGAGCCGGAAAAAGGGAAACGGAGGTGGGCGATACAGGGTTTCAGTTTCGGCAACGGAACACCTCTTGTTCTGGATGATCCAAACAGAAAAAACGGGCAGATTGTTTATCTCGGATCATACCATAGAATTCTTGCGGTCCGCACCGATGGGAGCATAGTATGGGATGTCCCGACAGGACTTGCGCCCGTCAAGCCGGATGATGACCCGACTGAAAAGCATTCCTACGGAATAAATTATCACCCGAAGACCGACTCGTTGATCGGCATTACGGGTGATGGCCATGTTTATGTTCATGACCGGTTCACCGGAAGAAGTCTTTTGGATGAACCGTTTATGCTTCCCGGAGAGCGTTCTCCGGTGAAGGATCCCCCTATCATGAAAGTATTGCCCATGATGCTGCCGCACTATAAACGATTTTCAAAAAGTTTGCCTGAAAAGAATAATATTCCCCTGACCATGGCACGTATACTCCTCGGCAATGGCGTAAAGGTAGCCAACTTCTTTTCCGTTGATCCGGTAAGCGGTGTTGTGGTAATTGCGGCAACAGCTCCAGATCAGGTTGACGGCACGACCGATGGCATATCGGAATTCGGCGCTCTGTACGGATTGGATTTACTGCCCGTCGGAAAAGGTAAATTCAAATTCAGCATTCGCTACCGGATCGATTTTGAAGGGGGATCGGCTTCAACTCCTTCGCTGAGCGCTGACGGCAGCCGCATTTACCTGGGAGACAATTATGGCAAATTATTAGCCATTGATACTGCCAGGGGCACACTCATATGGGACCTTAAGTTATCAGACCAGATAGGAGGATCTGTTGGTGTGGCATCTGATAATAATGAGATATATGCGACAACTGCAAAAAATACTCACAAGGTTATAGATCGCGGAGATCACGGCGAGGTTGTGTGGCGTTCCAGTTATGATGTTTTTGATCTGGCCCCTTTACAAAGCGAGATGAATATGCTTCTGGCTTCACCTGCGCCGAATGGAGTTGGTATTGTTATGGGGGCGGGTTATTTTTTAGGTCCTAAAGCGCCGCTGCCCTTGAAACTGGCCGTTGGTCTGCTTGATAGGGAAACAGGCAGAATCCGTTATGTTACTGAAGCACGTGAAGAATCAATAGCACCGACAACAATCGGTCCCGACGGCGGGATATACCAGGCTCACTCTCAATTGCGGCGAGGTTTATCCCTGGCCATTTTCCCGAAAAGCATGATAGGCGATCCGCTTATCGGCGGTATCGCACGGTATAAACCGATACGTCATGATCTGTTTTACCGTGATATTATAGATTCGATTATTGACCGCCTTGAAAAAATAAGTAAAGTTTACAATACCTGCACTGAAACTTCCCTTCAGGCAGATATCTCTGTTGTTGAAGTACTGTTACGACAAGCAGAGAGCGTTTACCGGAAAGCTTTAATAGAAAGGGATATTAAAAAGAATAATTTCAAAAAAGTTAAAAGCACTCTTGTGAAGGTGCAGTCATTACTGAAGGGGAATCGAACAGCTGAAAATTATCAAAAAGCCGTACAGTATATTAAGGATATAGCGCTGAACAGGAGATGAAAGAGACGTATTTCAGCAGCAATGACGTCCGCTTTTTTTAAGTAGGGAGCACCGTTTCATAGACGCTCCGCGGGCGATCGCCTCTCTCTGAACTGGGGGCGCTCTTTTATTGAGATTTCGCGGTTAGCCGCATTACATTATTGGAACGGAAGTATGTAGCAAAGCAGTACGGTAAACCATCTACTTCACCACATTCGTTAAAAAGAATTTCAGCATGCCTGGATTCTCCTCGAGCATCGTATCATGGCCGCATACGATGACCTTCCCCTTTCCGAGCGCGAAACTGCCCGCAATAATGCGGCCCCGGGTATCTCGTATGAATACTCTCATCTCAGCTTCGGATAATTCAATCCAGGATGGATCCCAGTTTTGTTTCGCCACTGTTTTTATATTCTTTTTTAATTCCTCATCCAGATAATCGGGGCCGAAAATGTTGTTTTCGGTAATCCGATACCCGAGTTCCCTGCCCAGCACGTTCAAGGGGAAATCTCTGTTGGGCTTGTTGCCGTACTCTTTATAGCTCCACGACCATGCCTGTGCCGCGACAATGAGGCTGCCGCCATATCGCACAAAATCACTTATGGTACAGACTTCTCTGCGGCTGAATGATTTGCCGGTTGAACCGAGTATAAGCAGGACACGAAAGGGTGCGAGGCTTTTTGCATGTATCTGTCCGTCAAGATAATTAAGGTTGAATCCTGTTGCGGTGCTTATCTTCTCGATTTCCTTCCATGAAGTCCCGTGATATACATCGATACCGATTTTTTTTGAAAGAGCGACATCCTGGAAAATTTCTCTGTTGGAGTCGGCTATGCACTTCTCTTCAACAGTCCTTTGCTGGGGGGGGCACATGAAAATCCCGATGGTTACCGCAATGGCAACTATGACTATGACGAACAGCACAAGCGTTTTGATTTTCAAGCCGAACAGTGTTTGCCTGGACGGCGGAGGGGGGGACTGTTTCGTTCTGCCGTTTTCGCTCTTCTGAACAGAACCGCAGTATGGACAGGTAAGGTGTTCCCCCTCGACAACCGGAATGAGGGCACCGCATGATTCGCACCGTATCGATGGCATTGCTGTTTCCTTAATTTTTTTTATGATTATATAAAATGTAATGGAGATAGTGCAATAAGAAAATTAAAGATCGAGACGTCGACGTCTCGCTCTTTGTACGAAAAGGACTTGTATTTGCTGAATAAGCGAGACATTTACGTCTCGCTTATAGTAGATAAAACCTTGAATTCGGAAATTTTCGGAGACGAGTAGGGCCCGCCTCTGGGGGCCCCTACACTATAAATGCGAGACGCCGATGTCTCGCTTATTTCTCCAGTTTGACCGCGCAGACCTTGTATTCAGGTATCTTTGCCACCTCATCGAAAGCCGCATTGGTCAGCCGATTTGCAGCCGCTTCAGAGAAGTGAAAGGGGATGAAAACCGAACCCTGCTGTGATCGGGGCGTTATCCGGGCGGTAACCTCAATGGAGCCTCGCCGCGAGGACACCGTTATCTTGTCACCGTCGGTGATATTATGCTTTTCCGCATCGGCGGGATTTATTTCAACGACAGCCTCCGGATATAACATGTTTAAGCCCTCGGAGCGGCGGGTCATGGTGCCCGTGTGAAATTGTTCGAGAACCCGACCTGTGCTCAGAATAAAGGGGAAATCGCTGTCCGGCAATTCGGCGGGAGGTGCGTATTCAAGTGCGTGAAAGAGCCCCTTGCCCCTGACGAACATGTTCTCGTGCAGGATTTTTGTTCCCGGGTGATCCTCGGTGGGGCAGGGCCATTGTAGCCCGCCCTCTTCGTCGAGTCGCTTAAAACTCATTCCTCCGTAACTTGGTGTTAGCTCGGCGATCTCATCGAGAATCTCACTTGCCGACTGATAGCTCATGGCGTATCCCATTCGGTGTGACAGCTCGGCAATTATCTTCCAGTCGTCCCATGCCTCGCCGGGGGGATCCACCGCTTTCCTGACGCGCTGTGCTCTCCGCTCGGTGTTCGTGAAGGTTCCCTCTTTCTCGGCGAAGGAGAATGACGGGAGCACCACATCGGCGTACTGTGCTGTCTCATTCATGAATATATCCTGCACCACCAGAAAGTCCAGTTTCGTAAGGATCTTCTCGAGGTGGTTGAGATCGGGATCGCTCATAAGGGGATTCTCGCCCATGATGTAGAGCGCCTTAATCTTGGCGTTCTCGATTTCCTCGAACACCTCGGTTACGGTGAGCCCGACATCCTTCGGGAGCTGTTTATTCCATGACTCCTTGAACTTCTGCGAAATGCTGGCATCATCGACGCGCTGATAACCGGGATACACGTTGGGCAGGCATCCCATGTCGCATGCGCCCTGAACATTGTTCTGTCCGCGTAGAGGATTCACGCCACCGCCGGGTATGCCGATATTCCCGCAGAGCATTGCGAGATTGGCGACCGATTTCACATTGTCGGTGCCGGTCGTATGCTGCGTGATGCCCATGGCGAAGAATATGGAGGCACTTTTCGCCTGAGCGTAGATATGGGCCGCTTCGATGAGCTTATCCTTCGGAATACCGGAGATCTCCTCGACGTATTCCGGGGTGTACTTCTCAACCATCTCCCGGAGGGACTCGAAGCCTTCGGTTCTCTGAGCGACGTATTCCTTATCGTAGAGGTTATCTTTAATAATAACATGCATCAAACCGTTGATCCAGGCGACATCGGTGCCCGGTTTCGGCTGGAGATAGATATCGGCGAAGCGAGCCATATCGATTTCGCGCGGATCAATAACGATAAGCTTTGCTCCTCGCTGGGTAACCGCCCGTTTCATCCTGCTTGCAATAACCGGATGATTCTCCGTGGTGTTCGTGCCGGTGAGCAGTATACAATCGCTGACGTCGATGTCTTCAATTGAGTTCGTCATGGCTCCTGATCCGTACGCGGTGGCCAGTCCGGCAACAGTCGAGGCGTGACATAACCGCGCACAGTGATCGATATTGTTGGTGCCGATCACCGCACGCATGAATTTCTGCATGATATAATTGTCTTCGTTGGTGCACCGGGCCGAGGAGAGACCGGCAATGCTGTCGGGACCGTGAGCATCCTTTATTGCCGTCAGCTTGGAACTGACGAGGTCGAGCGCTTCATCCCAGCTGACCTGCTTGAAGGTATCTCCCTCCCGGACGAGCGGCGTGGTCAATCGATCAGGGCTGTTTACAAATTCGTACCCGAATCGCCCCTTAACGCAGAGACTTCCCTTATTCACCACACCTGACTCGGTGCCGTTTATCATAACGATCTGATTGTCTTTGACGTAGATATCGATGGAACATCCGGTGCCGCAGTATGTGCAGGTGCTCTCCACCCGTTTCAACTCCCAGGGACGCGCCTCAAACTGTTTATCCTTCAGGACGAGCGCACCGACCGGGCAGGCCTGGAGACACTCACCGCAGAAAACGCAGTCCGATTCGATGTAGGGGCGGTCGCCCCGGGTGACTATTTTTGCTGAAATGCCGCGATAACCGAATGAGATGGCCCTGTTTACCTGAACCTCATCGCATGCCTTGATACAGCGGCCGCAGAGAATACACCGCGAGAAATCGCGAATGATGAATGGATTCGCGAGCTCCATCTCGTATTTCGGTTTCAACCCGTGGAGCCGGAGCTCATCAATCAGCTCAAAAACCTGATAGCGATAGGCGAGCTCCTGAAGCTCGCACCGTCCGTAGGCGGGGCAGAGCTCGGTGTCACCTTCATAGGCGCCGACATTGAGCTGAAAATCGGTCCAGTCTTCATCGCTCGAGCCGCGGGCAGCGCAGTTGTGATTGCCGGAAATCATAAGAAAAGCGATGTTGAGCCGTCTCGAATCACGCACCCTCTTTGTATCGGTCCGGACAACCATGTTCTTGCTGACCGGCATGGAACAGGCCGGAACGAGGAATCGTGCACCCTGAACCTCGACCACGCACACACGGCAAGCGCCGGTCGGTGCCGTTCCCTTGAGATGGCAGAGCGTTGGAATATAGATACCGTTTCTCGTGGCAACATCGAGTATTGTTTCACCTTCTTCAAAGGTATACTCGTTCCCGTTAATAGTGATAATTGAATCCTCCATAGCTCCTCACTTCTGATTGTAGCAATTGATGTTCCTGTGAATAATCGTGATCCTGCGAGTGGAACCTGCGTTGTGCTGTGGCAATGGTATGACAACCTGTTTTTCAGTCAAGATAAAATTCGAGCGCGCTGTTATTTTTGAACCGACTTTTCAAGCCAGGTGCGCCGCTGCCCGGGGAGGGGGATTTATCACTCAGAGTAGATCGCCCGCGAGTTTTCGGATTCCCAGACGGCGATTGTGTGAATGGAAATGCCTTTCGGAAGCGCTTCCCTGATCCGGTGGTAAATGTAGCGGGCGATATGTTCCGAACTGGGATTGATTTCCCTGAAAGCGGGCAGATCGTTGAGCATTCGGTGGTCCAGCTCCTGAATCACCACCTTCAGGATCTTCTTCAGCTCTCCGAAATCGATGAGCAGCCCGATTTTATCGAGCTCTGATCCCTCCACCTCGACTTCAACCTTCCAGTTGTGACCGTGAATCTCCTCGCATTTTCCCTGATAGCCCTTCAGTTGATGGGCTGAGGAGAAGGAATCGGTTACCGAGACTCGATACATGGATATTATGCCTCCTGCACGACCTTCATCGCCCCGCCCTTTTTGAGCGCCAGGTAATCCTCGTCGAAGGAGTAGTGAACGGTCTGATAGCCCTTTCGGAAATCAATGACATCATCCCCGATATATTTGCCCTCCAGGAGACATCGCTTGAAGAGATCCGCGATGACATCCATCTCCTCTTCCTTCATGCCGAATCTGGTCATCTCCTGAACGCCGATTCTGATGCCGCTCGGATTGGTCACTTTGTCCAGGGGATCATTGGGGAGGAGGTTCATGTTCAGGATGATATTGTTGTCCTTGAGCACCCGCGCCACCTCATCGCCCCCGCCGAGTGCCGAGACATTAACCGCGATCTGATGGCTCTCGGTATAGCCGAATTCTTTTGCTTCCACCCTGAATCCACGCTGATCGAGGGATGCGCCCAGTGCTCTGGCATTCCTGATAACCTGATCGGCGTACGCTTCTCCGAAGGCCAGGAATTCGAAGGTCGTGATGCTCAGCGAGACGAGGGTGTCCAGATGGTGATTGCTCGAGCTCCCCGGGAATGCCCCCTTGTCTATCTTCGACCAATCACTATCTTTCATATTGCTGTAAATAAGTCCGCGCTGTGATCCGAAAAAGGTCTTATGCGTGCTGGCGTTCACGATGATGGCGCCGTCTTCGAGCGGGTCGTGAAAGCGCTTCCCCGCAATGAGACCGAGGACATGGGCAGCATCGTAGATGAGCGAAATGCCCAGCTCACGGCAGATCGGAGCGATCTCTTTGACCGGATCGGGGAAGAGGTAGAGACTCTTTCCCATTATCATGACCTTGATCGGTACCTCTTTAACGATGCGTATGGTTTCGTCCACGTCGATGTGGTAACCGTCGTCGGTTAAGGGGAAGTTGATGATGTTGAGTGAGTACTTCCCGACAGAGCCGTGGCGGTGATGGCTGATGTGGCCGCCCCCCTGCGTGGAGTTGACCATGACGATATCGCCCTGATTGATATACCTGCTGAAGACGGCATCGTTTGCAATGGTCCCGGAGATGGGGCGAACATCGAGGTGCTTGCAGTCGAAGAGCGATTTCAGATGCTGTTTTACGCGTGCTTCTATCTCGTCGATAATCTCTGTTCCCTGATAATACCGCTCGCCGGGATGTCCCTCGGCATAGCGGTGACAGAAGTCCGAGCCCATAACCGCCCGGGCCCGCCTGCTCAAAACATTCTCACTGGCTATCAGGTTTACGGTCTTCTGACGCCATTCATTCTGCTGGGTGACCAGCTGCTCAATTCGTTCGACATTTCTCTGGTATGTCATAGTTTTTTCCTCTCCAATTCACTCTTCCCTATCGAGGCCGGAATATTATGTCAACTTAAAAAAAGGTGATCGCCCCGTCCCGTATCGTCACAGCGTTCATGTCAGCATGACTTCGGGGAGTCATCTCTTCGGCCGGTAGCCGCGACGGAATATGATGTAGGAATGGCTCAGGTCCTCAATATCATCCACCATGAAGCATTCTATTGCGTTGTCAATGGGTTCAATGTCCTGAAAGGGGGGAATCTCTTTCATCTTGCCGGTCATGTCGGTGAGCATCTTCTCAAATCGGGGCATCCTGCCGTCAGGGAGCATATCGCTCAACAGATCCTTGCTCACCCGCTCTGCGAGACCGAGATAGATTGTTTCATCCTGTTTTATTTTCATGGCACTGTCCGGTGAAGGATTTTGGGAACTACCGAGCTTCGGGAGATTACTGTAATCCTTTCATGCAGCGCTGTCAATAGAATTGATGGTTCTGAAAGAGCGGAGTTCTCCCGCTCCCCGATACCGTCCTTGAATCGTCGTATCGGGCGTCTCGATACCGAGTCATTCGAATTCTGCAGCCGGATGAGAAAAGTATTGCTCCCCTCCGGCTATCTCCTTCGGTAGATTTCAACGGGCTCTTATAGAATAGCGAGAATTCCGGTTGAAGTCAAGAAACCGCGCGGAAGAATAAATAATTCCTTGCGGTATTTGGAAAATTATTTACAGTGTATATGTTGTAATAGCAGCTATACGTACAGAGGCTCAGGTATGGATGACTACACTGACGGCGTGAAAGGGGCAACTGTTCTCCTCGTTGAAGATGAAGCCGTTGTTGCCCTGGACATCGCGAGTATTCTTCGTCAGATCGGCTACCAGGTGCCCGAGATTCAAGTCACCGGGGAGGATGCGGTGAACGCGGCCGAGCGTCTGATGCCGGACCTCATCCTCATGGACATAACCCTTGCCGGCGATATGGACGGCATTCGTGCGGCACAGGAGATCAGGAAGCGGCATGATATCCCCCTCGTGTACCTGACAGCCAATGCCGATCAGTCAACTGTCGAGCGCGCCCGGGAGACCGAGCCCTTCGGCTATCTCAACAAGCCGGTGAGCGAGCTCGATCTCCTTACGAACATCGACACGGCCCTCTTCAAGCATCATATGGAGCGCAGACTCAGGGAGCGTGAGGAGCGGCTGCGCCTGATTACCGACAACATGGTGGATACCATCACCCAGATAGGTGCTGACGGAACGATTGTCTATAGCAGCCCCTCTGTTGAGCGGAATTACGGCTATCTGCCTGAGGATTTAATCGGACGTCCCGGAACGGAGCTGGTGCATCCCGACGATCTCACTCAGGTGTTGAAGATTATAACCGGTGCGATAAAGCAGAGGAAGGAGTCTATCACACTGGAATACCGCTGGCGAAACGCCAAGGGGAAATACCGATGGGCTGAATCGATGTTCCGCTTTCTCTATGATGAGGGGAGGTGGACGACGACGATTGTCAGCTCCCGCGATATCACAAAGCGGAGGAGGGCGGAGGATGCGCTCAGGGAGAGCGAGAAGCAGTTGCGCCTTATCACCGACAACATGTTGGATGTTGTCAGTCAGGTTGATACCGATCGGAATATTGTTTATATAACTCCCTCAATCGAACGCAATTTCGGCTATCGGCCGGATGAAATAATCGGACATTCGGCGGTTGAGTATGTTCACCCCGATGATTGGCCCGCAGCCATGCACGCGATTGATGAGGCGGTACGGGCACATTCACCTTCACTCATCCTGACCTATCGATGGCGCGGAGCAGACGGTGAAT
>Ga0180431_10009418_pt1 | contig 11033 bp, 5 predicted proteins | sample SS_ome_11_FD_132459 | JGI IMG/M metagenome (GOLD analysis project Ga0180431, IMG submission 132459) | Hypersaline lake sediment archaeal communities from the Salton Sea, California, USA - SS_1_MS_1 metaG | ecosystem: Environmental > Aquatic > Non-marine Saline and Alkaline > Hypersaline >...
GCGCCGCGGTCGACTTGCCGGCGATTCGCACACCGGCCAGGAAGGCGACCCGCTCGCGCCCCTTGCCGGAGAGGACCACCTGCTTGCCGCCGCCGAGCTTGCCCAGGGGGATCTCGATCCACTCGTACGGCTGCTCTCGCACGTCGGCCAGCGAGCCGGAGCGGCCGTCGTACTGGTAGCAAAGCGTCCGCTTGCCGGGCCCCTTCGAGCCGAAGAGGGCCTCGAGCCGGTCGTCGGGAGCGACGTCGTCGGGCAGAGTCACTTCCAGCTTCCACTCGGCGAGCCAATAGTACTTCCGGCCCCCGAATTCCTGCGGCCCGGACGTGAACCGCGTCTCCGCCGCCGAGGCGAGCGACGCGGTGGCGAACAGGCAGAACAGCACGCGCCGGCATGTCATCATCGCGTCTCCCGTTGGGTTGTGGCGATCTCCCGCCATGCGAGCCAGGCGGCATTCGGCCGAGGCATGGTCCAGGATAGCAATCCGCATGGGTGGTCTCAAACCTGCCGACGGAAGATGGCGCGGAAAACCGCGTGCGCATTCCGTGGGCAGGGGCTACCGCCGCGAGCAACGCCCGCCCACGGCCGTCGACGGGCGTTATCTCCCAGAACAGGCTGTTGCACAAGATGCGCGCACACCGCGGGGCTTCTCGGGGGCACTGGTTGGCCGGGTTGCCGGGTGGTAAGTTGGAGGTAACATTGGGGCAGGAGCCCACCCAACCGGCACAGGTCTCAGGTTCGTCCAAGGCGCCCGATCCTTTGTCGCCTTCTTGACCCGAGGACTCTTCGCAATCCTCAATGCTTTCGCCGTCTACGTCGACATACTATATTAACAAGTCCTGGTCTCCCTCTGCGTCTCCCGATATACGAGGGGGTGGTGGTGTAGCCGTCGGCAGGAGTGAACCGTGAGCATTCTGAACCTCGACAAGATATTCAATCCCCATCGCGTAGCGGTCATCGGAGCCAGTGACTCGCCGATGAGCGTCGGCTACACGGTCCTGCGCAACCTGATCGGGTCCGGCTTTCGCGGGGTGGTCTACCCGGTCAACATGCGGAGGGAGTCGGTCCAGGGAATCGAGGCCCACAAGGATATCCCCAGCCTGCCGCACCCGCCCGATCTGGCCGTGATCTGCACGCCCGCGCGGACGGTGCCGGGCATCATTCGGGAGTGCGGCGAGGCGGGCACGCGGGGCATCGTGATCATCTCGGCCGGGTTCCGCGAAGTGGGCAAAGAGGGGCGCGACCTGGAACGGCAGGTCCTCGAGGAGCAGGCCAAGTTCGACGGGATGAGGGTCCTGGGCCCGAACTGCCTGGGCATCATTGTCCCCAAGCTCCATCTGAACGCCAGCTTCGCCGCGGCCACGCCCGACAAAGGCCACATCGGGTTCATCTCCCAATCCGGCGCGCTGTGCACCTCCGTGTTGGACTGGGCCATCGACGAGGGGATCGGCTTCTCCTACTTCGTGTCGGTGGGGAACATGCTCGACGTGTCGATCGCCGACCTGACCGACTACTTCGGCTTCGCCACCGAGACCGAGTCGCTGATCCTCTACATCGAGTCGATCAGCGAGGCCCGCGAGTTCATGTCGGCCGCCCGGGCCTTCGCCCGAACCAAGCCGATCGTCGCGTTCAAGGCGGGCCGGTTCACCGAATCGGCCCAGGCGGCGGCGTCGCACACCGGGGCGATGGTCGGCGTCGACGCGGTCTACGCGGCGGCGTTCCAGCGAGCGGGCATCGAGCGGATCTTCCAGATCGAAGACATGTTCGACTGCGCCGAGCTGTTGGCCCGGCAGAGGCCCGCCAAGGGAGACCGGCTGGCGATCATCACGAACGCGGGCGGTCCGGGCGTGATGACCACCGACGCCCTGATCGACCGCAACGGCCATTTGGCCGAGTTGTCGGAGGAGACGCTCGCCAAGCTCAACGAGGCGCTTCCGGCGTTCTGGTCGCGCGGCAACCCCGTCGACGTGCTCGGCGACGCCCCGCCCGAACGCTTCGCCAAGGCCCTCCAGATCGTGCTGGAAGACAAGGGCGTCGACGCCGTGTTGGTGATCCTCACGCCCCAGGCCATGACGAACCCGACCGGCACGGCCATGGCCGTCGGCGAAGTGGCCAATCAGGCGCACAAGCCGGTCCTGGCGGCGTGGATGGGTGGGCACACGGTCAGCGACGGAGCCGACTTGCTCACCGAAGCGGGCGTGCCGACGTACAACACGCCGGAGAAGGCCGTCCGCGCGTTCATGCACCTCGTCTCCTACTCCCGCAACCTGGCCATCCTCCACGAGACGCCGCGCGACATCCCCATGTCGTTCACGCTCGACCGCCAGCGGCTGCGCGGCGTGTTCGACACGATCCTCAGCGAGGGGAGCGAGGTCCTTTCGGAAAACGTCTCCAAGGCGTTCCTCGAAGCGTACGAGATCCCGGTCACCAAGCCGTACCTTGCCCGATCGGCGGAAGAGGCCGTCCGGCTCGCGCGTCGCGAGGGCTACCCGGTCGTGATGAAGATCCACTCGCCCCAGATCAGCCACAAGACGGACGTCGGGGGCGTCGCCCTGAACCTCGCGTCCGACGACGTGGTCGCCCGGGCGTACGAGCGGATGGTCGCTACGGCCGCCGAGAAACGACCCGAGGCGAATATCGTGGGCGTCACCATCCAGCGGATGGTGAGCTATCCGAGCAGCTTCGAGCTGATCGTCGGCGCCAAGAAGGACCCGGTGTTCGGCGCGGTGATCATGATCGGCATGGGCGGAACGGCGGCCGAGGTGTTCCGCGATCGCGCCTTGGGCCTTCCTCCGCTGAACGAGTCGCTCGCCCGACGAATGCTCGAATCGCTCAAGTCGTGGCCCCTGTTGCTGGGCTACCGGGGGAAGCCGGGGGCGAACATCGATCGGCTCATCGAGGTGATCATGCGGTTCTCCTACCTGGTGGCCGACTACCCGGAGATCAAGGAGATCGACGTCAATCCGCTGCTGGTGACGCCGGAAGCCGTGATCGCGTTGGACGCGCGCGTGGTCGTCGATGAAGAGATGATCGCCCACCCCGTTCGACCCTACGCCCACCTGGCGATTCGGCCGTACCCCGACGAGTTCGTCGCCGAGCGGCGTTTGAAGGACGGCACCGAGGTGACGCTCCGCCCGATCAAGCCGGAAGACGAGCCCATGTGGCACGAGCTTCTGGGCGGCTGCTCCCAGGAGTCGATCTGGTTCCGGTTCAGCTACCTGTTCAAGCAGACCACCCACGAAATGGCCACCCGCTACTGCTTCATCGACTACGACCGGGAGATCGGCATCGTGGCCGAGGCGGAAGAGGACGGCGGCCGGAAGCTCTTGGGCGTGGGCCGGCTGGTGGCCGACGCGAACCACGAGACGGCCGAATACGCCGTGCTGGTCGTCGACCGCTGGCAGGGCCGCGGCCTGGGCGGCCTGTTGACCGACTACTGCCTCGAAGTGGCCGAGCGGTGGGGCGTGAAGGGCGTCGTGGCCGAAACCGCCAAGAGCAACGCCCGGGCGCTGGCCACCCTGCGGAGCCGCGGCTTCGACGACGAGGACGAGAAGGAGGAGGACGTGGTCATCCTCCGCAAGACGCTGGCCGTCGAGTCATAAGGCGGAGCGAGGCAAAAAGGGGACGGAGCAAAAAAGGGGACGCAGCTCTTTGTCCGTACGAAAAAGAGCTGCGTCCCCTTTTTGCGCGCCGGCGAGTAGAATGGGGGCCGTGGAAACCCATGCCGTAGTCCGGGAGAACCCTATGATACGCGCCAAGCTGAGACTGCTCCTCCTGCTCGTTCTGGTCGGCGGCTCGATCTCGATCGTTCTCAACGCCCGTGCCGCGGAGCCGGGCGACCGCTTCACCGGCCCGTGGGACATGGCCGCCCTGAAGCAGGTGCCGCCCGCCACGTGGGGCGAGAAATCGGGTCTGGTCCAAGAGGTCTACTACCAGGGCGAGCCGCTCGAAGGCAAGCCCACGCGCGTATTCGCCTACTACGGCCGACCCGCCGAGGGCGACGGGCCGTTCCCCGGCATGGTCCTGGTGCATGGCGGCGGCGGCACGGCCTTCCCCGAATGGGCCACGCTCTGGGCCGAGCGCGGTTACGCGGCGATCGCCATGGATTTCTCCGGCTGCGGCCCCAACCGCCAACGGCTCGCCGACGGCGGCCCCGACCAGGGACACGAGCAGAAGTTCGCCGACTTCACCGACGACCGGCTCGGGCACATGTGGACCTACCACGCCGTGGCCGCGGTGATCCGAGGCCATTCCCTGCTCGCCTCGCGCCCGGAGGTCGACGCCGATCGGATCGGGATCACCGGGATAAGCTGGGGTGGATACCTCACGTGCATCGTCACGGGCGTGGACGACCGGCTCAAGGTCTCCGTGCCCGTCTACGGCTGCGGCTTCCTCGACCAGAACAGCGCCTGGCTCAAGATGTTCGCAAGGATGGGGCCCGAGAAGACGGAGCGCTGGGTCCGCTACTTCGACCCCTCGCGCTACCTGCCCGGCGTGTCGTGCCCCATCCTCTTCATGAACGGCACCAACGACTTCGCCTATCCGCTCGATAGCTACCAGAAGTGCTGCCGGCTGGTGCCCGGGCGCGTGGACGTGCGGATCCAGGTCCGCATGCCGCACGGCCACAAGGTCGGCTGGGCGCCGAAGGAGATCGGCCTCTACGTGGACAGCGTTCTGACCGGCGGCGACCCGCTACCCCAGCTCGGTCCGATGGAGACGGCCGGCGGCAAGGCGACGGCGATGATCACGGCCAAGGTCCCGGTCGTAAGCGGCCAACTGCACTACACGACCGACTCCGGCCCGTGGCCCGAACGAAAGTGGCAATCCGTTGCCGCGCGGCTCGCCGACGGAAAGGTCGAGGCGGAGCTGCCCAGCGAACGACCGCTGGTCTACTACCTCAGCGTCACCGACCAGCGCGACGCCATGACGAGCACCCAGCACGCGGAGCTTCCCGCCGGAGCCCCCTGATCGCCGAATCCACCCATTCCATGCACTCCCAAGCTGAAGCCCCCCCACTGACAATACCTTAACTCTCAACCCTCCACCCTCAACTCTCAACCATGATCCCCATCGGCATCATCCACACCCCGTTCACCGAGCCCGCCGGCACGCCTATCCAGGCGGCGATGGCCGAAGGCGTGGAGGGTCGCGTCGAGGTGTTCGCGGAATTCGCGGCCGGGCTGAAGGACTTGGACGGCTTCGAGCGGATTTGGCTCCTCTACCAGTTCGATCGGGCGCCGCCGCCCAGGCTCCTCGTCACGCCCTTCCTCGACGACGTGCCCCGCGGCGTCTTCTCCACCCGGGCGCCGTGCCGGCCCAACCCGATCGGGCTTTCGCCGGTGCGCCTGGGACGAATCGAGGGCAACGTCCTCTACGTCCGCGACGTCGACATGCTCGACGGCACGCCGCTATTGGACATCAAGCCCTACGCCCCCCGCTTCGATCACTTCGACGTGCGCCGATCCGGCTGGCTCGACCGCGCCGCCCCAGGGCGCGCCGTGGCCGACGACCGGTTCCGAGCCCCACCTGAGTGACCCACGCCATCTGTACTCATCACGCTCCGTTCGATGTGCCACTTCGCGCGGAGCGTGACGACCGCTATGACGCACGCATGTCGCCCCGGTGTCCCATTGCGGTCGGATTTGCGGGCGTCGTGTCGGGTGGCACGGGCATCTTGCCCGTGCTTCGGTGCAGGCACTGGCGAGACGCCAGTGCCACCCAACTCAGGAACTCAGACCGAAATGAGGCACCAAGACGCTACCGCGGCACGGGCATCTCGCTCAGAAGCACGTCGGGCAGGTGCTTGCCCAGCAGGTAGTACTTGCGATCGGGATACCACAGCGTGCGCTGTCCCTGCCATTCGGTGAGGCTGGGGTAGGTGCCCACCTCGGCCGTGCGCTTGGGCCCGACGATCACGCCGTCGGTGTCGAGGATCTCTCGCGCCGGGCTGAACCAGATCGGCTGGTGGGCCTGGGGGCGAAACTCGCCCAGGGCGATGAACGTCGGCCGGCGGATGTGGTTCGCCTCGTTGGTCGTCCATCGCTTCGTCCACTGGCTGTGCGAGCCCACCGTGCCGTCGTTGTTGTGGTACACCAACAGAAACCGCCCGTCGGCCAGCTTGAAAAGCGGGCACGGGGAAATGGGGTGGTTGACCTTGTCGGCGTCGTCGCGGTAGCGCAGCGGCTCGGGCTCGCGCCACGTCGCCCCGTCGTCGTCCGACACGCTGTAGTACGGGTGGCCGGTGAACGTCCGCATCACGACCAGCAGGCGCCCGTCGGGCAGAAGCACCGTGCCCGGCTCCTGGCAGGTGGAGATCTCCGGGTACATCTTGTTCGGCACTTCGAGCCCCTCGCGGTCGGTCGGGAGCCAGGTCGCCCTGATGTCGTCGGGCGCGGCGGCCTCGTCGAGATTCTCGAAACGGACAAACGCGCACCGCGTGTCGGCGTGCGGCCATTCCCGGGCCGGCTTGGGTCGGACCTTGGTGCTGGTGACCTGCGTGTAGCCCAGTAGCCAGCGCCCCTTGCTGTCGCGGATCGCGCCGGTCCAGAACCAGAACTTCTTGGGCACGGTCGGATCGGGACCGTCGAAGCGGTTTCGCGGCACGGCCAGATCGGGGCCCGGCTGCCAGGTGTGCCCGCCGTCGTCGCTATACATCACGCCCAGCCCGCCGCTCACCTGCCGGTCCTCCGCCTGGGCCTTGTGCTCGCGGATGTAGAACAGCCAGATGCGCCCGGAGCGGACGACGACCGGCACGCCCCAGCTTGCCTGTGGCTCGTCGGTGCCGGGCGACGTGCCCACGACCTTCACCGGCTCGGACCACGTCGCACCGCCGCTCGAACGGGCGAGCATGATCCGGTTATCGCCCCGCCCCTCGACGCTGCTCTGCGTCCACATGCCGAGCAGTTCGTCGCCCTTAGGGGCCGGAAACACGAGCAGCATCTCGTTGTCCCCGTCGTGGTGCTCGTCGCCCTTCGGCAAGTAGACGACGACGTCCGGCCCGCTGCGGCGCCATTCCTCCTGCTCCGCGGCCGTCGACGGTCGCGGGGCAAGCAGGGCGGCGAGCGTCAGAGAGACTACCGCGGCCGCTGCCGGTCTCCGGATGCAGCCTATTCCCTGAACGAAGGGGATGCGCCAGGACATGGGAAGGCCCTCGGTTGCGTAGCCGATTCGGTTCCAGATCTACGACGCCGCGAAGCCTACCACGGCGCGCCTCGGCTGTCCACTTTCTTGCGATCGCCGCCCCGGCACGCGCCGGACGGGGGCTCCCCGACGGTCGGCGAAGCAGAGGCCGCCCGGGGAGACTTCCCGAGCGCGGCCTTCGGCCCCAGAGGACATCGAAGAAGGCCACTCAAAGCTGCCCTCCTTCCGGGAGATTTCGTGCCCTTGCGATTGCATTCCGGGCGGCAATCAGACAAGCTTGGCCCGTGGGGAAATTCGTCGGCGTCCGGGCTCCTTCTGGAGTGCGGCGACTTGTCGCCGCTCTTCTGAGCGCCCGGAGAACGTAACGAGACGGCTTCTGGCTAGCCCCTGGCATCGCTCGCCCATTGCGCGGCACGCCCAACAAAGCGGCGACAAGTCGCCGCACTCCAAAAGGTCGTTTGCTTCGGGACCAGCCTCTCTTCCAGGTAAGGGAGTAACCATCATGATCTCCCCAACGACGATCCTGTCGCTGTTCGCACTTCTTCCCGGCGGAAGCGAACTGCCCAGGCACGTGGAATTGGCCAACAAGTATCTGGCCGTCCGCTTCGAGGATGGCGGGGAAGGGCTACGGCTTGCGGTCGTCGAGGATCGCGCGCGGGGCGAAGCGTACCGGTTCGAGCGATCCGAGGAGATCGCGATCCTGATGCTCGCGTCCTCCTCGATCCACGACCCCGACGTGGCGATGCGTTACGCGTTTCAAGACGATTTCGAGCTGCAGGCGGTCGACGTGGCGTCCGATCGGGCCGGGTTGGTCCTCCGCTTCCGTCATCCGATGCTCGACGTGCAGGTTGCCTACGCGCTCGATCCAAACGTGCCCGAGTTGCGCAAGACGACGACGTGCACCGCCCGTGACCGCGGCGCGTACGTCGCCGCCGTCACCCACTGGATGTTCAAGCTGGACGGGCCCGAGCGGAGCTGGCCATGGAAGGCCACGATGGGCCAGCCGGCCGTGTTCCTGAGGCCCCGCGGTGGGTGCTTCGTCACCCTGGAATGGCCCCGAGCGAGGGTCGTCTCCGTCGACGGGGACCTTCGCGTCGCGTATCGGCCGGGCTATGCCCTGGCGCCGGGCCAGACGCAGGAGATCGCCGCCGGCACAATCGGCTTCTTCGGCACGACCGACGGGCCGGAAGAAGAGCGGATCGACGATGTCCGGCAGGCCTTCTTCCGGCACGTGAGGCGGCGCGTGAAGCCGCAGGTGCCGTTTCCCGTCAAGTTCACCACCTGGGGGCCGTGGCTGGGCCAGGCCCGTGCCGACCGCATCCTGGAGGTCCTCGACGACCTGGAGTACATCGGCACGGACTTGTTCCACTTCGACGCCGGCTGGCAGTACCCCGACCACGCGTACAGCAAGCGGCTCCCCCAGGTCCGCGACGCCGACGATGAGACCTGGGACCGGATGATGACCGAGCCCGGCCGGCTTCCCGATGGCCTGCTCCCCATCGCCCGCGAAGCGAATCGCCGCGGCATAAGGGTCTCGCTCTGGTTCGACGCCTGCGGCAACGTGTTCGTGCGGGAGGGCGACGACTGGGCCATTCGCGATCGGGAAGGCAAGCCGGTCGTCTCGCGAATGTGGGAGCAGCGCTGGCCCGAGGCGCCGCGCCAGTCGCTTGCCTCCGAGTACGGAGACCGGGTGGAGGAGTTCGTCCTCCAAATGCTCGATCGCTACGACCTGGGCGGCGTGATGTTCGACAACCACCACTACACGCCCGACTATTCGACCGAGCACGCCTGCCTGGCCAACGGGTTCGATTCGGAGGACGTGCAGTTGAGGAGGATCCTGGGCATCTTCGACGAAGCCGATCGCCGACGACCGGGCATCTACCGGTTCTATTGCCTCAACGCCTCCTGGCCCTGGGCCCTGTTGCACGCGACGCACATCCACGCGGGCGATCCGGGCACGTCTAGCTCGATGCGGCTTGCCAACCAGACGGACCACCCCGCCCGGGCGATGGCCTTCGAGCGACGCCTGGCCTGGCAGCGCCACTACGACCGCTTCGTCCCGCCGTGGGGCATCAAGGGCGACGTCGCCGGCTGGTCGGTGCAGCAGAAATCGCCCATCCCGATCAATCTCGCGCACACGGGCCTTCTCATCCCGACGGGCGAAGGCTGGACGCAGAACCTGTTCACCTGCTTCGCCACGACCGCCGTGCGCGACGTCCGCTTCTCCTTCGCGCAGATGCCCCGCTTCGACCGCGAAATCCTCCGTGAGTGGCTCGCCTGGGATCGCACGCGGAGCCGCTTCATCTTCCACTGCCGGCCGGTCCTCCAAGCCGGCGACGATCCGAACCGGGGCATCGACGGCTACTCGCACGTCGGCGACGGGCGCGGCGTGATCTACCTCTTCAACCGCTCCTTCGAGCCGGTCGAGGCGGATCTCATGCTCGACGAGCGAGCCGGGCTGCGCCCCGAGGATCAAGAACTTTCCGCCTATCTCGTCTATCCGATGCGATGCCGCCTGCCCGAGGGGGCTATCTCGCACGGGCGGACGCTCCGCCTGCCCCTTCTCGGCAAGGACTGCGCGGTGGTCGAAGTGGGCCTCGAACCGCCGGGCGACGCGGAGCCCTATGACGAGTACGTAGAGCTGATCGGCAAGGTGCGACGCAGCTACGACACGCTGTTCCTCGCGACTCCCGAAGCCCTGTTCGACGCGGCCGAGCGCGGGCCGGTGCGCGTCGAAATCGGCCCCAGCCCGCGCGATCATCGGCTGGCCGCCCAGGTGCTGGAGACGATCGGCGCGTCGGCGGGCCGGCGCCTGACCGTCGACGAGTGCGCGTCGGTGGCGCCCGGAGATGCCGCCTGCCGGTTGATCGTCGGATCGATGGAAGGGCTGGCCGAGCACGGCGAGATCGGTGACCGGTTCCGCCGGATGCTCTACAACGTCTACGTCGCCTGGGACGACCGGCTCTATTCCGCCCCGCTGGTCGCGCGGCTCGACGGCGACGGCCCGCCCACCTACTGCCTCATTGCCCCGCGCCCGGAGCAACTGGCCCGGCTCTCCATCGACCTGACCGCGCGACTGCTGGCCGGGGCGAAGACGCTCGTCGAGCCGGAGTCGCCCGAACCCGTGTGGCAAGAGCACTCGTTCGAGCTCGACGTGCCCCCAGGCAGCCCGGCCCTGCGATTCAACCCCGTGGTGCGGCAGTTCGGCCACGTGGCGCTCCCCGGCGACCTGGCGATGATCCGGTTTCAGATCGAAGCCGAGCAGTCGGGCGAGCGGACCGTGATCTGGTCGGAGGAGATTCCGCCCTTTGCCGCGCCGGGCCGCGGCCCCGTGCCCACCTCGTTCGGCGGCATGCAGTGGTGGCGCGACCGCCTGATCTCCATCGCCGACCTCGCCAGCAAGCGCGTCCAACTCCACCTCTCCGCGTCGCCTACCGACGCCCGCCGGCATCCCCAACTGGAAATCGGCTATGACCGATTCGCGGTGGTTGCTGTGCCCTAGTCCTGAGGGGCGGCCTCCGCTGTCGGCCGAGAATCGCTTTCGCATTTCTGGGGTAGCAGGCACACGCCGTGTGCCGTAGCCGGCGGACGGCACACGGCGTGTGCCTGCTACGAACCCGCCTCATCCCGCGGGAAGTACCGGTCTACCGCGGCCACGAACTCTTCCGGCGTGGTCACGCGGCTGACGTGGGCCCGGAACGCTCGGGCGCCGCGGCGGCCTTGGGCGTATTGGCAGGCGTAGCGGCGCATGAGGACCGTCGCCTGGGGCTGGCCTGGCTGGTCGAGGAGCAGACGGTAGTGGTCGAGCAGGAGCCGGCGCTGCTGGTCGAGGGTGGGATCGGGCGGGGCGGGCTCGCCGGCCAGGGCGGCTTGGGCCTGGTGGAAGAGCCATGGAC
>Ga0180431_10009419_pt1 | contig 11032 bp, 12 predicted proteins | sample SS_ome_11_FD_132459 | JGI IMG/M metagenome (GOLD analysis project Ga0180431, IMG submission 132459) | Hypersaline lake sediment archaeal communities from the Salton Sea, California, USA - SS_1_MS_1 metaG | ecosystem: Environmental > Aquatic > Non-marine Saline and Alkaline > Hypersaline >...
ATTGTATCCCTTGTATTTTTTATGCAAATCGCGTAAAACACAAAGATATGTATTGGATTATTTAGAAATGGTGAAGCAAACTCACCCATAAAAGAAATCCATTGAGGTCCCCTTTGGGCAAATATTTAAAAACCGCAGACACGGATTGGTACAAACAACGTTTAACCCGGGTCATGTTATGCGTTGCAGGAGCCTTTTTTATACTGTTATTACGTTTATTTTATCTTCAGGTGATTGAGGGGCAGGAGTTAAGGCGGCTTTCAGAAAACAACTGTATTCGCCTGCAAAGTACAGATGCTTTCAGAGGGATGATTTTTGATCGCAATGGAATACTTCTTGTTGATAATCGGCCGGCGTTTGATCTTAGTATTATATTAAAAGATGCCAAACCGGTTAATCGTACGATTGAGAAGCTGGCCAAGCTGATTAACGTTCCTGTGTCGGAACTTCTGAAAAAAATTGGGGATAATAAAGGTGTTTCATCCTATAAACCGATTCTTTTGAAACAGGATATCGGGCGGGATTGCCTTGCGGCTGTTGAGGTTCGAAAGTTCGATCTTCCCGGTATTGTCCTAAATATCAAGCCGAGGAGACACTACATCAAAACACATAGCGCCGCCCATCTCATCGGATATTTGAGTGAAATCAATTCTGATGAACTTAAATCTGGGAAGTATCCGGAGTGTAAAGGCGGTGATTTTATTGGAAAGTTTGGTGTGGAAAAGGTGTTTGAGCGGTTTTTAAAGGGAGAACGAGGGGGAAGACAGGTTGAAGTAAATGTTATGGGACAGGTTGTTAAAGTCTTAAAAACAGTTGATGCCCTGCCCGGACAAAATATTTATCTGACTATTGACTACATTTTGCAGAAAAAGGCGGAAGTACTTTTAGAAGGAACAGCCGGAGCCGTGGTAGCCATGGATCCGGAAACAGGCGATATACTTGTAATGGCAAGCTCCCCTTCATTTGACCAGAATGCTTTTGTTGACGGTATGTCACACAAACAATGGGAGTCTCTTATTTCCAATCCGTTACGGCCAATGGAAAACAAGGCTATCCAAGGTGAGTATCCTCCGGCATCTACTTTTAAGATTGTAACCGCAATTGCAGGGCTGGAGGAAGGCGTTATCGATGAAAACACAACTATGAACTGTCCGGGGCATTATAAATACGGGAATCGAATATATAGATGCTGGAGACATGGAGGACACGGCGACGTAAATATTATTAAAGCATTGGCTGAATCTTGTGACGTCTTTTTTTACCAGGTGGGTCAAAAGGTGGGCATAGATCGGCTGGCCTTTTACGCCAAGGCATGTGGGTTGGGTTCTGAAACCGGAATAAATCTGGACGATGAGGCAGCAGGGCTGGTTCCCTCCGCGGCTTGGAAAAAGCGGCGAACCGGCATTGCCTGGCAGGGAGGAGAGACCCTTTCAGTCGCCATCGGGCAGGGGTATAATCTATCAACACCGCTGCAGATGCTGGTTCTGACTTCGGCATTGGCAAACGGCGGAACAAGATATAAGCCTTTGATACTTGAGTCGGTTAGAACAGTGGATGGTGATATTGTTATTCAAAGCAAAAAACAGGTGATCGGCGGACTGCCTGCCGGCAAAAAAACATTGGAGATCGTCAAAAAAGGCCTGAGGGAAGTCGTTAGCAATCCCAAAGGCACAGCACATATTGCATATATTAAAAATGTTGATATTAGTGGAAAAACCGGAACCGCCCAGGTGGTTGGACGTCGTAATGAACCCAATCTGTCTGAAAAAGATATGCCGGACCAGTTCAAACCTCATGCGTGGTTCGTGGCTTATGCGCCATCGGCGGATCCACAAATAGCTGTTGCCGTATTTGTAGAGCATGGAGGACACGGATCAACGGCAGCGGCGCCCATAGCAAGGGAAATCATTATTACTTATTTGGAAAAGGATGAATATGGCAGACAGCTGAAAGCTGAAAGTTCGAAGCAATAATAACGCCCCAATTGGAATGATGGAATGATGGAATAATGGAGTGATGACTCAGGTTAATTAGAGAAAAAGTTACACTCCGTTAAGATCCACCGGACTTGCGAGACAGGCCGGGAAAAATGATGGATGAGCTTGTCCTGAACGAAGTCGAAGGAAAGGAGTTTTTTACAATTAAAATGGTTTATTTCCGTCCTTACCCCCAATATTCCAGCATTCCATTATTCCATTCGGACGGCATAAATAGGTTGAAATTAATAGACTGTTAATTTCAATGAGTTGTAAATTTTTCAACACCTTTATCCATATGGAGCATAGGGACGATGTTTGATCGGCGGTTTGTAAAATACTTTGATTGGGGCTTATTGGGGCTCACTTTTTTAATCGGACTATTCGGTCTTATTACCCTATACAGCGCGGTAACATCAGCGACGCCCACGCCGGAAAAAACACTCTATTTCAAACAGATCATCTGGTATGGTATCGGGATGACCGGCATGGTTTTGTGTTTTTTTATTAATTATAAATCATTATATCGATGGTCTCCTGCAATCTATGCGGTATGCATAGTGCTTTTGATATATGTATTAATGATGGGGAAATATGTAGGAGGCGCAAGACGCTGGCTCATATTGGGCCCTATTTCAATCCAACCGTCAGAGCTTGTCAAGATTGCCGTGATTATTAGTTTGGCAAGATACTATTCCAAATTTGCAGACACCAGAGGTTTTTCCTTGAAAGAGCTTCTTACTCCTTTGATATTGACGGCAATTCCTTTTATTTTAATCGTTAGACAACCGGATTTAGGGACAGCCATGGTGGTGGTCTTGATTGCCGGTTTCATGACTGTATTTGTAAAAATTGAAAGGCGCTCACTTTTATATCTCATTACTTCGTGTACGATAACCGGCCCTTTGGTCTGGTTTTTACTGAAAGGTTACCAGAAAGAACGGATATTAACATTTATAAATCCAAACCGTGATCCACTGGGTGCAGGTTATCATATTATACAGTCAAAAATTGCCATAGGTTCCGGTATGATCTTCGGCAAAGGTTTTTTGAAAGGGACTCAGAACGCACTCTCCTTTTTACCTGAGCAGCATACGGATTTCATATTTTCAGTTTTGGCTGAGGAATGGGGATTTGTGGGATCGGTGGTTATTCTTTCTCTTTTTCTTATGCTTATTATTTGGGGATTGAATATTGCGTATAGATGCAGAGATCCTTTTGGAACTATTCTGGCTGTAGGCCTAACGGCAATGATGTTCTGGCAGGTTTTTATTAATGTTGGAATGGCTATGGGCCTGATGCCGATCGTCGGTGTGACGCTACCCTTTATCAGCTATGGCGGTTCATCGATCGTTAGCATAATGATTTGCGTCGGCCTGTTAATGAGTATCAGCATGAGGCGCTTTCTGATTGAATGATCGATAAACATGATGCTTGAATTGACCGGACCATTTTCCTCAGCTACTTCCAGTGTATTTACTTTCGTCCAAAAGCGGATGTTTTGTCCCGGGTTGTCCGGGTTATGGAGGATGTATGAAAAAAACAAAGGAGCCGGAAAAGATAAACACTTTTTTTGGAGCCGGCACCAGTATTGAAGGTACAATCGAGTTTAACAACACCGTCAGGATGGACGGAAATGTTAAAGGAAAAATTCTTGGTAATCAAGGTACTTTGATTATAGGGGAAAAAGCTGTTGTGAACGCAGAGATAATTGTTGACGTCGCCATAATCATGGGTGAGGTAAACGGTACCATCGAGGCAAAGAAGAAAATCGAGGTTTATCCGCCGGGTCGTGTTGTGGGTGATATTCGGGCTCCGGTTGTTTTGATGGAATCCGGAGTCATTTTCAATGGAAATTGTTCTATGAGCGCCTGAACTCTTTGTTGAGGCAATGTAACAGATCAAATTTTAAGGGGAAATAAGACAAAATAGAAAAATTAAAAAAAACCTTTGACAACTTTTAACACTGATGCTATAGACCGCCGAGTTAAAAACATGGGTTTTTATAAATTGCGTTTACAGGTTTCATGGATGGAGGATTTTTAAATGAAAATAGTTGGTTTAAACCGGAACGTTTGGATTATCTTCTATTTTATATTAGCCTCTCTGTGGTTTGCGGGAGTTGCTTTTGGCGCAGGTGGAATAACGGTTATTCCTGATTGGACGCTTTTCGTTCAAATCGCCAATTTTCTCGTTATTGTATGGGTATTAAATATTATTTTATTCAGGCCGATTCGCAACATTTTAATCCAAAGAAAGGAAAAAATTACAAGCCTTGAGCAGAATATCGAGACTTCAGACAAGGAAGCAACGGAGAAAAACGAGGCCTTTGATTCGGGAATTAGAGATGCCAGGGCTAAAGGATTAAATGAAAAGAATGCCCTGTTACAAGAGGCTGCTGACCAAGAAAGAGAGATAATCGATAAAATTAATCAGAAGGCTCAGGCAGATCTTGCCGAGGTGCGTGAAAAAATTGCAAAGGATGTCGAGGCGGTCAGGGCATCTTTACAAAAGGAGATTGATACCTTTGCGAGTGCTATTGGTCAAAAAATTCTGGGGAGGGCTCTTTAATGAACCTGATTAATAAAAGACGGTCCGGTGTGGGTCGCAAGAATCTGATTATAGCAAAAGGTTCAGCTATGATGGTGATATTGGCCTTGTTTTTATTCTGTTTTGTCGGAACGGTTGCAGCGTCGTCAGAAGGCGAGGGCGGCCATGAGGCAAAAAAAGGATGGATAGCGACGGATACCTACCGGGTTATGAATTTTACTGTTTTGGTGGTCGGCCTTTTTTTTCTGTTACGCAAGCCGGTATCTCAGGCGCTAGATTCCAGAATCAAAGGTATAAAAGATCAGCTCAGCGAGCTGGAAGCCAAGAAAAAGGATGCCGAAAAAGAGTTGGCAAATTACACGGAAAGGCTTTCGCATTTGGAACAGGAGGCCGAGAAGCTTATAGAAGAGTATATAAGGCAGGGAAACGAGGCCAAGGCGAGGATCATCGATGAGACGAAAAAGACCGTCGAGAAATTAGAAGAGCAGGCCCGGCGGAATATCGAACATGAGTTTAAACAGGCCAAAATAAAGCTGCAGCAAGATATACTCGAAAAAGCGCTTGTTAATGCTGAAACGTTGATAAAAGATAAAATCACATCCCAGGATCAGGATAAATTGGTAGATGAATATTTAGAGAAGGTGGTGGCATAATGAAGAATTTAAAAATAGCCCGGCGTTATGCCAAGGCACTTCTGATTATCGGCAAAGAGGATGATAAGGCTGAGACCTATAAAGAAGAACTTGATCGATTTTCAGATTTAATTACGAGTCAAAAAGAGCTTGAGCAGGCAATTATAAACCCCCTCTATGACGTGGGAGGTCGTAAAAAAGTTTTGCAGGCAGTCATTGGCAAAGTAGATATCTCCAAAGTGATGGCATCTTTCCTGCTTTTGCTGTTTGACAAAGGACGGTTTGGATTTTTGAGTGATATCAATGAGTTTTATAAAAAACTGGCCGATGAATTAAAAGGCGTTGTGCGTGCCAGTCTGGTTTCTGCCACTGAGTTGTCATCCGAAACCGTTGAAAAAATCCGTACTACCCTGTCGACAAGGACAGGTAAAGATATTATTCTGGAGGTTGAACAAGACCCCAGCCTTATCGGGGGAATTGTCTCCCGAATAGGTGATCTCGTTTTGGACGGTAGCATCAAAACACAATTACTCAATATGAGAGAATCTTTAAAAAGGGGTGAGAGTGTATAATGGAACTAAAAGCTGAAGAAATAAGTCAGATCATTAAGGAACAGATTACGGATTACGACAAGAAAGTTGAATTAAGTGAAACAGGGGTTGTCTTGTCGGTGGGTGATGGTATTGCCAGAGTGTATGGTCTGGACAAGGTGATGGCCATGGAGCTGGTTGAATTCCCGGGCGGTATTTATGGTCTTGTGCTGAACCTCGAGGAAGACAACGTGGGCGTTGCAGTTATGGGTGACGACTTTGATATCAAAGAGGGCGACATGGTCAAGCGTACCGGCCGAATTGCTGAGGTCCCCGTGGGAGAAGCCGTCCTGGGACGGGTGCTTTCTGCCGTGGGTGAACCTCTGGACGGTAAGGGACCGATAGATGCCAAAGAAACCAGAAGGGTCGAAATGGTTGCGCCGGGTGTTATTGACAGAAAGGGCGTTCATGAACCCATGTACACCGGAGCAAAAGCTGTTGACGCCATGACACCGGTGGGCCGAGGTCAACGGGAGTTGGTTATCGGCGACGGCCAGATCGGGAAAACAGCTCTTGTGGTGGATGCCATCATTAACCAGAAAGATACGGATGTTTACTGCATTTATGTGGCCTGCGGCCAGAAGAAATCCACGGTTGCTCAGGTCGTCGCCGCCCTTGAAAAACACGGGGCCATGGAATATACGATTGTTATTGCAGCCTGTGCCAGCGACCCGGCAACATTGCAGTATATCGCCCCTTATGCGGGATGCGCCATGGGGGAATATTTCCGGGACAATAAAATGCATGCGCTCATCATTTATGATGACCTTTCAAAACAGGCGGCGTCATATCGCCAGGTTTCGCTTCTTTTAAGACGTCCGCCAGGTCGTGAAGCCTACCCCGGCGATATTTTTTACAATCACTCTCGCCTGCTGGAGCGAGCCGCCAAGCTCAACGACGAGCTGGGCGCCGGTTCTCTGACGGCTCTTCCGATTATTGAGACCCAGGCCGGTGACGTGTCAGCATATATTCCGACGAATGTTATTTCCATTACCGACGGCCAGATCTTTCTTGAACCCGGCCTGTTTTTTGCGGGTGTTCGGCCTGCAATTAATGTGGGACTTTCAGTGTCACGCGTGGGGGGCGCGGCTCAGGTCAAAGCCATGAAACAGGTGGCCGGCACTCTGCGGCTTGATCTGGCCCAGTACCGTGAACTTGAAGCGTTTGCCGCTTTTGGAAGCGACCTGGACAAGGCGACTCAGGCACAGCTTTCCCGTGGAGAAAGACTCGTTGAGACTTTGAAGCAGCCCCAGTTTCAACCGCTCGCGGTTGAAAAACAGGTAACCATACTCTATGCGGGTACAAAAGGTTTTCTCGACAAGTATCCGGTTAACGTTTTAGAAAAATATGAGGCGGGCCTGTACTCTTTTATTGAAGACAGGTATGCTCAGATTTTTACTGAAATTGCGGAGAAACAGGAAATATCAGATGACCTTGACAAATTGATGACTGAGGCCTTGAATGCTTATGACGAGGAGTTCAAGGATACAATCAAATAGTTATTTATTGATTTGTATAATAGGTAAACCGAAAAAAAGAATAATAAATAACTTGAATTATAAAGGCTGATTTGTATGGCGACGTTAAAAGAGGTCAAAACAAAAATAGGTGCGGTTAAAAAGACAAAACAAATCACAAAAGCCATGAACATGGTGGCTGCTTCCAGATTGCGAGGCGCCCAGACCAATATGGAGGGCTTTCGACCCTATGCAGAAAAGTTCGCCGAAGTTCTTGGAGGTCTTTCAGGTAGAGCTGGAGAAGAAACCAGCCCTCTTCTTTTGCCGCATGAGGAAGTCATAAAAAAACATATTGTTTTGTGTACTTCCGATCGGGGATTATGCGGCGGTTTCAATGCACACCTTATTTCCAAAGCAAATTCATTTATGAAAGAAACCGGAGAGGATATAGAGTTCTCCGTTACAAACTTTGGCAAAAAGGGACGGGATTGGAGTCGTAAAAAACAAATTCCTATCATCAGCGAGCATCTTGGGGTCATTGGGACGGTGGTTAAGTTCAATATTGCTTCCACAGTCGGCAAAAGCTTGATAGACGGATTCCTTAATGGAGAATATGACGAAGTCTATGTTGTTTATTCAGAGTTCATCAGTATGGGGCGACAGGTCGCGACAATAAAACAGTTGCTTCCCATACTGCCACTGGAATCTGTTGAAGATGAGGCAGAAGTCGAGGACAAGCCGTACCTGGCGGAGCATATTTGTGAGCCGTCTCCGGATGAACTTTTGGGTGAGTTACTGCCAATGAGCGTATATGTCCAATTGTTCAGCGCGTTACTGGAGACGTCCACCAGTGAACATGCCGCACGGATGATGGCCATGGACAATGCGTCAAAGGCGTGTGACGATATGATAGAAAACCTTACTATGCTATACAACAAGGCTCGGCAGGCATCCATTACCGCTGAGTTGATGGATATCGTCGGCGGTGCCGAGGCCCTTAAAGGGTAAATCTGGGGAATAGTCACTCGTTGTTTGTTGATCGATTAACAAATAACAAATAACAGATTCGGAGGTCTATAGATGGGAAAAAATATTGGTAAAGTTATGCAGGTTATGGGGCCTGTGGTTGATGTGGAGTTTGGGCAGGGTAAACTTCCTACGATTTATACTTCACTTCTGGTAAGCAATCCAGCCATCAGCGATGAACCCGACAATCTTGTTGTTGAGGTCGCACAGCACCTGGGCGATAATATTGTCCGTACCATTGCAATGGATATCACCGACGGTCTTGTCAGGGGTATGCCGGTTACGGATACGGGTAAGCCGATTATGATGCCTGTAGGTGAAGCCGGACTCGGACGAGTTCTTAATGTAGTGGGAAGGCCGGTGGACGGTTTGGGACCGGTCAGCCAGGAAAAGATGCTGCCCATACATCGTCATGCCCCGAAATTTACGGAGCAGGATACCACGGTTCGCGTTCTCGAGACCGGTGTCAAGGTTATTGATCTGCTGGTGCCATTTCCCAGAGGGGGTAAAATGGGGATGTTCGGGGGCGCCGGTGTGGGAAAAACCGTTATCATGATGGAAATGGTACACAATATCGCCATGGAGCACGGCGGTATTTCCGTTTTTGCCGGAGTTGGTGAACGGACCCGTGAGGGAAATGACCTTTACCATGAGATGAAGGATTCCGGAGTTCTTCCCAAGGCAGCCCTGATATACGGACAGATGACCGAACCTCCGGGAGCAAGGGCTCGTGTTGCGCTTTCAGCTCTGACAGCCGCGGAATACTTTCGGGATGAAGAAGGGCAGGACGTCCTTATTTTCATCGACAACATCTTCCGGTTTACCCAGGCCGGTTCCGAGGTCTCCGCACTTTTGGGACGAATGCCTTCGGCGGTTGGATATCAACCCACCTTGGCTGTTGACCTCGGCGAACTCCAGGAACGGATCACATCGACGGACAAAGGCTCGATTACGGCAGTCCAGTGTGTTTATGTGCCTGCGGACGACTTAACGGACCCGGCGCCGGCGACAACATTTGCACATCTTGACGGTACGGTGGTTCTTTCACGGCAACTGGTTGAACTCGGGATATATCCTTCGGTAGATCCCCTTGATTCCACATCCAGAATTCTCGATGCGGCTTATATCGGTGATGAGCACTACCAGACATCCCGTCAGGTTCAGCAAATACTTCAGAAATATAAAGAACTTCAGGACATTATCGCCATATTGGGAATAGATGAGCTGTCTGATGAAGATAAAATTACGGTGGCACGGGCACGGAAAATACAGCGCTTTTTGTCCCAGCCTTTCCATGTTGCCGAAGTGTTTACCAACGTACCCGGATGTTATGTAAAGATCGAAGACACCGTAAAAGGCTTTAAAGAAATAGTCGAAGGCAAACACGATGATATCCCCGAGCAGGCGTTCTATATGGTTGGGGGGATTGAGGATGTCCTAGAAAAGGCCAAACAGATGGCCGAATAAATCTGGTGATGAGGGGAAACGGATGGCTGGAAATATTACATTAGAAGTGGTTACCCCTGAAGGAGTGGTTGTTAGCGAAGAAGTCCAAATTGCGGTGGCTCCCGGAAGTCTCGGTGAATTTGGCGTACTTGTCGGCCATACCACTTTTTTGACGACCCTAAAAACAGGTACGATTCATTATACGGGTTCAGACGGGGTTCAAAGATATATTTTTACCAGCGGTGGATTTGCTGAAGCGCTTCCGGATAAGCTTACGGTGTTGGCTGAATCTGCTGAGAGGAGGCGGGATATTGATACCGAACGTGCAAAGGCTGCAATGGAACGCGCCCAGAAACGTTTGGAAAAAGAAGATGAGGATATCGACTTTATAAGGGCAAAGGCAGCTTTAGAAAGAGCCATAAATCGAATAAGGCTCGCTGAAACAAGACACTAGTTAAATTGCCGTTGGTTTTGAGGTTATTTTTATCCCTGAGATATGGGAAATTATCGTTGGATTTTTTAAAGAGGGCAGACCAATTATTTGGTTTGCCCTCTTTCTTTATTCAGTGAAGGAGGAGGAGTGCTTGGGGGTCTTATGCGTGAAATCGCGAAGAGGATTGTGGGGGTAATACCATATATGACATTATAACGGTAAAAGACATTTTGAATGACTGGTTAAGGAATAAACCTTGACTTTCGGTTATATAAAAGATTATATTAAATTAACAGATTATGAGGTGTAAGGTTGGATAACGAATTTATCTTAAGACAATTTGAAGAAATTGAAAAAAAAGTTGAAAAATTAATTGACATTAATAAATCACTTGAGGCGAAAAATCTAGAATCTAAGAATAATATTAGGAGATTAGAGGAAGAGCTTCAAGGTAAGGTTGATGCTGAAACCAATTACACACAAGAGAAGGCTTTGATCCGGTCAAAGATTGATAGTCTTTTGGTCAGACTAGAGGATATTACCGAGATTGAATAGTGGCCAAAAGGGATGGTCTTAGAAAGGTAGAAGAACTTATTCATTTGGAACAACTTGTAACCATAGAACTTTTTGGGCAGCCTTATACATTTAAAACAGAATCGGACATAACCAATGCTAAAGAGGTTGCTGATTATCTTGTCAAAGAAGTGACTAAGGTTGAAACTCAACATTCCAGCAAATCATCCGTTACTAAATTTACGACGTTGATTTTAGCTGCACTTAACATTGCTAATGAAAATATTGAAAGCAAAAGATTTTATTCAGAATTATTGGCAAATATTTCAAAAAAATCAGCCAATCTGATCCATGCATTGGATGCTGCAGTAAATGATTAAAGGTTTTGAACAAGTTGATGACACGAATA
>Ga0180431_10009420_pt1 | contig 11031 bp, 8 predicted proteins | sample SS_ome_11_FD_132459 | JGI IMG/M metagenome (GOLD analysis project Ga0180431, IMG submission 132459) | Hypersaline lake sediment archaeal communities from the Salton Sea, California, USA - SS_1_MS_1 metaG | ecosystem: Environmental > Aquatic > Non-marine Saline and Alkaline > Hypersaline >...
AGCATCCTGCCGCCGTTGGGATTGTTGGTGCTGCTGCTGGTCGTCGGGGAGCTGCTGCGTCTCTACGTTCCTGCGGCCGGCACGTCCGGGGTGCAGATGGCTCTCTGGGGCTTTTGCATCTCCACCGTCGTTCTCTTTCACGCTACCGCGACGATTAACTCGCTGGACCACCTGATTGGGCGGCGTCGCTACGACACGCCCGACCACAGCCGCAACAACTGGGTCCTGGCTCTGGTCACGTTCGGCGAGGGCTGGCACAACAATCACCACCATTATCCGGCGACCGCCCGGCAAGGGTTCTATTGGTGGGAGCTGGACGTGACCTACTATGTGCTGGTCGTGCTGTCCTGGCTGGGCATCGTGCGCGATTTGACGCCGCTGACGATCAAGAAGCGCGAGAGCGGCAAGATCGCCGACCGCGCCGCGCAACCCGCAGAATAACAGCGCTTTTGACGAGGACGAGACATGCGAATTGCAGTCATCGGAGCCGGCATCTCGGGGATGGTTGCCGCCTACCTGCTGCACGGGGAGCACGAGGTGACGGTGTTCGAGGCCAACGACTACATCGGCGGGCACACGCACACCGTCGACGTCGCTCTGGGCGGCCGGACCCTGCCGGTGGATACGGGATTCATCGTCTTCAACGAAAGGACCTATCCGAACTTCGTCCGGCTGCTGGGCAAGCTCGACGTGGACCGGCAGGACAGCAACATGAGCTTCAGCGTGCATTGTGAGAAAACGGGGCTGGAATATTGCCCCAGTACGCTGGATAAGCTTTTCGCGCAACGGCGCAACCTCCTGCGTCCAACGTTTCTGCGGATGGTGCGTGACATCTTCGCGTTCCGCAAGCGGCTGGGCGACATGGCCGAGCTGCCGGCCGGGGTGACGCTGGGTCGGTATCTCGCCGAGGAGAACCGTTCGCAGGCGTTCGTCGAGTATTTCATCATCCCGATGGGGGCGGCCATCTGGTCGGCCGATCCGCGCCGGTTCCAGGAATTCCCCGCCCGCATGTTCGCGCGGTTCCTTCTCAACCACGGTTTCCTCAACGTTCGCCACCAGCCGCAATGGCTCGTCATCAAGGGCGGCTCGCACCGGTACGCCGCAGCGCTGACCGCGCCGTTCGCCGACCGCATCCGCCTGAATTGTCCCGTGCAGTCGATTCGCCGCGGGCCCGAGGCGGTGAAGGTAGTTTCCAAAAAAGGCCGTAGCGAGCAGTTCGACCACGTCATTGTCGCCACGCACAGCGACCAGGCTCTGGCGCTGCTGGCCGATGCCGGCGAAAGCGAGCGGGAGATTCTCGGCGCGATCCCCTATCAGGATAACCGGGTCGTGCTGCATACCGACACGGCTATGCTGCCCCGGCGGCGCAAGGTCTGGGCCAGTTGGAACTATCGTATCCCGGGCGACGACCGCCAGGCCGTCGCGGTGACCTACGACATGAATTTGCTGCAGAGCCTCGACGCGGCGGAGGAATACTGCGTGACGCTGAACCAGACGGAGAAGATTGACGCCGGGAGGGTCGTGCAGCGCCTGCGCTACGCCCACCCGGTCTACACGCCTGCGGGTCTGGCCGCTCAGCAGCGACACCATGAAATCAGCGGCGTGCGGCGCACGCACTACTGCGGCGCGTACTGGGGGTACGGCTTCCACGAGGACGGCGTCAACAGCGCACTGGCGGTCTGCAAGTACTTCGGCAGGGGGCTCAGCGATGCATAGCGCGATTTACGAGGGCACCGTGCGTCACCGCCGCTTCGCGCCGGTCGAAAACGAATTCACCTACGCGCTGTTCATGATGTACCTCGATCTGGCGGAGCTGGCCGACGTCTTCCGGGGGCGGCTCTTCTGGTCGACCGACCGGTTCAACGTAGCGTATCTGCGGCGGCGCGACCACGTAGGCGAGCCTTCCGTTTCGCTGGATGAGGCGGTGCGCCGTTTGGTGACCGAGCGCACGGGCACGCGTCCTTCCGGTTCGATCCGTTTGCTGACGCACCTGCGGTATTTCGGGCACTGCTTCAACCCCGCCAGTTTCTTCTACTGTTTCGACCGCACCGGCGCGAAGGTCGAGACCATCGTCACCGAGATCACCAACACGCCCTGGCACGAGCGGTATTGCTATGTTTTGCCCGAGACGATGAACGAGCACGCCGGCCCCTGGAAACGCTATCGCTTTCCCAAGGCATTTCACGTCTCGCCCTTTATCGACATGGACGTGGACTACGACTGGCGCTTCCGCGAGCCGGGCGAGCGCATCCAGGTCCACATGGAGGACTACGTCGAGGACGGCAAGCTCTTCGACGCCACGTTGAGCCTGCGTCGCCGGCCTATCACGAACGCGAACCTGGCCCGCGTTCTGGTGCGCTATCCCCTGATGACCGTGCAGGTGCTGGCGAAGATCCACTGGCAGGCCTTGCGCCTGTGGCGCATAGGCGCGCCGTTCTACGATCATCCGAAGAAACGCACAGCTTCCGAGGGAGGCAGACCATGACCGACAGAATTGCACCGGCCCAACCGCGCCGCCAGGTAGCCGGGCGCAGTATGGTGGATCGTTGGGCCCGACAGGTTGTCCTGGGCCGCCTGGCGGACCTGCACTGGGGGAAGCTCACTCTGGTAGAAGAAGGCGACGCGCGCTCGTACGGCGCCGATACCGGTGGGCAGCCCGACGCGACCGTCGAGGTGCGCGACGCAGGCTTCTACCGTTCGCTGCTGCTCGGCGGCAGCGTCGGCGCCGCCGAGGCGTACATGCGGGGCGATTGGACGTGCGACGACCTGCCCGGCCTGATTCGCATCATGGTGCGCAATTTCTCGGTCCTGACCACGATGGAAGGTGGCCTGGCGTACCTGACGCGGCCGGCCCTGCGGCTGTACCACTGGCTGCGCCGCAACACCAAAGCGGGCAGTCGGGGCAACATCTACGCCCACTACGACTTAGGCAACGATTTCTACTCGCTGTTCCTCGACGAGACGATGACCTATTCCTGCGGGATTTTTAACACGCCCGCGAGCACGCTGAAGGAAGCCTCCGTCGAGAAGTACGACCGGCTTTGTCGCAAGCTCGACCTGCGTCCGGCGGACCACGTCGTTGAAGTCGGCGGTGGCTGGGGCGGGTTTGCCGTTCACGCGGCCACGCGCTACGGGTGCCGCGTGACGAGCACGACGATCTCGCAACAGCAATATGAATGGGCCGCCAGACGGGTCGAAGAGTTGCGGCTCGCCGACCGCGTGGCGATCCTGCTCATGGATTACCGAGACCTCCGGGGGACGTACGATAAGCTGGTCAGTATCGAGATGGTCGAAGCGGTCGGGCATCAGTATCTGGAAACGTTTCTGCAACGCTGCAGCGCGCTGCTCAAACCTGATGGCCTGATGGCGCTGCAGGGGATCACCATCGCCGACCAGCACTACGCCCAGCACGTTCGCACGGTGGACTTCATCAAGCGCTACATTTTTCCCGGAAGCTGTCTGGTCTCGGTCACGGCGCTGTGCCGGGCGGCGACGCGCGCCACCGATTTAGCGCCGGTTCATCTGGAGGACATCACGCCGCACTATGCCAAGACCCTGCGCCGCTGGCGACAAGCATTCTTCGCGCGGCTCGACGACGTGCGGGCCCTCGGCTTCGATGAGCCGTTCATCCGTATGTGGGATTTCTACCTGGGCTATTGCGAGGGCGCCTTCGAAGAGCGATACATCGGCGATGTGCAGATGGTTTTTGCCAAGCCGCGGTACCGGCATCGCATACCAGCAGGAGCTGGTGCCCAGCCGTCTGCGCGCGCCGAGACGAAGGGGGCATAGCGGTATGAGAGCGTTTCTCTACGTCGCCGGTCAGACCGTCGGCTGGTTCGCCTGTATCCTGGGAGCAGCCGGGAGCCTGCGTTGGCTGGGTGTGCCGGTTGTGGCCGCCCTGTTCGTGCTGCATCTGATCGCGCGCGGCGAGCGCTCCGTGCGGCGCATCCTGACACTGACGATGGTGTCGATGCTCTTCGGTTTCGCGTTTGATTCTCTGTTGATTGTCTGTGGCGTGTACGAGCCTGTTCGATGGGTGATACCGTCCCCGTTCGCGACGATCTGGCTGGTAGCCTTGTGGGTCAACTTTGCGTTGATCGTCGATGTACCCCTGGGCTGGCTTCAGGAGCACCTTGTCGTCGCGGCCGGGTTCGGCGGTATCTTCGGCCCGCTCGCCTACTGGGCCGGCCGGCGGCTGGGCGCCATCGAGATGGCTGAACCGATCGCTTTCAGCGTCGCCGTTCTGGCGGTGGCCTGGGCACTGGGCCTGGCGGCGTTCATGTTCCTGGCGCGGCAGTCGCAGGTTCTCTCGTGGAGGAAGAAGGCCACGACGACCTCACAATAGCGGCTGGTTACCATGCCTGAGCCCGGTGGGCGCACACGCGCCGCCAGCTCAACCGAGGGCGGTATGCCACAGGTCGAGCCGGGAGCTGCGTTGGCGGTCTTGCTACTTCCCGCCGCGCAGCGTGCGGTACACATCGTCCAGCGCGTAGCGCAGGATCCACGCCTGCCGGCTCGCGCGGTGGTCCTCGCGGATGGCGACCAGGGCCTTTCGCAGACGACTGCGCGCCGCATCATCCAGCGCGTCGCCGTGGCCGTCGAGCAGGGACTTCACGGCTACCTCGTAGATGGCCGCACACGCCTCCGGCTTGCCGCTGTTATACAGAGGAACGCCTCGCTCGATGGCCAGTTCGATTACGCCCATCGCCTTGCGGGCAGCGGTAGGCTCCTGCAACTGCGGCAGCAGCACGCGGTCGATGACATGGACCAGGCCGTTCGTGGCCCGGACGTCCGCCAGCAGCACCGTCGCCTCGTCAACGCGGAAGCTGCCGGTCGGCCTGATGTCCACGGCGCCGCCTTGCAGCGTTTGGGTCGGCCGATGGGTGAGCGTGACCTCCCCGGCCACCACGTGGTACTTGAGAATCGTCGCCAGCCGGTCGCGATTCTCGGGGCGCAGCAGGTCCTCCACGGTACCGTCCGGCAGGGCGGCGAAAGCCGCGTCCGTCGGCGCGAACACCGTGAGCGGTCCCTTGCCCTTCAAGGCATCGACGAGGCCCGCCGCCTCAGCCGCCGCCAGAAGCGTATCGAACTGTCCGGCCGCCTGGGCCGTTCCCACAATGTCCTTGGGCAGGAGCACGGCGTCGATCACGTGGATGATGCCGTTGGAGGCCTCAATATCTGCTTTGAGCACGGTGGCCTCGCCCACGCGAATCTTGCCGTCTTGGGCCGAAATCAGCACGCTTGTGCCCTGGGCCGTATCGGCCTTGGGCAGCGTAGCCGCCTGGTCCGCCGTGACCTGGCCGGGCACGACGTGATAGGTCAGGATCTCTGCAAGCTTCGTGCGGTTCTCCGGCTTCAGCAGCGATTCGACCGTCCCTTTCGGCAGCTTGGCGAACGCCTCGTCCGTCGGGGCGAACACCGTCAGTGGCCCGGGCGCTTTCAGCGCCTCGACCAGCCCTGCGGCTTTGACCGCCGCGACCAGGGTGTCAAAACCGCCGGCAGCCACGGCTGTGTCCACGATATCTTTCCCCGGTGCGGCCTGAACGGCATCCTTTCCTGATACCAGGGACAACACAGCGCACACCAAGAGATACGATAGAAGCCTTTGGTCTTTTTGCGTTTTCATATTTCTCTCCTTATGCTCGTTCCGCTTGCTTTGTTTGCATCTGGTCCACCACCTGCCGGGGACAGCCTCAGCGCGTCGGGCCCAGTATGTGCGGTCAGTGCCTGGAAAGGCGTACGATGTAACAGACACGGTTTCAGAGACCAACTCTCTTCGCGTGTCTGCGCATAGAGCAAACGCCTGCGCGCTTGGAATTCTACCTTCAGATTCCCCGGGGTATTGGGGCCATTACGAACGTTTTCTTCTTGGACTCCTCAGATGCCACTCCCGGCACTGCTTGTCCGCAGAGAGATACGTTCAATTCCAACCAGGGTTTTGGATAACTCCTGTTATTTGCCTCCCTTTTTCCCCATGGACTCCAGGCGGCGCCTACCGTTCTCCGAGCGGATTTCCCGGAGGATCGTTGCGTTTGCTGAAGAGATAGTGGCTGACGTACCATTCGCAGCCGCGGCGAAAGCCCCACAGCTCGGCGCAGGCCATGAAGAAGATGCGCCAGCGCTGGAACCAGAGGGCCGCCTGATCGGCCCCGTAGACTGTTTCCAGGACGGGCATGATCTCGTTGCGCCGCGCGTCCATGCCCTCCAGCCACGCCTCGGCGGTCTTCTGGTAGTGCGTGCCGTCGAGGCGCCAATGATCGGTGAGGACCACAGAATCCTGGAAGTAGAGCAGCAGGTCGTCCGAGGGCATGATGCCGCCGGTGAAGAAATAGCGTCCCATCCAGTCGTCCTCGCCCTCCGTCTGGAACAGGTACGCGAACCGGCGGTGCGTGAAGATGTGCACGAAGAGCTTGCCGTCTGGTTTGCACCAGCGAGCGACGCGGGCCAGGAGCGTTTCGTAGTTGCGCATGTGCTCGAACATCTCAATGGAAACGATGCGGTCGAACCGCCGGTCGGTGTCGAACGTCCTGGCATCGGCCGTGATGACCTCGAGGTTCTTCAGGCCGCGTTGCTGCGCCTGGGCGAGAATAAACTCGCGCTGGAGAGAGGAATTGGAGACCGAGAGGATCCGCGTGTTGGGGTACTGCTGCGCCGCCCAGAGACTGAACGACCCCCAGCCGCAGCCCAAATCGAGGATGTCCATGCCGTCGGCGATTTGGGCTCGCTTGCAGACCTGCTCCAAGGCGGCCCGCTCGGCGTCGGCCAGCGACGTCACCCCGCTCGGCCAGTAACCGCAACTGTATTTCAGGTGGGGGCCGAGCACCTTCTCGAAGAAGGTCGGCGGCAGCTCGTAGTGCTGCTCGTTTGCCTTGTCGGTGGCGACAGCGACCGGGCTCCGGCGCAACTGCCGCACGAAGTCCATCTTGGCCTGCAACTGTGCGGCCGGGTCGGTGCGGCGCTCCCGGCGCAAACGCCGGCGGTCCAGAGCCCGAATCCCCATGCGAATGAACAGATCGGGCACGCGCCCGCGCTCCATCATGTCAATCGCCCATTTCATGACGTCTCCCGCTTGGGAAACCACGGCACAAAGGGGCTGGTCGTTTCCTGGTACCGGCGGTAATCCTCGCCCCGGCTTTGCAGGGCCCGTTTCTCGGTGTACGGAATGCCCGTGACCTTGTACAGGAACAGCAGCATCACGGCCGGCCCGGCCAGCGTGACCCACCAATACGGCGAGCCCGACCCCAGACAAACGTAGGTGAACCAGTGGATCCATTCGAAGAAGTAGTTCGGGTGGCGGCTGTAGCGCCACAGTCCCGCCCGGCACGTCTTGCCTCGGTTCTCCGGAGCCGCACGCCAGCGAGCGAGCTGTCGGTCCGCCAGCGACTCGCCGCCCACAGCGAGCAGCCACACGCAGACGCCCAGATAGTCGAGCCCGCCCAGCGGTCCGTTGCGATAGACGACCGGAAGGAACGGGATCGAGAACATCACCGCCCAGAGGGCCTGAATCTGAAAGAACACGAAGAAGAATCCCTCGGCTTTGGCTCCCCAGTTCTCGCGCAGCATCCGGTAGCGCCCGTCCTCGGGTTTGCCCACGACACGGTTGAAGAGCAGGTAGCTCGCCAGGCGCAGGCTCCAGCCGCCGGCCAGCACGGCTACCAAGACGCGCCGGGCGACTTCTCCCGATGCGACCAGTGCGTAGAACAGGGCCAGCGCTCCGAGCCCCGCGGCCCAGACAAAGTCCACGATGCCGGCGTTCTTCGTTCGCCGTTGTCCGCAATAGAACACTGCCATGACGGCTGCCATCGCGACGTAGCCGGTCAGAATGGCTTGCCAGGGTCGCATGGACGTATCCCATCCTCGTTATTTCAGAACGCTTGCGACGCATACGGGGCGACCGCCCGATCCCGGGCAGCCCGCCACGATACCCACCTCTATTGTAGTGCTGTGCGACCCGGCGGGTTCATTGTCGCAGGGGGCGGGCCGCATATTTTTCCCGTACACGGTATTCTTCCACTACAATCACATCTCGATGAGACGCAGGCTGAGGTGCAGTTTCAGGGATGTGGTTTGCCCGCCATTTCCCGGTTTACGGCATCAGGTGCGGTCCTGGGTAGTTGGGGTATTGCAGTCTCGACAGTTGGGCTTCCGTAAGGTGTGGATTGTCAGGCCGGGGGGCAGGGTAGTGGAGGTTGGCAGGACCCGGGCGGCGAGGGCGGCGACGGTCAGGCAGGTGGCTACGCCGATGGCGCCGTAGAGCAGGCCGCTGAGATTCGTGGCGAGTTTGACGACCAGCAGCACGGCCACGCTGGCGGTAGCGCCGAGCCAGGCATGCAGCGTGCGGACGCGCTGCGTGAAGACCCCGAGCACGAACAGGCCGGCCAGCGTGCCGCCCAGCAGTCCCATGATTCCCAGGAAAAAATCCCAAAGGTACTTGATTTCGAGGCGGGCCATGAGCATGGCGGCGGCGGTGCCGGCGACGCCCAGGACCACCGTCATCCCGCGGGCCCAGGCGAGATAGGTCTCTTCGCCCAGTGTGGGGCGGAAGCGCCGAACGAAGTCGGTCGTTAGCGCCGTGGCGATCGAATGCATGCTGCTGTCGAGGCTGGACATGGCGGCGGCGAAGACACCGGCGATCACGAGCCCGGCCAGGCCGGCCGGCATCTCCCGGGCGATGAACAACGCAAAGATCTGATCGGCTTTTTCCAGCGGAGCCAGCCTGCCCGGGTTGAGCTTGTAGAACACGAAGAGCCCCGTCCCCACCATCAGGAACAACACGCCCGCGAACACCGCCAGCAGACCGTTGGTCCAGATGGCCTTGGCGGCCTGCTTCTCGGTCGGCGTCGTCAAATATCGCTGGATGACCGCCTGGTCGGTGGTATAGGGGACCAGCGCGTTGGTGAACAGCGCCCCGAGGATGACCACGGCCAGCGCGTCACCGGCCCAGTCCCAGTCTAATTGCACGAGGTTGAATTTCCCGTCGGCCGCTCCAACCGCGACCAGCTCGCGCCAGCCTCCGTCCAAGGTCGCGACAATGATTCCCAGCGCCGCCAGCGCGCCGCCGATGAGGACGACCGCCTGCAGCACGTCCGTCCAGATCACCGCCTCAATGCCGCCGAGAACGGTGTAGATCGTGCTGAGCACGCCCATCAGGGCGATGCAAATGTAGACGTTGATGCCGGTGACGGCCGAGAGAGCCAGCGCCGGCAGCAGCACCACGATGCCCATGCGTCCCAACTGGAAGGCGATGAACGAGAAGCTGCCGAACAGCCGGACGCTCACGTGGAAGCGCTTTTCCAGGTATTCGTAGGCGGTGGTGACATCGAGCCGGCGAAAGAGCGGCAGATAGATGTACACGACGAAGGGCGTCACCGCCAGGATGCCGACGTTGAGCAGCAGCAGGACCCAGTCGGTCGCGAAGGCTCGCGCGGGCATGGCCAGGTAGGTGATGGCGCTGAGCTGGGTGCCGAAGATGCTCAGGCCCGCCGCCCACCAGGGAATGCGCCGGCCCGCAAGGAAGAAATCGTCCGTGGACTTCTCGCGCTTGGCAAAGTAGAACCCCAGGCCCACCAGGGCGGCCAGGTAGGTGCCCAGGACCGTCCAGTTCAGCCAGCCGAAGGTCCTCTCCAGCGCGGCCGGCCGGGCGCACATAACTTTCGGGGTGCGCACACCCGGACGGGCCTCGCCGCTGGGAATGATGTAGGCGCCGCGCCATGGTGTCACGGTCGTCGTCACCGGGGCCCAGGTCCCGGCGTTGCGGTATGGTCCGGCCTCGTCCGGCATTTCCCGGGGAAACTCTCCCGCACGGGTCCACGTGTCCCCGATCGTGTGGTAGACAAGCAGGTCGGCGGGAAATCCGGGGTGGCGGTCCTTGAGTTCGCTCGCCTGGAAGAAGTGCGCGCCGTCGTCGCCGCTGAGAAACAGCAGGTGCGCGTGTCCCAGCGCGACGGCGGGATTGGGTGCGGCCACCAATGGACGCGGTGCATCGGCGATTTTCTGCCAGCGTTTCTCGCCGGGGTTGTATCGGTAGCCGTCCGTCAGGAACCGACGCGTGACGGCGCCGTCGGCGGCGCGGTACAACTCGGCGCCGCTGACGAGAAAAACGTCCCCCTGCTGAGCGGCCATCACGGGCAGGATGCGAGCCGGTCCGGGCCACGGATCGAGTTGCCGCCACCGTCGCTCGGCGGCCGGGCGGGACAAATCCAGCGCCCAGAAATTCTTCAGCGCTGCGCCGGCCTTCGGTGATTCCTGACCACCGGCGAGATAGACCGTATCCTCAACGAGCACACCCGCCCCGAACGCGCAAGGCTTCGGCAACGCGGGCAGGGCCTGCGTCTCCAGCTTCTCGCCCGTCCAGCGCAGGAGGAACGCGTCGGCGTAATGCCGGTCCGCGTCGCCGCCGCCGGCACAAACGACGCCGTCTTTCCAAGTCACCGAGACGCCGTAGGCGAGCGGTCGAGGCAACTTGCCGGCTTGTTTCCATGCGCCGTCCGGCGCGGTCAGCACGTACGCCGCATCGTGCCAGTGTTTCGGGTGGCCCTCCCAGGGCGGGCCTTCGGGGAAGTTGGCGCCGCCGGCGACGATCAGAGCGTCGCTGGAAACGCCCGCGAAGGGCCCGGCCACACCGTGCGCATCGGGCAATGGCGCCAGCTCGGACCATTCGAGAATGCCGGAGCCTCCGCAGGCGGACCCACACAGCAACCCGGCCAATGCCAGGACGAACAGCGTGACGCGCCGGCGGCCCGCACACGTAGTTCGATGCCGACATCTGTCTCCACGACGGGATTTGCTCATGGCTGTATGTCCTCTGTTACGTCGTTGACCATGTTTTGAGGTTTTCCGTTCAGGAAGGCGGCGACGTTCTCGACGGTGGTTTGCAGCAAGCGCTCTCGGGCGGCGCGCGTCGCCCAGGCGATGTGCGGCGTGATGTAACAGTTCTTCGCGCCGAGCAGTGGATTGTCGGCGTCGGGCGGCTCGTTGCCCAGGACGTCGAGGCCGGCGCCCGCGATGCGCCCGGAATTCAGCGCCTCGGCC
>Ga0180431_10009421_pt1 | contig 11030 bp, 10 predicted proteins | sample SS_ome_11_FD_132459 | JGI IMG/M metagenome (GOLD analysis project Ga0180431, IMG submission 132459) | Hypersaline lake sediment archaeal communities from the Salton Sea, California, USA - SS_1_MS_1 metaG | ecosystem: Environmental > Aquatic > Non-marine Saline and Alkaline > Hypersaline >...
AGCGCTGCGGCGGTTGAACAAACCAGTCTGGATGGTGAATTACAACGACGAACCGCACTGGCCCACATCGTATGCGAATAAGAGGGATTGGAATATCCGGATGCAGCAATTCTTCGACCATTTCCTGATGGGTGCGCCTGCGCCGGTTTGGCTGGCCGAGGGAATTCCGGCAGTCATGAAAGGGAAAACGCTGGGATTAGAGCAGTCGGAGAGGAACTGAGCGAGGCAGCACCTGGCACCTCTACTCGGCGAAGGTGTTAAAATCCCGATCCGTCTGTCGTTCACTGCTTCGCGGCGTGACAGCACTGCCTATCTGGCATTCATATCACGGATGGTGTCGTATTTGGCAAACTGGAAGCCTCATCGACTGGCTCACCGGCGAGAAGCTTCGAGATGCAGGGCTGCAATACCTGGACGCCGACAACTACGTGCGCGTCTCTCTGTTCGCGAAAGCGGGGATTTGACTGTCTACTCCTCTCGATGGACCAAATCCGGCGAAAAAGCGGGGACGCAAACCGCTATGTACTCTGCGCCACCTGGGGCTGGCGTGCTGTAGCGAACGCTCTCCCCGCTTTCCGCAATGAAGGCCTCACCCGCATTGACATCTGTCGTTCCGCCCTGGTGCTCAACCTGCAGTGTCCCGTTGAGGACAATGGTAAATTCGTCGAACTCAGGTGTTTGCGATGGTTCACCCCAACCGGCGGGACTTCTCATTCGAGCGATGCTGACACTGCTCGTGCCGGAGTTCAACCGACCGACGAACTCCTCAATGATCTTTGGCTTATTTCCTGCAGCAGAAACTTGGGTGGGTAATCGAATATGGGTAGCCAAAGCTCTGCTCCTGAATGGGTGGAGAAAAACTGACAATGCAACGCAAGGAACCTAGTTAGATGCTGGTTTGGAACAAACACTCACTGTTTTCGTAACTGATATCATGCCAAACGCTAGATTCCGCACAACCATAGGATTTGCCGCGTTCTGCCTCACAATTGGCGGCACGTCTTGCGGTTTCGAGGATGGGCACGATGCTTTCGCCGGCTACACGCCGCACGAACGCTACGTGCATGGCCTTCGGGCAGCCGGTCTAGATGAGACTGCATTGGGGAAGGATTGGATTTCTGCTGCCAGCAGGGCACTGGAAGCACCAATCTCGATTTCTCCACCCTACAGCGAAGTCAGTTACATGGACGCAGGCGAAGCGGGAGCGGTTGGTTATGCCTTGAACCTGCGCCGCGGGGAAAAGATCGCTGCGAGATTCAATCTTGACAGTGATACCACGTACAAGGTGTTCCTAGATATGTTCGTGATGCCCACTGGCGCTCGAAGGAACCCCGTCTTGTTAGCTAGCGCCGACACAAATTCAAATGGAATCGAATACGTTGCCCGGCGCGACGGCGACTATGTTGTGCGGATCCAACCTGAGTTGCTGCGAGGTGGGCGATACACCATAACTGTAGAAGTCGGCGGCTCACTTGGATTCCCGGTGGAGGGACACGACCACGCATCGATTCGCAGCTTCTGGGGTGATTGGAGATCCGGAGGGCGGATTCACGAGGGCGTGGACATATTCGCGCCCAGAGGTACACCGGTATTGGCAGCCACAGACGGTACGGTCAGAAGTACGAGGCCGAACAATCTGGGGGGAAAGGTCGTCTGGCTGCGCGATGCGTTGGGACGTTCACAGTACTATGCCCACCTCGACAGCCAGGTGGTAAGACGGGGGGATCGCGTCCAGGCGGGAGACACGATTGGCTTTGTGGGAAACACGGGAAATGCGCGCACAACTCCGCCGCACCTGCATTTTGGAATTGCATCCCGCGGGTGGTTTGACCCAATGCCCGCGTTAGGAGCGCCATCTGGCCCCGCACCGCAGTTTGCAGGAGACGCCGAGCTCATCGGTTCCGTGGTGAGGGCGAGCGCGGACCGTACGAGAATCCGCACGTTGCCGGCGGCGAGGTCGAGGGCAGTTGCAAACGTCGAGAGGCACACACCGCTGTCAGTAATCGCAGGGGTCGGACGATGGTTCAGGGTGTCCCTGCCTGACGGCTCGAGTGGTTTTGTGGAATCTCGGTACGTCGAGCCGGCGAACCAGCCAATTCGAAGTGAGTTGGTTGCCAATGGGGCGCTGTTACGGGAATCGCCAATACCAACAGCAGCGGCGACAGACAGTGTGGTGGCGGGGCAGCAGGTTCATGTCTTGGGAACCTTTGGCGGGTCCTTGTTGGTCCAGGCCCCGAGCGGCCGTGCCGGTTGGCTCGTACTCGACATGTAACTGCTGGCAGCGGCCGGTCAAGAAGCACCGCGGCGCCAGCGGGGAAAGATGCGGCGCACCTCGGCCACAAATCTAGAACCAATGTGCAGAAAGGGAGAACCGAGCTGGCTCCCGACCGGACGAGCCAACGCAAGGGCATCTCTTAACCCGGCCGCATCCGAAAACGAAGGCACGTCCGTGTACGCTCTACCAAACTCCCACGGAAAATGAGCGTCTGTGCTTGCTGCGGCAGCAAGTCCTCTCTTCTTGGTCGCGGCAGTTGCTTTACGATTCCAACTTGGCAGGAAAGCACGCGAATTGAACACCTCCACAACCTCAGCTACTGCGAGCGCTTCATCCGCTCTAGCATTGGCAGCCCAAGCGTACGCATACGGATGAGGGGCGTAGACAATGCCGCCTTGGTCCCGGATTCTATCCGCTGTTTCAGCCACAGATCGCCCTGAAGGGATGAACTCGGTAAGGTACAAACCGATGACGTGAGTTCCGGACTTGCAGTGGATTTCCTCACCGACGATCACCCGGTCCGGATAACGTGCAAACGCCTCCAGCGCCCCGGCGATTTCGCGGTGATCGGTGATCGCGATCTTGTCGAGCCCTGAGGCCACTGCAGCTTCGACCATTCCTGCTGGCGATAGCCAACCATCAGCCGAAACAGAAGAATGAGTGTGGAGGTCGACGCGCAAGCCTTACGCTCAACTCACCTTTAGGCTAGGCTCCTCCTTCGGTAGAGCCCCAAACTTCCTAACCCGCCGGTTGAAATCGGAAATAGCTAATGCCAGATCGGCTTTTCTGAAGTCCGGCCAGAGAACACTCGTATAGTGAAACTCTGCGTACGCAGTCTCCCAAAGCAGAAAATCGGAAAGCCGCTGCTCCCCAGCCGTTCTTATGAGGAGATCCACGTTGGGAGTCCCGTCAGTAATCTGCTCGTGCATCAGGTCAGGGGATATTTCCTCCGGCGCCAGAGTTCCTCGCTCCACGCTCTTGGCTAGTTTCGCGGCGGCTTGGGAGATCGCCCATCGTGAGCTGTAATCCAAAGCGAGCCGCAAATGAAGGCGCGTACAGTGTCTACTGGCACATTCCAGATCTTCGAGTACTGAGACGGCAGCACTGGGCATCCGATCGCGTCGGCCGATAGCAGACACCCTGACACCGCTTTCCAGCAACTCCTGCCGTTCCCGTCTGCAATACTCGCGGAGCATCCAGAACAAGCGGCCAACCTCCATGGCCGGTCGTTTCCAGTTGTCGGCGGAGAAAGCATATAGCGTGAGGGTCGACACTCCTTGGTCAGGTGCACTACGCACCACGTCACGAACACTGTCAACTCCCGCCTGGTGACCGCGCCAGCGTGGCATCCGGCGAGCCTTTGCCCAACGCCCATTTCCATCCATGATGATACCAACGTGCATCCTGCTCATTTCTTCTCCAACGCGTCCCGTGCCTCGCTGAGGAGGGATTCCATGCTTGTGAGATATGTCTCCAACGCCTTCCGTCCTTGTTGCGTCAGGCGGTATTCGGTCTTTGGTTTTCGATCTTCGTAGCCCTTCTTGACGGCTATGTATCCAGCTCCCTCGAGTTTGCGAGCGTGCACGCTGAGATTGCCGTCGCTCGTCTTCAGTATCGTCTTCAAGTCACCAAAACTCAGGCATTCTTCGGCGGCAAGGGCGGAGACAATTCCGAGGCGAATACGCTCGTGGATCAAGCGATCTAAGTCGTCTGGCTCGACACTACCCACCGTGTCTCCAAGTGATGTCCAGGCCCGCACCAATGTGCAACCCACCGAACCCGATGCCGAGCATCAGGAGCCCGGCCTCGGGACGAACGAGAGCAATGGCGCCAAGCGCGAGGAACACCACTCCCATCCAGCGAATGGCTCTGACGGAAAATGTCCCGGCTGCTGCAACACATGCACCGTAAAGCGCCAGCCATGTGCCCGGGAGGAGCTGGGCCGCACCGCTGGCTTCAAGGGCAAAAGTGAGCAATGCGCCAGCAACCAGTACCGGGATTACCACCCAGAAAACACGCCGTAATACACCAGACCACACGGGTACATCGATCTTTTTCGCCTTCATCGCGTTGGCTACGCTGGCGGCCGCGACCGACACGATTGCCGCCGGGATCCATACGCGCAGGTCCGCTGGAATGCCGCGAAGCCATGCCAACCACGTTGCGACAATGCCGACCACTCCGCTTATCACTAACCCCCATCCTGACACAGCTGTGTATGTTGAAGCTGTCTCCATGGTGCGGCGGATGTAGTCGAGGGTTTCTTTCGCATCGTTTTGACTGTTTGGCGTCGGGGTGGTCACAGCGCCTCCGCTTAGGTGTGTGCGGGAAAGAACTTTGCATTACAAAGTAAGAACGTAGACGAGTGACGCAAGTCTGTGGAGTAGAGAAGCCATACAGGCATCTATCCAGAGACGTCAGCGCGACGTTGAAGGCCGCCTCCGCATCTAACGGAGGAAACAAGTTCCCGTTTCGGCTGTAAGAGCTGGTGGATTTAGGGCTTGAACCGTCCCAACCAACCCGATTAAAATTTCACGCGACATGGGGACGATGCTGTCCCGCGAATTACAACGAGGACAATTGAGTATGACGCTACTGACTCTCAATGACGTGTCTAAGAGCTTCGGCCCGGTGACAGCGGTTGACGGTGCTTCCTTCTCTGTCGACCGAGGTCAGGTGGTCGGCTTCTTGGGGCCCAACGGCGCAGGCAAGTCGACTACCATGCGAATGATCAACCAACTTTTTGAGCCTGACGCCGGTGACATCTTGTTTGACGGGGAGCCTTTGGCGGAAGTGGCTCGAGACGCGAAGCGCCGCATCGGGTATCTGCCCGAGAACAATCCGCTCTATGGAGACATGCTGACATCGGAATACCTCAACTTCATCGCCGACCTTCGGGATATTCACGGGGTCGATCGCGCGCAGGCTATCGACAGCGCGGTGGATTCCACAGGGATCGCGGAAGTCTACTACCGTCAGGTAGGCGAGCTGTCCAAGGGCTACAAACAGAGAGTTGGCTTGGCACAGGCAATCCTACACCGGCCAGACCTGTTGATTCTGGATGAACCTACCGAGGGATTGGACCCGAACCAGCGGATAGAGATTCGTCATCTCATCGGCGATCTAGGCAAGGATCATACAGTAATCTTGTCAACGCACGTCCTTCCCGAGGTGCAGCACACGTGCACACGTCTTCTGATCATCAACGAAGGCAAGATTGCCGCAGACGGACCGGTTGACGAATTGGTTGCACAGGCGAGCGGTGCGGTACGAATTGCGGTAGAGGTGGTGGGCACCGGTGTGGTGGATGTGGTGCGGGGGGTCCAAGGTGTTCGCCAGGTCGACGAGACTGCGGACGAACGAACCGGCCGCCTCCTTTTGAACGTCACTGCGGATAGTTCCTCCGATGTACGCCCGGCGATCTTCGATCTGGCCAAGTCCAACAATTGGACTTTGTACGAGCTGCATCAGGAGACGAGGAGTCTGGAAGATCTCTTCCGTGAACTCACAGCGGGAACGGGGTCGGAATCATGAAACCGATTTGGACTATCGCTCGACGCGAGCTGAAATCCGTATTCGACCATCCTATGGGATATATCCTGTTGGTTGTCTTCGTGGGGTTGAACAACTTCTTGTTCTTTGCCCAAGCGTATCAGATGGGAATCGCGGAGCTACGACCAATGCTTGGTTTGATTCCGTGGCTCTTCCTCTTCTTCATACCAGCGGTCACGATGCGCTCCCTCGCCGAAGACCTGAGGTCCGGCACGATCGAAGTGGTTCTGGCACAGCCGATCACCGAACTCGAGTTGCTCATTGGCAAGTACCTCGGTCAGGTGCTGTTCATCTGGATTGCGTTGGCAATCACCTTGGCAATTCCACTAGGCCTGAGTCTCGGCGCTGACCTTCACGTCGGCGTGATATTCGCCCAGTACATCGGTACTGCCCTGTTCGCCGCCGGTTTTGCGGCGATCGGTGTGTGGGCATCGAGTCTCGGCAACACGCAGATAACGGCATTCATAGTCGGGGTTGCCGTGATGTTCTTCTTCGTGTTCTTGGGTCTGGACATGCTCGTGACCGGACTGCCGCCTGTGCTCGCCACGGTGGCCGCAAACCTCGGAGTGCTTGCGCACTTCGAGAATATCGGTCGTGGTGTGGTCGATCTTAGAGATGTGGTTTACTTCGTTACTCTGGCGGCTGTGTTCTTGGTCCTGGCGTACGGCGTCATCATTGGCCGCAAACTCGCACCCAAAGGAGATGCGCTCAAACGACTACGGACTGGAACCGCGGTGTTGGTAGTGACGTTGATAGTGGTCAACCTCTTCGGCCGGCACATCGGCGGGAGGTTGGATTTCACTCCCGGAAACGTTTACACGCTATCCCGCGCAACGAAGGAGATCGCCGGCAATCTGAATGACATCGTCACGATCAAACTGTTCGTTTCCAGAGAGTTGCCACCTCAGATCGCGCTATCGAAACGTGACATCGACGACCTCCTCAGCGATCTTCGCTCGGCGGGCGGCGGCAATATTCGCGTGATCGAGCGCGACCCCGCTGAGGACGAAGAAGTCGCAAACGATGCGCGATCGCTCGGCATCATGCCGGTGCAGTTCAATGTTGTGGGTCAGGATCAGCTGACAGTGCAAGAAGGGTTCATGGGGATCGCGGTCCAATATGCTGATGAGACGGAAACGATTCCGCTGATTCGCTCGACTGACGATCTCGAATACCGGCTCGCGTCCTACATCCGCACGTTGACCCGCGAGACGGAACCCACTATCGGCCTCGTTGCAGAGGGCGGCATGTCGATCCCGGGGCAACCGGCGCAAGGTCCGACCTACAACACCGTACGTGGTGCATTGGAGGAAATGTACCAGGTCCGCAACGTCAATCTCGAGACTGAGATCGTACGACCCGGCGAGTTCGCAGCATTGGTATTGGCAGGATCTCCGCCAATGATAGAGGATTCTGTGGCGGAAAAAGTGAAGGCGTATCTCGAAGGAGGGGGCAACGCGCTCATTATGGCGGCGGGAATGCAGCTCTCGCCTCAGATGCAACAGCCGTTTGCCGGACCGACACCTGTCGCCTGGAACCAGGTGCTGGAGCCGTACGGCGTGTCTGTAAGCACCAACATGGTGTACGATCTGCTGGCCAACGAACGGGTATCCATCCCAGCCAACTTTGGAAGGATCTTTGTCAGCTATCCATTTTGGCTTAGGGCGCTCAGCACCAAGATGGCGACGGTAAACCAGGAGATAGAGTCGGTCTTCTTGCCGTGGACCAGCGAAGTGGATACCAGCGGTGCGACGTCCGGAACCATCACTCCACTCTTCATGACCAGCGACGGTGGGGGAGTAGAATCTGGTCAAGCCTATATCGATCCGCGTCGCACGGACTTTCCGCAGGACGATCTCGGCTCGCGCGTAGTAGGCGTATTGGTAAACCCGGCCGGTGCTGGTGAAGGTGCAGAAGCCGGTCCCGAGGATGAGGAAGGCGCAACTACGGCAACGCCGCCGGCAGGGCGCGTGGTAGTGGTTGGAAACGGTGAGTTTGCCACTGATCAGTGGGTGCGCAATGCTCCCCAGAATGTGACTTTCGTCTTGAATACGGTAGACTGGCTGGTTCAAGATGAGGGATTGATCAGCATTCGGTCGAAAGATCGCTCCCCGCCGCCGTTAGTGTTCGAAAGTGCCGCTCTCAGAGACTTTGTACGATACGTGAACGTGTACGGCATTCCACTGCTGATTGTCGTGGCAGCGATTGTGAGGTTGCTGAATCGCAAGCAGGCTCAGCGCCAGGAATACGTACCGTTCACCCGTCAGGAGGTCGCATGAACCCGACACAATTGAAGCGCTTCTTCATAGTGCTCGCTGTCGTTGTCGTGTTTTGGATTTTGGCGGAGGTGTTGGGGGGACGACACGACGATTCGGAGACTGCATTCGTGCTTCCGGCACTTCAGATGTCCGAGGTCGATGCGGTCACGATTAGACGCCCCACAGGAACGAATTCGTTGGTTCGTGTGGGTGACAGTACCTGGGCCGTCAACGGCTATCCTGCTGCAGAAGATCAGGTACAAGACTTGTTCACCGACTTGGAGGAATCGATTGAAGCCGAACTCGTGGCCACGGGTGCGGCGGTGCACGGTCGTATGGAAATCGATTCGGCCCAAGGCATTTTCGTTCAATTTGAGAAGGACGGCGAGGTCCTCGCTTCCGTGGTGTTCGGGAAGCGGGGGCGGGCTTACAACTCCCGCTACGTCAGAATCGACGGCCAGGATCATGTGTATCAGTTCACCGGGCAGTTGACGGGCGCGGTAGATCGCAACGAAACCGATTGGCGGGACAAGCGAATCCTGAGCATCGAACCCGACAGCGTAGGTCGCGTGGAGGCGCGGCGTAGCGAAGGGGCATACACACTTATCCGCGGAGACAATGGTTGGGTGATAGGCAGAGGGGGAGAGACCGACTCGGCCGCGGTTCACAGAATGCTCACACAGTACAACTCTCTTGAGGCGAGCGGCTTTGTTACTCCGGCACAGGTTGACTCCACCGACTTCACGCGTCCCGACAGAACTGTGACGCTATATGGATTGGGGGACGAAACCCTCGCATCGCTCGCGTTCGACTCTACAAGTGCTGCCTACTGGGTTAAAGTCGAATCTGACAGCGTCATCTACAGGATCCTTCAGTGGAAGGCGAATCAGATGATTCCGGTGGATAGTACGCTCAGAGCGAGTGAAGGAGGGTAGTAAGCAGGTCTGAATATCCAACAAGGAATTTCCAATACCCAATGTCCAAGGTTGCGGTCAGCAGTCTTGGGTCATGCAAAGTGCTTCGATGCCTGGATTCGAGGCACTTCATCATTTGAGATTCCTTGTTGAGTGCACTCTAGAAAGTAGTCGTTCAGGCGCAGCCTAGGGCCGCATTGTTGATATGGTACGGATAGATCGGTTCTAGGCGTTTTTTTGCTTGGATCATCGTAGCGAATGCCCTGAGAGTTCCCAATAAGGCTGTCAGAGGCATCGGTGACGGTATGGGACGGTCATGCTGCTGATTTGGCCGCGGTGTGGACGGTAGATCCTCCTTGATTCTGAAGCGGAACACGCGGCCGAAGTTGATCGCCAGCGCAGCGGCTAGAATCTGCATAGTCGATCTTGCTAAGCCACGCACTCGTAGTTTGCCCTTGTGGTTGAAACAGCCGGTGAATTCATCGACGGTAGCCTCGACGTTGGCGCGCAGTTTTCGGCGTTCTTCAGGAATGCGCTCTATGTTCCTACTACGGATCGATGCCTTCGCCCAGCTCTCCTCGAAGTAGAGTGTCCGTTTTCTCCTACGCTGTACCGTCGGACATTGTTCGCGGTGAGAGCATCCGCCACAGACCTCGTTATTGAAATCGGCCTTCCAGCGCTTACGCGTGCGTCCTGCTGGTGACGTCTGAAGGGGACAGCTCACTTGGTAACCGTCGTCAGTGGACTCGTAGATCATGTTGACGCGAGCTTTGCCCATCTTCGATCCAGTCTCAACATGCAGCACTTCGTGCTCAGACATCTTGGGATCAAGAACGCTTCCACCGTAACCGCCGTCGGTATGCATCTCATTGAGTTCCGGAGTGTGCTCCTTGATCACATCCATACGATCCGCCAACATCGTGCCGTCATGCACATTGTTTGGCTGAACCGAAACATCGTTGATCAGGTTGAGCTCGTTCCCAGGCGTGGCTGTCTCGGCGATGTTCACCTTGTATCCCTTCTGCTTCTTGCCACTCTTAGCGTTGAACGTCGCCTCAGGATCGTCAGGTGACTGCAACGAACCGCTACCTATCTCCTTAACCTTGCGTACACGAACACTACCATCAGCACAAATCTCGAACTGCTCAAACATCACCCGCCTGAACGTCTGGTAGACAGAATCCTCAGCATAGGTCTTCCCAAGCAACTGAAAGAGCCGAATGTAGATCTCGGACAGTTGTGTCAGTTCCCGAGGCAGATCAGCCGGATTCATCCGATACACGTAGTTGTCAGAAGACTGCGATGTATAGGGCTCCAGGATCGAGTCCACCTTCTTGCGGTCACCAGCCTTGAGAATCCGGTACAAACGCAGCAACACTTCCACAAGCAGGCGTACTCGACCGTAGTTGGCAATGTTCGACATTGCTCGAAACGAATCACAGCGCTGAATGCTCGCATCAACTCCAAAACGCTTCAGCAAATTGCCAGTAATGCTGTGAAATAACTCCTCAAAGAGATTCGTACCATGCTCCCGATCGTAGCGAACAAGTCGATCCTGAAAATTGAACAACGTGGCAGGGCAAAACGGCGTCTCTGACATGTCTGTCAGGCCAATCGCCATCCTGGTAAGCACATCAAAATCAAGACTGCGAAACAACTCCTCGTACGTACAGTGCCGCAGCTCACGAAGAATCAGCGCAGCCAACATAGAGTTCAACGGAGCATTCGGACGACCACGACCACTTACAAACAGTGGCTCGAACATCTCCTCATCGATCCTGTTGAACACCTCCTCATAAAAACGGTATTCCTTCGACTTCAACGCCTTCTTGTACTTCGCCTCCGGAAGACCAAAATTCTCGCGGCCAAACATATCCTGCTGACGGTGACCCTCGTTCTTGCGAAACATCCCCAAGAAACTCCCTGGCTATGGTCGCTACCCGTGTCCCCCAGCACCCATACCTCGTAAAACCGCGACCAAAATACCACTCTCCTAGAAAATCACCGATAGCTACTTTTTAGAGTGAACTC
>Ga0180431_10009423_pt1 | contig 11030 bp, 13 predicted proteins | sample SS_ome_11_FD_132459 | JGI IMG/M metagenome (GOLD analysis project Ga0180431, IMG submission 132459) | Hypersaline lake sediment archaeal communities from the Salton Sea, California, USA - SS_1_MS_1 metaG | ecosystem: Environmental > Aquatic > Non-marine Saline and Alkaline > Hypersaline >...
ATTTTAATTTTCTCTACACAATCCTTATTTTAATATTTTTTTACTTCAATTATATTTGTTCGCCTTGTCTGGCGGATGTTCCAAGTTTGATCGGCAAAGAACAACAGCAAGCTGTTTTAAAGACGCTCATTGGAAACTGGACTATCGATGCTGGTGCGATGATACTTCAACTGAAAATCTCGGATGATGGCAAATTTGCTCTAAACGAAATTGAAGGCGATTACTCAGTTGATGGGAAAAATATCAAACTTAGTAGTAATCAAATCGAAATAATATATCAATTTGATGTTACAGAAAACCAATTGACTCTTTCCGGCGGCGACCTTAACCAAGAGCTTAAGCTAAGTCGTGTCAAAGATGCCAAAAGCTATTTCCACCGCCTTTTTGAGTTCTCACCAAAATCAATGAAACACAAGCTATATCGGGTTTTGGCTATTGCAGCGATAGTAGTAATCGGTCGTATTTTGGTTACTTTGCTGAAAGTCATAATGCGATTTGTCGTTTACTGCGATTGGGGGCCTTTGGGCTTTGTTTATCGTTATCACAAAAACCGAGCGATGACTATCCATTCGTTGGTTCTTAATTTGCTAAAGTATATTATCTACATCGTGGCTCTCGGATTTATTCTCACGGAATTAGGTATAAATTACACCGCCTATCTTGCCTCACTTTCAGTAATAGGCCTGGCAATCGGCTTTGGCTCACAAGGACTTGTTCAGGACATGGTTACCGGATTTTTTATTATTTTCGAAGGACAATTTGATGTCGGGGATATGGTCGAGATTCCTCCATACACAGGAAAGGTTGAGGAATTAGGATTGCGAATGACAAAGCTGCGAAATTATTTCGGCCAAAAGGTAATAATTCCTAATCGTAATATAGCTGCTGTCGGCAATTATGCCAAAGGCGCACAACAGGTCCAAATCGATGTGGCTATAGCTAATAAGGAGGTTGCCCAAGAAGCAAAAGATTTACTAATGCAAGTTGTAAATGAAATAAGTTGCCAATTTACAGGTATAATTGTCTCTGCTCCAAATAATCTGAGCGAATCATCACTTGCCACAGGCGAACATTTCGTTCGTGTTTGTTTGGCGATTTGGCCACAACAGCAGTGGGTTATTGAACAACAAATGTTGTCTCGCATTCGCGAGGCCTTCAGTCGCAAGGCAGTGGAAATCCCCAATGACCGAGTAATCGCTTTTTATCACCCGCGAGAAGAAGCCTCCACAGGCAGCAAACGAAAGAAGGCCAGACCTCACAAGATTAAACTGAAAAATAATGTTTAGCGAATCGCTTGAAAATTGTTGGCTCAGGACTATTAGTTGTCCTTTCTGTCTTTGTTGTCCTCATCAACAACTGTAACTGGGAAAGGACTGGTTACCGAACCGGTATAAAGTGTACGATGCGGGAAGGGAATCTCAATCCCTTCAGCATCGAATCTCTCTTTGATTTTCTGCATGATAGTATTTCGCAGCTTCAAGAAATCTGTCTTAACGCACCAGATAGCAAACAAGAATTCAAGAGCAGAATCGCCAAAGTTCTTAAATACAATCAATGGCTCCGGCTCATCCAGACAATAGGGATTATTCGCTGCTATATCCGAAAGGACATTTCTTACTTTCGTTATATCTTCCTTGTAGGCAACTCCAAGTTCAATATCGAGCCTGCGAATGGGGAATCGGGTGATGTTGTTGACTTGATTTTTGATGAGAGTCTCATTAGGAATTCTGACAAGCTGATTGTCGAAGGTCCTTAACTTTACCGAAAGTAAGTCGATAGATAATACTGTTCCCATGGTGTCACCAACTTTGATCAATTCCCCTACGGCGAAGGGTTTTTCAGAGATCAAAAAAAGACCGCTGATGATATTAGAAACGCTGGTTTGTGAAGCAAAACCTATGGCAATTCCAGCTATACCTGCAGCTCCTAAAAGAGCCGTCAATTTACACCCAAGTTGGTAAAGAATTGCAAGTACAACAAAAATACTGCCAGAGTAAAAAATGCCTTTTCGTACAAGCATGTTTGCCTGGGGCGAGAGCCTCTTCTTGGTAGTTTTTCCCACAATTGCCGCACAAAAAAAGAGCAGTGGAAAACCTATACATATAAGCAGAAGTATTCTTATGCCGGTAGCAAAATTCTCAGTAGTAATAATATTAGACCAATTAATTTGCGCAATTTAATCTCACCGGCCAAATCTTCGCCTTTGTAAGTTATCTTTACTTCATTTGCCCATAACTGCTTTGTACCTTCGAAGATTTTCAGATGCTCAACGTGAATACATAACTTATCAACTTCAAGTGTTGTGGGAGACGCATTACAAATTTTAACAGGACAAATGCAACGATGAGGTTCAATCTCAGCTTCGAGTATTTCACGTCTGGCTCGCGTGGTTAACGAATAACAGAGTTCGCCAGATATAGGATCGCCAAACCAAGTATTTGAACGAATAACAATTGGTTGTTCATATAAATCGAATTTTTCAGAATCTCCGGCAATAACTTTAACCCACACGGGAATACCCACAAAAAAAATGGCCTCAAGACCAGTAGGAATTTTTACAGGTATTTCTGTCCGTACAACAACAGCTCTATCGGGCATAGCTGGTATTAGCCGAATACTTCTCAGTTTTTTTACAATCCAACGGTTCCAGTCAAGACCTTTAGGCTCAACTGCACCAACTACTTTTGGCGGGATAGCTTCAATATGTTCATCTGTTTCCGACAATCTTTCTGTCGCAATGTGTAGCTCATCTTTAGCTTGCTTGAACCAAAACAAGAGCGGCCCGATCTGTGCCCTCAAACAGGTATCAGGCTCTATATTCTGAGGCTTCCAAATGTCCAAGTTAATGCGCTCCTATAAATTCAAAACAAATCAGACACTATCTCAAGAAAGCTTTCGACTACCTGACATTAAAAGCGTAATATTGCCACCAAGCCTACATCCAAAAGTCTAACTCGTCAACCCTTGATTTTTTGTATAGCGGGGATGCTCACCAGCACTGCTAATTAAGTCAAAACATCATTACAAGAGCAGGTTACAACTCCAGGCCGACTTTATCCGGTAGTCAATGCTCATTCACCATTATCCGATTCCATGATGTCGTCTCTTCCCTCTGGAGGTGTGTCAATAGTTGAACCCGGTTTTGCTTCTTTGCTCTTATAAACTCTTGAAACCACCAGAATAGCACAAACCAAAACGACGACTACAATAATGAGCCATTTCATATCTTTTCCCCAAAATATTTGGACTTTCAAAAAGCTTGCAATTTCTATCTTTAATTATTTTTCCTTACATTTGAACAAATAGAGGCAAAATATAGCCTGTATAAAATACCACAAACACCATTCCCTCCCACCTGTCCAGTATATGTTTCTTTCCAGTGAACATCCAGAGAAAAAACAAGAAACCAACACCATAGCCCCACCGCGTTGCCCTGACAGTTTCAGGCCGTTCTGTAAAGAGGTCATAAATATGCCTTGCCATTTTTCTTTTTGTGTATTCAGGCATCTTCGCTAAATTTAGACAAAGTTAAATTAAAGTTCATCTTCTTCATAACCATAATCATAAATATCTTCGGTAAAATCGTCTTCGTCAAGTTCATGGTTATCCTCTCGAAGCTCAACAACTGCTACCGGGGAAGTATCCCAATGCATATCTTCAGGCTTTGAAACGCCTGCTTCTTCAAGCAGCCTTTCTTGTGCCTGAGGTGTTAAATCATCAAACATTATTTCCATCGGTTACCTCCTCGTCTGATTCTTCGGCAGACTCTTCGTACATTTGGCTAATTTGGTTTTCGAGATCTTCAATAGTTGCCTGTAATTCTTTAACCCACTGCTCATATTCGCTGATTTCCCTGGTTTTTTCTTTCAATTGCCTGCTTAATTGTTCTGCTTGTGCTTTAGTGTCATTTGCCTGCTCAATTGCTGAGTCTCGCTGGTTGGTTAGCTTGCCAAGCTGGCTTTCCAATTCTTCCTGGTTTTGAATGGCAGCAGCGAGTTCTAACTTTGTTTTTTCCAGCTCTTCAGAAATTCCGGCCAAAGCTTCTTCCAACTCATCCCTTTCACTTTGGATTTCTTCCAGGGTGGTTTTAGTTCTTGCCAATTCAGCTTTGGCCTGCTCTGCTTCCGCGATAGCTTTGTCTCTTTCTTCGGCACTGCGGTCACAGCCTGTCAGTACCAGCAGGCAAACCAGCAAACACAGAAAACTTACCGTCACTTTTCTTTTGTTCATTTCTTTGCCTCCTTTAGATTCTTCCTGTAACAATTAATCGAATATTCGATTCCATTTTCTTTCGCCTCTGCCTTCCCAGCTTCGCATGTGATAAACATAGCTGGCTATCAGTGGCAAAACGCTAGTGGCTTCGGCGTAAACCATCTGCTCATAAATTGTATCTACCTTACCCCAAGATGATGCTTCCTTCAGCGTGGAACTTGAACAGGCCCCGTCCCTAACATCAGCTACGGTAATCTGAACAGCGTATTTGTGCATATCAACGGATTTTCCAAGAACTTCCGCACAGACAACTGTATCCTGAGCGAAATTCTTTGGTACACCTCCTCCGATCATAAACAGCCCTGATATGTTGGAACTGATCTTGATTTCTGTAAGTTCTCTGAAATCTTTTATCGAATCAATCGAAACGTGGCTTCCCTCGTTTTCTGCCTGATGCATTACCAGACCAAAACCTGCACTTGAATCCGAAAAAGCAGGACAGAATATAGGCACATCATTTTCGTAGGCTGTTTGAATTAGGGAATCAGGTTTTTCTGCATTATCAACCAGGTATTTTCCCATTGCCCAGATAAATTCCCTCGAAGAGTATGGTCTGGGAGACAGAGAGTCAGCAATCTCCTTGATGGTATTATCACAAACCTGCAATTGCTCTTCATCTATAAAAGTGTCATAAATCCGGTCGACATATAGTTTTCGCAGTTTCTGGTCATCAACATTCGGGCTTCCCTTATAATGTTTGAACCCCAGAGCCTCGAAGAAATCCATATCAACGACGGATGCTCCGGTGGCGACTATGGCATCAACCATATTGTATTTGACCATATCAGAGTAAATCTGCATACAACCTGCTGCACTTGTGCTTCCTGCTATACAAAAAATAATAGTGCACTCCTGATCTTTTATCATCATGTCAAAAATCTCTGCTGCTCTTGCGGTATCTCTGGCGGTAAAAGACATATCTTTCATAGCCTCGATTATTTCTATCGAGTTAAAGGATTTTATGTCGATATGCTTCACAGGTTCTTTTAGAAAATCATTCTTTTCCATACTCAGCCTCCGAACTTGTAACTCAATAATTTATAGATAAGCTTTGCAGCCAGAAAATCAGGAGCCTTATTCTTACCATCCGGGCATAGTTCAACAACATCGAAACCCACAATGTTTTTCTTGTTAGAAATATTTTTCAGTAATGCCAGAACATCGTACCAAAGCAGTCCGCCCGGCTCAGGTGTGCCGGTTGAGGGCATTGTTGAGGGATCAAAAACATCCAGGTCTATAGTTATGTAAACATTATCTGAAAGTTTAGATATAACTTTTTTAATCCAATCAGTGTTGTTGTGTATGTCCTTAGCAAAAAATATTCTGGATGAGTCTGCGGAATTTTTTTCACTTATGTCCATGCTTCTGATGCCAACCTGGACAATTGGACAAGCTTCTTTAGCTCTGGCCATGACACAGGCGTGGTTATACTTTGAGCCGTTATATTCCTGCCTCAAATCGGTATGGGCATCTAATTGGAGAAAGGTAAGATCATCATATTTTTCAGCGTGGACCTTGACAGACCCAATGTTTACCGAATGTTCACCTCCTATTACTATGGTAAATTTGCCGTTATCAAGATAATACTTGACATTATCAACAACCGCCTCGATCATCTCAACGGTCGAAATATCCCCACCAATAAGGCGTTCCGTAAATATCCCGCGCTTATAGACCTCTGAATCTGTTTCTATGTCATACAGTTCCATATTAGCAGAAGCTTCAATTATCGCTTCAGGGCCTTTGTCTGCACCTTTTACCCAAGTACTCGTCCCATCATATGCGACGGGAATGACAACGATGTCTGCATTTTCCGGGTCCGAATATTCTTCGGGCAAATAGCCGTAGTTAAGCGTGTTTTTCATCGTATATCCCGTCTTGATATTTTCAGTCAAATAAGAACATTGCCAGCGCTACTGTTGTTGTCCACAAACCTTCTTGTCCCTTAGCGGCTTGGGTCACATTTGTAGTTTTAATAAACAGCCCGCTGGATTTATAAGCCTGTTCTTTCTCCGACCAGGCTTTATCAGGGTCAAATTCCATTCCCAATGTTGTCCCTAACATCCCGGCTGCCAGGTCTTCTGCCATATCACCTGCTTGTTGGCTATTCATGCCATGGCCGTGAACCTCACTCAGGTAGCCCCATTGATCTCCATCTCTCGGAACAGCGACACCAACTGATGATGCTACAAGTCGCCCATGCTCATTGGTATCTGACCTGGCCATAACGCAAAAACTTATAGCCCCCGGTGTTAGCAGTTTGATACCTTTTTCACTACTGATAATTTTGCATTTAGGCGGTAAAATCGAAGATACGGTAACTATATTCAACTGAGCCACACCTGCTTTTCGCAAGGCCTGTTCAAAAGATTTCAGTTGGTATTTGTGGCGACCGACTCCTTTGGTTAAAAATACTTTAGTTGGAACAAGATTATTCATTTGGCACTCCTATATTTTCTTTTCTTAAATAGCTTGAAGCTTTGTTTTACCCCATCAAGTTATGTTTGCACCAGGGACAATAATTCCAAAAATCTGTATCAACAGGCCATTGACATCTTCCGCATACTTCAGGGAATGGTCGAATATCCCAGGATTGTCTTACCTTACGACGGCACCAGGGACAATAACGCATAAATCTTATAAGTTTACCGTTACAATATTTGCACCTGCAATGATAACGCACCTTTGACGAATCGGTTTTCTTTCGTGATTCAAACCCAGGCCCATAACACCAAGGACAAAATCGCCATTCTGGCAAAACACCTTTATGGCACCGAGGGCAGATATGGCTAAACTGGCTGGATGTATCAAAACGGTTTTTGCTGCTGCCGCACCATGGACAAATCTGCATCCTCTCAGCTATCGGTTCATCACAATCGACACATCTAAATATTGCAGGGAAAACCTTGCCGTATCTATCTACAAAAACCTCACGTCGAATCTTACGCCAATCGGTTTGTTTTTTTTCAGCTTTTGGAACTAATATTTTTTGCTGACTCTTGGGCAAAGCCTCGATCATTGCGGCTAACATCTTACCTGCATTTGCAAAACGCCTTCTCGGATCGACCGCTACAGATTTCTTGATAAACCTTACAAATGTTGAACAGGTTCTTTCCTGCAGACGTTTGTGTCCACAAAAGGGCCAATCAAAAGGCCAGCGAGGAAGTATCCCCGTAATATATTTATAAAGAATCAGCCCGACCGCAAAGCAGTCGCTGTGATAGGTAGGATAGCCATAAGCCTGTTCGGGGGCGACATATCCAGGAGTGCCATAATCGTCGACAGTTTTCCTGTGACCTTTCAGCTTCAAAGATATCCCAAAATCACCTAACGCAGCCCGTTTATCAGGGAATAAAAATATGTTATCCGGAGTTACGTCACAATGTACAATACGATGGCTGTGTGCATGGGCAAGACCTTCAAGAACCTGCATAATAATCGATGCTATTCTTCTAAACGACATCGGTTTTGAACAATCCGCTAAACAGCCTGTAGATAATTCTGTTGCGAGTATTACATGCCCATTGATAATATCGGCATTTTTAACCGAGAGAATATTGGGATGGCGCAACTTGGAAACTGCCCTAACTTCCCTAAATAGTACCTGATTATCACGGTTACCATTAACATCAGATAGGGGAATTTTCAGGGCAACATATATACCTTCTACGCTGTCTCTTGCCTCCCACACCTCGCAGAATCCGCCTATGCCAAGACATTTTTTGAGACGGTACTTACCCAGATGGGCTCCATTTTTAAGATGCAGCCCAGCACGCTCAGAATCAGATTTTTTACTTTTATTTACCACGCTATTTAGTCCCTTATAAAACCTGCCATAATCAGGCCGAATAAAAATATTATTATTTTACGGCAATGTCAATATTTTTCTTGACCATTTGGTCAGTTTTGACTAAATAGTCAGAATTATGAAAAACGATGCCAAAAAAGCCAAGAAAAGCAGGGCCCAGAAAAGGGCCAAAAGAACCCGAAATAAGCTAAAAGAAGCGGCATTGGACGCTTTCAGTGAAAAGAGTATTGATGCCGTAACCGTCGAAGAAATTACCGAAAAAGCTGATGTGGGAAAGGGAACTCTTTACCAGCACTTCGACGACAAGGAGGAAATTGTTATTACGCTGGTCGAAGAGGCCGTCGAGCACCTGATTGAATATATCCGTTCGTATGATTCTGCCCCGGATACTCTGGAAGAGATGCTGGAACATTTGTTGAATGCCCACTATAAGTTTTCCGAAGATTCCCGCGAAGAGTTTCTTTTGCTCTTCCAAGGCAAGTTATTGCTAAAACTGCAGTCTGACACATTAGACGACTTAGAAGAACCATATTTGAGATATCTGGAAGAAATTGAAGACCAACTATCGACTTACCTTTCTCCACGGATAGATCCGCTGAAGGTCCGTCGCTTGGCTTGTGCGGTGGCAGGATTTGTTTTCGGATTCTTCTCATTTGCAATGATCGGCATGAATGAAAAAGAATTAGATAAAAGCATCAAACCACTCAGGCAAGTCTTCGTAAAGAGCTTATGCTCGTTTTTGGGAAGATAATACCGATTCTCAGGAATTTTTATGAAGGGTTGCGTTAACCAATATGAAAAAGAAAAAACCAGATAACAATAAGCTAACGCCGGCAGAAATAGAAAAATTCAAAGCAATATTGCTGGCAAAGAAAAACGAAATTCTTGGAAATGTAATTTCCATGGAAATAGAAGCTCTGCGGCGAGAAAGCGGTGATTTATCCAGGCTGCCCATACACATGGCCGACCTTGGTACAGATAACTTTGACCAGGAACTTACTCTGGGCCTTATGGAAGGTGAACGAAAGCTGCTTATCGAGATTAACGATGCCCTTGGTCGTATCGAAGATGGGACATTCGGAATTTGTCAAGGCAGTGGAAAACCAATTCCAAAAGCAAGATTAGAAGCCATTCCGTGGGCCAAATACTGTGTTGAATATGCCAGTATGCGGGAGAAAGGCCTAATCAGAGATGATCACTACTTGATTGACGCAAGTTATGATTACGGTGACGATGAAGAAGATGATGAACCGCGAAAGCCGTTTCAAAGGAAAGCTGTATGAAAAAGGTTAACAAAGGCTTTATCCTCCCCAGTGCTGCGCTTACCATTAGACACAGCCAAATCAAATATTATATGCTTTCAGATAAAGCGCCTGAAATTGGTGATGTTATTTACGGCCAGATTTGCCTCATCGGCCAACACTCCTCACTTGAAAACGCCTCGGGCCGAATACACATGATCCATGATGGCACCAAGGCTGTTTTTGTATTTGGCAGCAGATATGCACCCGATTATTATGAGGGACTGATGCCCGACAAAATGACAAAAGAGGTTGATTTACTTGCTCGCTCAGGACTGGTTGGTGTAGCCAAAACTAAAAATTCGCTGATTAAAGACCCGACGCGAGTGAAAGTTTTAGGATACGTCTGTGACAAGTCAGGCAACATCTTAAACACTCGGAATTTTCCTCTGATAAAAGCCAAAAATATCATAAAGAAACTGCCACGGGCAAAAATGGTCCTGGTTTGCGGCACTTCAATGAACTCCGGTAAAAGTATGGCCGCTGCCACATGTTGCTGGGCGTTGACATCGATGGGGTACAATGTCAGGGCTTCGAAGGTTACCGGTACGGCCAGCCTTAAAGATATTCTTCATATGAATGATGCCGGTGCGAGCCCATATGCTGATTTCACCTACCTTGGCTACCCTTCAACATATATGTTACCAAAAGATGAAACTCTCTATATCTTCAATCAACTCGATTTGAAGTATGCCAATAATCCTAAAAACTTCTGGGTTGTGGAATTTGCAGACGGAATAATAGAGCGCGAAACACGGATGTTACTGGAGTCTGAACAAGTAAGATCCAGAATTCACAAGCTTATTTTCTGTGCCAACGATGCCTTTGGAGCCATTGGGGGCCTGGACATATTGAAAAGCCTTGATTTAACACCGGATGCGCTGTCGGGCATTTGCTCAAGCTCTCCTTTACATATCAGGGAACTGCATGGCTTTACAAATATCCCCGTTTTCAATAGTGCCGAGCCTGACATAAACAGCTTGACAGAAATTCTTTTTAGTTTAGCTAAGCATAAGAAGAAAGGCAGGATTATTTCGACCAGTGGCAGAAGTAGGCAAGCAATACAGCAGGCTATCGGATAGCCGTGTTTAATTTAATTCATTTTCATGGAGGTCTTAAAAATGGCTAAAAAGAAGGCAAAGAAGAAAGTAACAAAGAAAAAAACCACTAAGAAAAAGGTAGCTAAGAAAAAGAAAGCAACCAAGAAGAAAAAAGCAAAGAAGAAAAAATAATCCACCGATGATTCCAAATCATCACAAAGCCATCATTGCTTATGCACCGGTGGCTTTTGTTTATTTTGGGCAGGTATATGTTTTCCTTTTTGGAAAATGGATGTTCTTTCTCTGCGGAACGTAATTCCTCTGCCCGTTTTTAGCCCCTTTTGCTCTCTGATAAAATCGATATGATGCAATATCGCCCAGGCGCTGTTGTACCATCTCATCTGATAGCCTCTTTGGTGAGCTTGTCTTTCCATTCTTAGACGTCTGCCTTTGTTGAAAACGAGATAGTCAAGAGCCTGTGCAATTTGTTCGATTGAAGGCTCTCCGGGATCAACTAAAATCCCTCTGGCATGCCGGCCTATGACCATACCATCAGGACAGCGTTTACTTGAATGGATTAATTCAAGAGCGTATCTAAACTTTGTCGCA
>Ga0180431_10009425_pt1 | contig 11029 bp, 9 predicted proteins | sample SS_ome_11_FD_132459 | JGI IMG/M metagenome (GOLD analysis project Ga0180431, IMG submission 132459) | Hypersaline lake sediment archaeal communities from the Salton Sea, California, USA - SS_1_MS_1 metaG | ecosystem: Environmental > Aquatic > Non-marine Saline and Alkaline > Hypersaline >...
TGGATCTGAAGGCCGCAAGCGGGGAACTGCTCGTCGATGGCTGCCTGATCGGGGAGTCCAAATTGGAGGTCATAAGTGGATCGATCACGTTGCGAGACACGACCGGCGATAGCTTGAGCGCCTCGGTCGCAAACGGAAGGGTGAACGGGAGCCTAGGTTTCGATACCGCGGATGTCTCCGTGGTCAACGGCGGGCTCAATCTGAGCATCCTGCCCGGCGGAGGGGATTATGAGCTCAGGAACACAAATGGGCCGGTCGAGGCCATGGTTCCTGCCGCCGACGATCTGGCCCTGTGGCTGAAGGGGGAAACGGTCAACGGAGATGTTGTCTTCGAACGGGATGGGCTGAACTACTCCCGGGAGAAGGCGAACTCGAAGGAGGCCAGGACGCCCGGATACGATTCTGCTGACGTTCATGTCAAGATAGATGCAGCCACGGTCAACGGCGAGGTTCTGATCCGCTGAGGACAATCACAGATATTCCTCTATCCCCCTGAGGTCGTCCACCGCGTTTCGGACCAGAGCGTCCCCTCCCTTCCTATTCACCAGCACAGGGGTCATCCCCACCTTCTCCGAGGGATGATAGTCCAGATCGGCATCGTCACCCACGAAGATTATCTCCGACGGAGGCAACCCCATCTGTCTGGCCGCATAGAGAAATATCCTGGCGTTTGGCTTTCTGCGACCTGCCAGATCGGCCGTTGCCCGGAACTCGAGGTATGTTCCCAGCCCGTTTTCGTCCACCAGGTAGCGCAGGTCGGAAGAGACGGCGTTTGTGACCAGCCCCATGTCCAGATCCATCTTGCTCAACCTGGCGAGGACCTCCACCGTCTCCGGGTAGGGCTCTATCTCAACCCTCTCGAACCACTGGGAGTCGAGGAACCGGGCTATCTCTTCCCTCCTCGAGTGAATTCCCAGTTCCCCGAGTACCTCTGAGTTCCACAAAATCCAGAAGTGAGGCGGGATGTAGTCATCTTCATCGAATGATCTATCCGCGAGATCCACGGCGTTGGATATCTCCTGTTCGGTCTTCGATATCCCCTTCTCGGCCAGAAGGGAGCGGATCACGGGGGCCGGTTCGGGGACCGAGATCAGGGTTCCGCCGAGGTCGAATAGCACTCCCTTCGTCGTGATCACTCTCCTGGACCCGCCGATGCCCAAACCTTCTCCTGCTTACTTCTGGGCCGGGCAACGTTTCGAGCCCTATCATATCCGGTTCAGTATGTCCCAAAGGTTCTTCAGACATAGCCTGGAGGCATACTCCCCCTCCGAGGAGAAATCCCGACCCCCGGGCTTGCTTATCATCTCTTCGTCCAGCTTCTCCTTGGGGCGCCAGTGGGTTTCGAGGGAGACGCAACCGTCGTACCCGTCCTCCTTCAGTGCCCTCATCTGGCCCTCCATGTCGACCTCTCCCTCGCCTATTGGCACGCAGACTGGCTTGCCGTCCTCTATCACCACGTCCTTTAGGTGGACATGCGCGATCCAATCCTTGATGGCCTCGTATCCCACGGGATACGCCTCCTCCCGTGCATCGTCATAGTAAGCGTTTCCCGGGTCCCATATCGCCTTGACGTTCTTGGAGTCTATCTCCTCCAGGAACCTGGCCAGGTCCACACCCGTACCGATGAAACAGCTCTGCTCGTTCTCCACCTCAAGAATGATGTCCTCTTTCTCGGCGATTTCGGTCGGGAGCGCGAACTTGTCCACTATCTGATCCCAGTACTTGGGGAGCCCGTCAAGTCCATCCCGGCGCCAGAAGGTGAACCCCCTCACCAGATCGGTGTCAAGCTCCTTCGCTATCTCTATACACCTCTTGAATATCCCTATATGCTCCTCGTACTCCTTCTCGCTGTCGATCTCGCACTTGAGGAAAGGCGCCGCAATGCTGATCACCCGAAGTCCGGCCTCGTCCAGCATCTCGTTTATCTTGTCCAAGTGTTCCTGCTTGAGGTCCTGGACCTTGACGTCCCAAACGGATCGAACCTCGACTGCATCGAGGTCGTAGTCATGAGCGGTCTCGATGACGACGTTCAGATCCTGTGAGACCTCGTCGCCAATGACCCCAAGCTTGAAAGGTAGTTCAGACACTCTAAGGATCCTCCTGATCAGGCATCGAGTGCGGGCAATATTACTGTTACCATGGGCACATGTCGAGATAGCCACACGTAGCTGGATCTGCCGACAGAGCCCTTTGGAGGGACGCTCGCCCCCATCAGTAGTCCTGGTATTCACGAAGCCATTCCAGAAGCTTGCTCCGCACCAGGGAGGAAACGCTCAGGCCCTTTCGATCGGCGATATCGTTCAGCTTCTTCTGCATCTCGTTCGAGACCGTCACCGAGATGCGGGCGGATTTCTTGGATGTAGGGGTCATGTGTCTGCCTGTTCCCAAGTTTTCGGCGCCGTTCGGGTCCGAGCTTATTAATGATGTCTATAGAGTATGGCTAGTGTATGTAGCTTGAATTGTCGTCAATACAATCCCCCTCCAAACTAAACCTTTTTATTCATGCTGATGCAAAATGCATCGTTCGGTTGTGCAGGGCCGGGAGGACTGGGGGGATTGTTTGGGGGGATTGCAAGAAAATAGAAGTCCTCCCAAACCCTACAGGATTATGAAATACACCTCCGCATATAAAACTTTCCGATTCGCGTGGTCAGTGAACTGCGCTTGATCCCAGATTCACGTGAGGCAAGACGACAGGTTTTCTGTTTCCCGCACGGACAGACCTGGTGGATATCGATTTTTATGCCCAGCGGGTGATCGGACGCGGATGTCGCGGAGAGGCTCGCTGCGAAGGAGTATGTACATCCTGATCCCGATCGCGATAGCGGTCGCGTTGACGGCGTACGCCGCATATCGGCTTTCGATCTCTCCCACCGATGAGGAACACCTGGTCTTCGCGGTACTGGGGGATAGCCAGGGCAGATCCGCCACACTCCGATCCATCATCGGGGAGATAAACAAGATAGAGCCCGATTTCGTCATCCATCTCGGGGACTGTGTATCCATCGCAACCCTGGAACTGTTTGACGGGTTTGCAGAGGAGCTTGATACACTTGGCTGCCCCTACCACATAACGCCGGGCAATCACGATATCAAGGGCAACGGCTCTGTGTTCTATGACTATTTCGGTCCGGGGGACTACACCTTCGAAAGGGGGGGCCTGAGCTTCATATCCATCGACACGTCAAACGAGAGCATCACCGATTCGCAGTTCGCCTGGCTTGAGGAAACACTATCTCTATCAGCGGGGAAGGTTGTGGTGGTTTTCACCCACGTGCCACCATACGACCCTCTGCCGGACAGCGACCATTCCCTTATCGACCCGAATGACAGGACACGACTGATTGATCTCATGACGGAATACGGGGTCGAGATGCTGATCTCGGGCCATATCCACATCTACAACCGTACCAGTATCGGGGGCGTTGAATACGTGATTTCGGGCGGGGGAGGCGCGGAGCTATACGCCGGGCCGGAGATGGGAGGGTTCCATCATTTCCTGATATTCGAGGCCGAGGGCGGCGGGCTGGATATGGAGGTCGTCCGGGTGGAGCCGCCGGAGACGGAGAGGACGGTCGATCTGGTGGGAAGGAGCGGTAATCTTTCCTTGACCCTGGACGAACTGTCAAACATGGGAGGTATAGTGGGGGCGAGTTCCTTCCAGAACAATCTCGGGAACTGGAGGGGCCAGGGAGAGTACGCCGGTATACCGATTCGAGACCTGGTGGAGATGGTGGGGGGAATGGCACGGGTCGACGTGTTGGAGGCTAGGAGCCCGGACGGCTACGTCCAGCGTTACGGCTACGGAAACGTGTACCCGAACTCCAGCTGGGAGCCAATCCAGGGCACGATGATACTGGCATTCAGATTCAACGAGGCGGCCGGCGAGGATTGGGAGAGGGCCCCGCTGATCGCTTTCCTGCCCGAGGACGGCAGATACAGCAATGAGGACTGCCTTCATACATCGTATCAAGACCAGGGCTGCAGCGTCTACCTCTCGGCGGGATCGAGATGGGTCAAGCAGGTGGCCGAGATAGCGGTGGTTCCCGGGGAGGCAGCCGATTAGGCGGTCAGTGGGATGATCTGACCTTCTCGACATGGCCGGGCACCCTGACCCTCCGGAAGATCCTCTTCACCTTGCCATCCTCGTCTATGATGAATGTCGTCCTCTCGGTCCCCATGAAGCTTCGGCCGTACATCTTCTTCTCCTTCCAGACACCGTACTTCTTGTGGGCCACGAGATCGGGATCGCTGAGCAGTGGGAAGTTGAGGCTGTGTTTCGCCTTGAACTTCCGATGCGATTCGACGCTGTCCTTGCTCACGCCAAGGACCACAATATCCATCTCGTCGAACCAGGAGGCTGAATCCCTGAAATCACAGGCCTCCTTCGTGCATCCCGACGTGCCGTCCTTCGGGTAGAAATAGAGGATCACCTCCTTTCCCCTGAACTGGCGCAAACTCACCGTCGAGCCGTCATCAGCCTCGAGTTCGAAATCCGGTGCCATATCTCCCTCTTCAACCAAACATATCATCCCCAATGTTTGCGTCACGGAAAGGCCTGGAACCTGTCACTCCTGGACCCGCAGATCGGGCAGACGTCGGGGACATCGCCCTCGACGGTGTAGCCGCATCCCTCGCAGACAAAAACGTCCCCAAGATCGAGATCCCGACCCGACTCGACGGCCTTCTTGGCCCTCATGTACATCGCGAGATGGATCTTCTCCACCTTGAGTGCCCACTCCATGCCGATGGTGGCGGACCTCTCCCCCTGGAACTTGGAGGTCTCAATATAGACCGGATACATCTCCTCGACCTCGAAGCTCTCCCCCTCGATGGAGATTTCGAGGTTCTTGAGAGTGTCCCCCGGCCCAAAGCCCGCGCCCGAGTTAACGGTATAGGCCCCCTTCAGGTGACTGAGGTTCCGGAAATGCAGCCCCGCATGGACCTTCTCCGCGTAGCTGATGACGCTGAAAAGACGGGCGACGTTTGGCAGATCCTCTTCCGCGGCCACATCCGAGAAGAGCAGGTAGCGCATATGTGCCTGGCTCTCCCCACCGAAGGCGCTCATGAGATTGGTCTCCGTAATAGCCTTCATTTGGATCGACGGCGATCCGGACCGCGCGATCCTTCTTAAAGCTGACACGGAGGGCGGATCCTTGACAGAATGCGAGCAGCCGGATCCCGATATGAAGCTCGAATCGATCCTTAGTGGTCCAAGATGGGAGAACATAGTAAAGAGGACGGCCCGAACCGTGAACCAGGATGGAACTCAGAATACCGCTTCTGCTTGTCGGATTCAAGACATATCTACAGGCCACCGGGGACGCGGCCGTCAATCTCGCCCGGATCGCCGAAGAGGTGAGCGACAAAACGGGCATCGACATAGTCGTGATCCCACAGCTCACCGATGTCTGCCGCATACGTCGGGAGACCGAGGTTCCCGTCTTCGCCCAGCATATCGATCCCATAGAGCCCGGCAGTCACACCGGATACGTCCTTCCGGAGGCGGTCAGGGACGCTGGGGCGGTCGGGACACTGATCAACCACTCGGAGAGGAAGCTACCCCTCGAGAGGGCGGCCGCCTGTATCAGACGGGCAAGAGAAGCTGGGTTGATCTCCTGCGTGTGTTCCGATTCGACCGGGCTCAGCGGTAGGGTAGCTGCCTACGGACCCGAATTGATCCTGGTGGAGAACCCCGAGCTGATCGGTTCGGGGAGGGCCGTTTCGAGCGCCGACCCGGAGATAATCGCGGGGACTGTTCGGCAGGTGGGGGCAATCGACCCCGAAATACGGGTAGTCTGTGGAGCGGGTATCAGCAGCTCGGATGACGTGGCAGCGGCCCTGAACCTGGGTGCAGTCGGGGTGGGAGCTGCCAGTGCGATCGTGAAGGCCCCGGATCCGAGGATGGCCCTGAGCGATCTGGCGGAGGCACTCGAGTCCAACTGGACGGGAGAGAGGTCACCCGTCAGGTAACACCGGCCGATGCCCGTCCGATACGCTGGATTGCCTCGACGAGCATACCGCCTTGTACCCTCCCCCACGTGATCGGGTTTACTTGCCTCGGGGTCAACCGTCTTCTCGCCGTAGCCCATTCGTATCCCTTGCCCCTCTTGGGTACTGGGGCCGGACTCTCCTCGGATATAGACATTTGCGCTACCTGCGATCGAAGCCCTGATTCTATATTCCTACACCCGGAAAAGACATGTAAACCATGATACCTGGGATCTCAAGGTGCAACTGAGATGGAAGAGTCAGAGCCTGGGGAACGCGCTCGGCAGAGGGAGTCAGCCAGGGTCCGAGGAGCTTTCCTCTATCCGAGGACATCCGAACTGCGGGAGGAGGGTTACTACAGCTGGCCGGGGGCCCACTTCGATGCCGAGGGGCATCAACAGCTATACATGGAGAGGATTGCCGGTATCGAGAAGGAACTGGCCATGGAGATATCGATGGATGATGAACCGCTCCACAGTCCGGATAGCGTTTCGAGATTCATCGAGGAAACCAAGGAGGAGAATCCTGACGGCTTGCTCCTGATCCCCTTTTCGAAAGGGGAACCGGCCAACATCCAACGCATCATAGAGGAGCTCGAGGTCCCCACCGTCATCCTGGCCACCGTGGGTATCTTCTTCACCAAACACGTGAGTCAATTCCAGAACCAGAAAGGCGTGTACACAATCTCCTCCCTCGACAACTTCGAAGCCCTCGGCCATGCCATGAGGATGATCGAAACCGCACGGTGGATGAGGCGGAGTCTCATCATCAGCATAGCGGGGTCAGAGAGCGGGCATAAGGTGGTCGATAGCCTTGGAACCGAAGTTCGCATCTTCCCAAGATCGAGGTTTGCGGAGGAATTCGGCGAGGTCGAGACCGACGATCGGGTGCGAGAGATCGCTGATGCCTATCTTGGAAATGCGCGAAGATCGGTCGAGCCCACCGAATCCGACGTCCTGGATGCGGCGAAGACGTACATCGCGTGCAGGAGGATCCTCGAGGCGGAGGGAGGTGATGCCATAATGATGGACTGCCTGGGAGGCATACGTGACCGTGATTTCCCCCCTCCCTGCATGGCCTTCATGAGCCTCAGGGACGAGGGCGTGGCCGCCAGCTGCCAGGATGACCTGGATGCCGCCATCACCATGATGCTGCTCCAGCACCTCTTCGACAGGCCTGGCTTCCAGCAGAACGCCTGCTGTGAAACGGAGCTCAACCGCTACATCGGGTCCCACTGCACGTGTCCCACAAGACTAAACGGCACCGACGCACCCGGGGAACCATATGCACTGAGGGACCACAACGAATCCGGGGTCGGTGTGGCTCCACAGGTATTCTGGAAGCCGGGACAAGAGGTGACTATGGCCCGCTATCTCCAGGGAGAGGAGCCGAAGATGATCATCTACTCGGGGGAGGTCGTCAGATGCTACGAGATGCCACCCGCAGCCGGATGCCGTACCAACGTGGAGATAACCATCAACGAGATAGACAACGCCTGCGACGTCAAGGGCATGCATCAGATCATAATCTACGGTGACTATTCCAGACAGCTCCGCGCCTTCTGCAACCTTTTCGGGATCAAGGTCGTGACGTGATCCTGGGGCTTCAAGGAGCGTTTCACGGTCACATGGGGTACTCGTACCAGTCCAGCAGGCCCTGAGAAGCCGCTGCCGCTGCGTACTGGATGATCGAAGTGTAGACGTAAGCGAAGTTGCGACCGTCGCCATTCCCCCTTATCACCGCCCCGCTCTCGTCCAACCTCTTCGGTCCCGAGTCCTTGGCCGTCACGGGCCTATCCACGCGGGCCGCGAACTGCCTGGTAGCGATCTCCAGGTACCTACGATCCCCGCTGATCCGAAATGCGTGGGCGAGAAGCTCCATCACATGTGGGGTCGGGGAGGAGATGGTTCGCAGCGAGGGAAGCTCCTTGTAGTAGAAGATCCCGTCGGGGCTCAGGCAGTGGGCGATGAGATCGTCGGCGATGGCGATTATCAGGCTCTTCACCCTCCCGTCATCTTCGATCAGGAGGTAGTGGGCGAGGGAGTTGCCGGTTATGGAGTTCATGAAGACCACCCTGGGCATGCTGTGATCGGTGTAGGGGGCCAGTAACCCGCCGAACTTCCCGTGCCACCTGATGAAGAGCTCCGCAATCCTGGCCGCCTCCTCCCTGTATTCCCTCTCGCCGGTGCCGAGGTACATGGACACCATTGCCCTCAGTGCCCAGCCGTTCTCCCGGGTCGATGTCTCCCCCTCGGTCCGGAAGGCCGGCCTTGCGGTATGGCGGATGATGTTTCCCGCCACCGAACGCGCGGCGTCGAGGCCCTCCCTTCTCCCGGTGAGGTAGTAGTAGTCGAGGAGGCCGTCCACCCACTCGTGGGAGGGCGTGACACCAGCAGTTACATGATAGGCGGAATGGACGAGGAGGCCGCCATCCTTGTAAGGGTCGTCGCTGCTGTGACATATGTCGACATCAAGCCAGTGGCGGGAGCTAACCAGCGACGAGTCCAGAGCGCGGCGTATTCCGGTGAGACCGTAGAAGAGGAGACAGGCGTGTGGTCGGTCGTACTCGTTGTTCACCCATACCTGTTGCCCCCTCCCCCTTCCCTGATCGGTGTACGGCGCATCTGGGGAATCCCCGAAGTGAAACATCCCCAGGGCCTTGGGGCGGCCGTCGTGAATCCCGGTCATGCGGGTGATCAACCTCGCGGGGATCCGCTCCGGGAAGTAGTCGAAGCCCCAAGGGTTGTTCCGACTGAGCCAAGCTCGGGACAGAGCCGGGCGATCCGGGATCTGGAACTGAAGGCTGCGGGCCGAGATCTCGGGCAGGGTGGCCTCCGGGCCGTGGAAGTGCAGGAGCAGCCTGTGGGTCTTAGCCATGCCCCTGTATACCGGCGCCGGCGGTACCTCCCGCGGATAGAGATGGCATGCGATACCGCTTCCGTCTACGGCGAGCTTCTTCGGGAAGTTCTGGTGGGATTGGTGAATCGAGAGCGATACCCCTCCCTCGGCGTTCCTCCAGTCCGCCCAGAAGTCCGCGTAGAAGGAGTCTATGAAGTGCTCGAAGGCCTGATAGATGATCGTCTCTCCGTCTACAAGCCTCTCGAACGGTCCCTTGCCCCTCCTTATGTCCGCCTTGTAGTATCCCTCTCCCAGGGCGACCTCAGTTCCCTCTACCGAGGGCTCAAGGTCCAGGCGAAGCCCCTCCAGGCTTACCCTGTCATCCGGCTCCCGGTGAATGAACCTGTGTTCGATCTCGATGTACGGCTTCCCTGCGTAGGCTGTGATCCGACCCTCAAGGTCCATGTACCCCTTCCCGTCCGCATCGAGATGGGTACCCGAGACGTTGATCGCGGCCACCAGTGGACCCGCTTCCTCGATCTCAAGCTCAAGGGGGCTTTCCCGTGACGACAGCTCCCTTCCGTCGACGGTGAGGCGGAACCCGGAGATCCCCCCATCAAACTGGGTCGCGTTTCCATCGAGCCTGATATCTCGGAGGCAAGGGAAACCCCTTCTCGGGACCGTGAAACTGAGCGGACCGGTGTCTACAAGGAGTCGGTCCTCGGAGTCCCGGATACTCAAGCCATCGAGAGTGGGATGTGTCTCGTCTGCGATCTCGAATTTAAGCGTCTTGTCGGAGTTGCCGGGGAGATCAGGCTGGAAGTGCGTTATCACCCACTTGGCGCTGCCATCGGGCCACGTCGACAGGACCCTGGTCTGCGAGGGCACGACCCTTTCGCCATCGAGAACCGCTATCGAACGTGACCGCGGGAGAGCGCCCTGAGCGAAGGGTATGCTGACCGTCACTGGCTCCCTTCCTCGGTCGTACTTGGAGATCTTCTCGAAATAGAGGGTGTTCATCGGAATTGCCGAAGGCTCCGGGTCCAGGCCCAGCTTATTAATTGTGGCGGCCGTTGAATCGACCTTGCCGGGCCAGGATCGTTCTTGAACGCTTTCCGAGGACGATCCATTTCGGGAGTCACAGCTTCCCCCGCCCGCGGGTATGGATTCTGGCCCTGAGCAGCGTCCCTCTGAAACCATCCCAAGTCATGCTTCCCTGGGGCGATATGAAGGCTGGAGCCTTCGCCATTCTGTAGACCATACCGCCGTTGACCGGAACCCTAAGGGATCCATACACCTCCTCGACCAGTTTCTGAGGCGGCTCGAGGTAGCCCGTTTCAGCCCTCAGACGTGTCTTCTCGTGTTCGCCCGGCCAGATCCGGTCACCGAATTTTGTGAGGACTACCACATCGTCCGAGTCCAGGGGCACATCAACGCAGAGGGCCGGTTGTCCAATGGACTGCAGGGTCAAGGCGAAGAGGCCCAGAAGCCTATCGGGGGTTTCGAAGAGGTAGAGGCGCAGGTCTCGTTCCACAGGGATCGTTTCCCACCTGAGGACGTTGAGGAGGAATCTTGCGTCGGGGACACACATATCGAAATCGGCCTCAGCTGGATTGGCGAGACCCAGGAGACGGGTCAGATTCCCGCCGTACTTGGTCACGCACCCCTCGAAGGAAGCGCCCCAGGTCTCGACCTTCACTGTTTTGGGATCGATTTCCATATCCCTTTCTCTCAGCAGTGATCCCAGAAGATGAGTTGCGGCCAGGGAATGAAGCGCCGTGTCGAGCTCCTCAAGATTCCAGCTGTGTCCCTGGCCCAGGAAGGCCGAACCGAGCTCGGCTATAACCTCGTTCCCTATGCTTTCCCGGGCCATCTTCCAATAGGCCTGATCCTCCGGCATCGGGGCGTTGAGCACGAGGCATCTGTCACCTATCATGTACGTGGCGTATCGTTCGAAGTCAGCGGCTCTTCCGTCCGGGCCATATGGCCAGGGGATTACCGCAAGCCCCTCATCGTTCGGCATCTCAGAAACCCTTTCTCTCCAGAGATCGGAAACCTCCCGCTCGCGCTCGAGGTAGAGGGATCTCTTGGCGCGCATATCCGGATCGGCGCGGAGCATCTCCTCATAGCAGAAACCGTGGATCAGGAGGTAGAGTCTAGACAATTTCATTGCCATCGCCAGCACGGTGGAATAAGATAA
>Ga0180431_10009426_pt1 | contig 11029 bp, 8 predicted proteins | sample SS_ome_11_FD_132459 | JGI IMG/M metagenome (GOLD analysis project Ga0180431, IMG submission 132459) | Hypersaline lake sediment archaeal communities from the Salton Sea, California, USA - SS_1_MS_1 metaG | ecosystem: Environmental > Aquatic > Non-marine Saline and Alkaline > Hypersaline >...
ACACCTCCCCCCCGCTTGCGGGGAGGCTGGGTAGTGCTGTGGCCGCCGCTCCTTCCTCAAACACCTCCCCCCCGCTTGCGGGGGGGATAGAGGGGGGGAGCGAACTTGTGAGCACGGATACGTACACCGTCTATCTGCCCTTGGCAGCAGTGAACGCCGGAACGCCACCTCCTCTTTTTGGGGTGCAGATGTATGGCGCCGTGACCCATACCACCGGTCTGACCAAAGTCGCTACTGCAGGTGCGCGCTGGATTCGCGTGCCGATTTCGTGGCGCAGCGTCGAGCCCGCCGATTGCACTCCTGAACAGTATAATTGGACCTCGATTGACTCGCGAGTCCAGGCTTTGTTGAGCGAAGGGATCGAGCCCCTGCTGACCTTGAGTGGAAACCCTGATTGGGCTGCTGTGTATCCGATGGGGCCGGTGACAGATGTGGCTGATTTACAGGAGTTTGCGGCAGCCCTGGTCGAGCGATTCGATGGCGATGGCTACGAGGATGCCCCGGGTTCGCCGGTGGTCAGATACTGGGAGATGTATAATGAACCGGACAACGCCGACGAAGTTCACGCCGCCCATGGCGGATACGGCTACTGGGGGTACCGTGGGGACGACTACGCGACTATGCTTGATGCCCTCTATCCGGTGGTGAAGGCCGCCAGCCCGCATGCTCAAGTGGTGTTTGGCGGTGTGGCGCACGATAACTTTGACTACGAGGGAGGTGGGTTCGATCCCGACTTCATCGATGATGTGCTGTCCAGTTGCACGGGGCCGTGTTTCGATGTGATGAACTTTCACTATTTCCCGTATTATCGCTCCCGCTGGGAGGGGTACGGAAAGGACGTGATGGGCAAGGTCAATTACCTACAGGCCAAGCTGGCAAGCTACGGGTTCGACCGCCCTCTGATGTGCACGGAGACCTCATGGCCCAGGGCCAGCACCTGGGGCAGCGAAGTTCTGCAGTCGCGTTATGTGGTGGCCACCTATGCGCGCGGTGCAGCGGCCGGGCTCGTGGTGCACAACTGGTTCGCTTGGAAGGATATTGACTCCAGCTTGCCCGGACTGCTCGATAGCGAGCTCCAGCCCAAGCCGGCCTATGACGCCTATCAGACGCTGACGGCCCAGTTAGGGCAGGCCCGCTACGTGCGATCGCTGACCGAGGGAGAGACTGGGGGCGGAGACCTGGAGGGTTACGTCTTCAGTGTTCCGGGGGCGGATGGGTGGGAGCGGCTCGATGTAATCTGGTACGATTGTCCCACGTACCAGCACCGGCCGCCCGTGGATTGTCCTTCCGGCACTTCGCAGACTATGTCGGTAGCGGCGTCTGCGCTCCGGATTACGGATATGTATGGCAACTCGGGTGTTCAATACGACGCCAGCGATGGTGTGCTTGATGGTCGGGTTACGCTGCAGATTGGACTGGACCCTGTATATGTGGAGCACGACTCCTCACTCACCCTGGGGGGCTCAGGTGGGGGCCGTCTGCGTGCAACGCGGTTGCGTGCAACGCGGTTGCGTGCAACGCGGTTGCCTGGCTCCTTGATGGGAGCCCCTTGGGCCACCGATGTCTCTCAGGGAGGGGTGTATACCTATCCCAATTGCCGCTTTGGGGCCGGGGTCGAGGGTGATATCGACCAGTATGACGTGGCCGCGCTCGACCTGGGCTGGTACGTAGACTGGGGCAGCACGCAGTTTCCCCAAGCTCCGGATGGTCTGGAGTACATTCAGATGATACGGTTGAAGCAAGTGGGAGGCGACGGGTGGGGGATGGTGTCGCCAGGGATGAGCCGATTCACGTCCACCGTCCAGGCCAATCCAGGTGCCACGTGGCTTGTCGGCAACGAGCCCGACAGTCCCTTTCAGGACGACATGGTCCCGCAGGCCTATGCCCACGCGTATCACGACGTCTATTACCTGATCAAGGGGTTGGATCCGACGGCCCATGTGGCCATCGGTGGTATCGTCCAGCCGACCCCGCTTCGCCTGGAGTACCTGGATACAGTCTGGGAGACCTACCGTCAGACCTATAGCGAGACCATGCCGGTCGACGTCTGGAATATTCATACCTTTATCCTTCGCGAGACGATTGGCCCGCCCGATCCGGAGCCCTGTCAGCCTGTTACGAAAACGATCCCTGTCTGGGGTGCCTTCATTCCGCCAGGGAGTTCTGCGGAGGAGGGCGAGCTCTACTGTGTGCGGGATCAGGACGATGTCGAGATCTTCAAGCAGCGCATTCGTGCGTTCAGGCAGTGGATGGCTGACAAGGGGGAGCGGGACAAACCCCTAATCGTGACCGAGTACGGCGTGCTCTTCTACGAGGACTTCTACGACGAAGATGATCGGCAACTGTCGGCTGAGCGGGTCGGCGTGTTTATGCAGGACACCTTCGATTTCTTCCTCACCGAGACGGACTCCCTCATCGGCTATCCATATGACGAGAATCGGTTGGTCCAGCGCTGGGCGTGGTTTAGCGTAAATGGTGATCCAACGGTATGGGGAGGGACGCTGTTCGACCCGGATACGCGGGCTCTCCGTCCCTTGGGCGAGGACTTTCGGGCCTACACCACGGCGCTCACTCCCACGGTGGACGTGGCGGCGACCCACGTTTCCGTCGAGCCCCTTCTCTTCTGGCATGCAGATGCGCCGGTCACGGCCACGCTGAGGGTAGCGGTCTCTAACGTCGGCAATATCTCGACCACACTGCCGGTCACGGCGACGTTCTACGATGGACCTCCGGGTGAACCTGGCACCGGCCTGATTGGAGACGTGCGGGTGATCACGGCCGGCTTGTACGGCTGCGCGGATTACGAGATCGTGGAGATGGAATGGCCAGGGCTGGCCGCAGGGGCACACAGATTCTACGTAACCGTCGAGAGCGCTGACGACCACAACAGCGCCAATGACGTGGTTGAGGGTACGGTGCTGGTGGCGAGATATCGTTCGTTTCTACCGCTGGTGCTTAAGCGTTGATGGGAGCCGCTTACGTCAGTGGGTCGACGCTCATTTCTTGGCTCCAGAAGGTGTTCCCCTCGTCAGATCAGGAGGAAAGGCATGTATGGACGGAATAACTAGCTCAGAACCCCTCGCTGTAGATGCTCTGGTGTTCAATCTGTGTGTGGGCATCGTCCTTTCGGCGATTGTGGCGTGGTACTATGCCCGGTATGGTGAGGCGTTGTCCAACCGGGCTAAGTTTGCCAGGCTCCTGCCTATGCTGACTCTGATCACGATATTGGTGATTTCAGTCGTCAAGGCATCTCTGGCCTTGTCGCTGGGATTGGTGGGGGCTCTGTCTATCGTTCGATTCCGCACCGCCATCAAGGATCCTGAGGAGCTACTCTATCTGTTTCTGGCCATCGCTATCGGGCTTGGTTTGGGTGCTGATCAGCGAGTTCCTACCCTGATTGCCGGTGGTATCATTATGCTGCTACTGATCGTCGTCCGGTTGCTGACCTCTCACTCCTCGCGTCGAAACTTATATTTAAACATCCAGGTTCCTGAGGCGGAGAATACGGCTGGGTTCCAGAACATAAACGATATCTTGGTTAAGCACGCCGAGTTTGTGGATATGCGGCGCCTTGATCGCCATAATCACACGTTACAGATGACCTATTTCCTGGACTGCAAAGACCCAGGGGTCTTGGCCCGGTTGATGGATGATCTGAGGGGCAGTGTTCCTGATTGTACGTTTAGCTTCATTGATCAGAATAGCATGCCGAGCGCTTAGGCGGTGCTAAATGGAACCATGCCGCTATGAAGTCAAGATGACGTTCAGTGAGATGCATCTGCCCGACGTGCGCTCCTGGGTGCGCTTGCATCCTGACGCTTTCCTGGAGGCGTATCCCCCGCGGTGGGTGAATACCTTGTACTTCGACACGCACGGGATTGACTGTCTGAACGACAACCTGATCGGAGCAAACGAGCGTCGAAAACTGCGTTTTCGTTGGTATGGAGATGATTGCTCGACCGTGCGAGGGGGCTTGGAGCTTAAGTGCAAGGTGAACCGCTTGGGTTGGAAAGAACGCTGCCCTATCCCCCTCACGTTTGACCTGACGGCGGCTTCCTGGAGCGATCTGGTGCGGCGGATGCGAAAGCACGCCCACGGTTCTTTTGCCGTTTGGCTGTCCTGCGTAGACCAACCTGTGCTCATATATCGCTATATGCGAGAGTATTACGAGTCCGTGGACCATCTGGTTCGGGTGACGATAGATTATGATCATGCGGTATATGAGCAGTTCACGTATTCTGTGCCCAACCTGACCGTTAGAGCCCCCGTTGAGGAGCAGAATGTCGTAGAGGTGAAATCGGATGCGACGTTGAGCCGGCGCGTCTCAGATGTGCTATCTTCACTCCCCCTTCAGGTAAGGAGAAACTCTAAATACGTCAACGGTATGGTGGGATCGCTGTGCTTCCTTTGATGGTTATGGCTCGGGGAGCTGGGTGGCTTGCGTTTTGATTGGTGTATGTTATCATAACAGATCGAGGGCATATGTGATTCTGGGAAATTTGCTCAAATGGGATTGGAGTGCATGTTGTTTTGATGGGAGATTGTGATGGGGGCTGTGAAAACAGCCATCTGTTTTGAACGTGTATCGAAGAAGTTTACCCTCCGCCACGAACGGCCCCATTCCTTTCAGGAATTGGTCGTCAATTTGTTCCAGCGTGATCACAGCTCCCGGGAGGAGTTCTGGGCCTTGCGGGATGTCAGTTTCACTGTGGAACAAGGGGAGACCGTGGGACTTATTGGACCCAATGGGGCCGGGAAGAGCACCGTGCTCAAGCTTATCTCCCGCATTATTGAGCCTACCTCGGGCCAGACCTGGGTCAACGGCCGGGTGGGGGCGCTGTTGGAGCTGGGAGCTGGTTTCCACCCCGACCTGACCGGCCGGGAGAATATCTACCTGAACGGCTCCATTCTGGGGCTGAGCCGGCGTGACATCACCCAACGTCTGAAATCCATTGTTCAGTTTGCCGAATTGGAACGCTTCATCGACGTGCCGGTGCGTAATTATTCCTCGGGTATGTTGATGCGGCTTGGCTTCTCGGTGGCCACCAGTTTTCATCCGCAGATCCTGCTAATTGACGAGGTCTTGGCCGTGGGGGATCAGTCGTTTCAGGCCAAATGCCTGCAGCGTATCGCGCGTATGCAGAATCAGGGGACGACGATCCTCCTGGTGTCGCATGGTTTAGACACGGTGCGCCGCCTATGCCATCGCGCCGTCTGGCTGGATGAGGGAGAAGCGCAGGCTATCGGCCCGGTTGATGAAGTGATCGTGAAGTATCTCAGTCGGGTCTGGAAGGGCTCGAGTATCCAGTTGATAGCCGATGGTGATACAGCAGGACGGGGCCGTCGTTGGGGATCTGGAGAAGCATTCATTACCAAAGTGGAGTTTTTGGATGAATCCGGGTGCGTGCGGCGTGCCTTTCAAACGGGCGGTACGTTTGTGGCCCGTATCCATTACCGGGCCCGTCAACCTGTCCACAGGCCGGCTTTTGGTGTGGCCATTTATCGCCAGGATGGCTCCCACGTCAATGGGCCTAACACCGCCCTGTCGGGATATGAGATTGACGTGATTGATGGCGAAGGGTCGGTGGATTACGTGATTGAGTCCTTGCCTTTGCTACCTGGTCGCTACGAGTTCACGGCGACGATCTACGATTACCACTCTGTTCATCCCTATGATCACCAGCACCGGGCCTATACCTTCGAGGTTCAAGCCGCCGGTGTATTGGAGAGCGAGGGACTCGTGCATATTCCCTGCCGCTGGAATCACCGTTGTGATCCCGGCCTTCCTCGCAGTCCTCAACATGAACAGCAGTACCTGAGCGATCTTGTTGAGAACAAGCGGAGAACAAGCGAGAACAAGCAATGAGCTCCAGCATCACTCTCGAGCGAGACCTTCTGGCGTCGCTGGTTGTTCTCAACTGGAATGGGAGAGAGCACCTTGTCCAGTGCTTGCCGTCCCTGGCGGCGTTGGACTACTCAAATTTCGAGATCATTCTCGTGGACAACGGTTCGACCGATGGTTCTGTTGAGTATGTTGCCTGTGAGTTTCCCGAGGTTGAGGTGATTGAAAATGGGCGCAATCTGGGCTATGCGGGCGGGATGAACGTTGGGATTGTCCACTCTGCAGGTGACGTTGTCATATTGCTGAACAACGACATCATCGTTCGCCGGGATTGGTTGAGCGCACTGATGGGTGTGATGTCTGTTGATGAGCAGATTGGCATTGCCGGCTGCAAAGTCTTTTTTGCCGATGGAAAGACTCTCCAGCACGCCGGGGGATTTGTCTCCTATCCGCTGGCCTTGGCCGACCATTACGGTTATTGTCAGGCGGACACCGGGATATACGATGCCCTGGCTGACGTGGATTACGTGACCGGCGCTGCTATGGCCATTCGTCGGGCAGCGCTGGACCAGGTAGGGGACCTGGACGCCGATTTCTTTCCCATCTATTACGAGGATGCAGACATCTGCTACCGGGTTCGGGCAGCCAGCTGGCGGGTGGTCTACGTGCCCACGGCCGTGCTCACGCACCTGGAGTCGGCGACAATGGGGAGAGACAGCTATCGATATTTCGTCAGCTTTCACCGCAGTCGTTTACGTTTCGTGCTTAAGCATCTGACCCCTGAGCAATTCCTTACCGATTTCGCCCCTGCCGAGGCTGATTGGGCTCAGACTCGGTCGCTTCGAGAACGTCGAGCTCTGAGCCGGGCCTACAAGGCTGCCTTGCTGATGGTGCCTTCGATCTACGCAGGGCGAGAAGAACCTGGTCAGCCTGCATATGACATATTTCAGCAGGCGACCGAGGCGCTGGTAGATCTCCATACACAGGTTTGGGCATAGAGCGGCCGGGTTCCTGTAAGCACGGGCGACCTCGGTTGCCCGACACTTGCCACGGAGCTCGCAACACGATTGGAAGGGATGACGAATGACGGACTGGAGTGAGGCTCCATATCTGCCATAGGGGGAGGGGGAACTTGAGCGAAGACTTAATCGCTGAACTACGGGCTAAACAGACCATCCGCGAACAGCCGTTTCGCTCGGATAAGCCCATCATCGGGCCGATTATTGTCTGGCTCCGGACGGTGTGGAATAACATCTCTACCAGATGGTACGTGCTGCCCTTGCTGCAGCAACAAAACGAGTTCAACGCATCAGTGGTTGCTTACCTGCGGGAGATGAACGAGCGCTTGGCAGAGATAGATGAGCGGTTGATAGATCTGGATCGAGATCAAATGGCGCTGACGCACAACGTGGCTGAGCTGTCCTACCGGCTTATTCGTCTGGATCGCTCGCCCGTAGATATCGAAGCTCAACAACGACGCCATGAACCAGTCTCACACGAAACGTGAAAATCGCCTACTTCTCTCCCCTTCCACCACAGGAGACGGGCATCGCTGAGTATAGTGCCAATCTGTTGCCGCACTTGGCCCGCAAGGCCCGTGTGACCGTGTTTACGGACCGGGCCAGTCAGGTCAAACCCTCTTTGCGTGACCGGTTTTCGGTCCGCGGTCTTGACGGCTTCACTGGCCCGTTGCACGAGCGGTTCGACATGTGTCTGTACCACATGGGCAATAACCTTTGCTTCCATGAATCCATCTACGATATCCTACTGCGCTACCCTGGTGTGACAACGTTGCACGATTTGAACCTGCATTCGTTTTATGGCGAGTTGCTGATGAAGCGCGGCCGACTGGCGGCTTATATGCGCGAGATGGCTTATGCTTATGGTACCGCGGGGGTGCACCATGCCCGCCAAGCGCATTCAGGTTTGATGCCCTATGGCGTGGAGCGTTATCCTCTGTTTGAAAGAGTTGGGCGTGTCAGTTTAGGAGTGATTGTGCACAGTCAGTACGCGCGACGGGTCGTAGCCAGTCGCTGTCCTCGTACGCGGGTGAGGTATATTCCTCAACCCGTTCCTGTTGCTTCTGAATCGATAACTGATCGGGAGGCTAAAGCTCGTCTCGGCTTCGAGCCGGACGATCTGCTAGTGGGCTCCTTTGGTCACGTGGCGCCTAGCAAGCGGGTGGACGTGGCGCTTAGAGCGTTTGCCCGGGCTCGCAGATCTTTTCCCAATGCCCACTACGCTATAGTGGGAGGGGTCATGGAAGGTTATGAACTGTCCTCCTTGCTGGACGAACTGGGTTTGGGGGAGGAGGTGTGCCTTGTAGGCTATGCTGACGATGCGATCTTTCATACCTATTTGAGGGCTGTAGACGTCGGTGTCAATCTACGCTATCCAACCCACGGCGAGACCTCGGCGACGTTGCTGGCACTGATGGCAGCCGGCAAGCCGGTGTTGGTTTCCAGGGTGGATGCCTTCGTTGAGCTCCCCGATGCAGCTTGCGTGAAGATAGACGTGGGCACAGAGGAGCAATCTCAGGTTGAGACTTGGTTGCTGGCTCTGCTTGAGGATCGCGACATGCGGTGCCAGATCGGACGCAGTGCTTTGGACTACGTTCAATCTGAGTGCGAGCCCGAGGCCGTTGCTGCTAGATATATCGATTTCATACAACAGGTGCTGAACGAGGTGTGAGCCTATGCCTGCGAACGTCTTTAGTGTGACTTCGGACGAGCCGGACGTAGAAGTGCTGCTCGGTAACGTGGCCGAGGCGGTGCACCGGTGGGAAGAGGGAGAGAGTCCCGATCTTGACCTCTCGATCATGCTGGGTGAGAATAGCAGGGTCGCTCACCGAGCGCACCAGCTCAGGAGGCAGTGGAACGTCAATAGCTCGGCCATCATCCAGTCAACGAGGCCAGGCCTGGGGCCGTGGATCATCCGGTTTCAGAATTTGGTTCGCAGATTGACGTGGTGGTACCTGGAGCCAATCGTCCAGCAGATTCGGGTGTTTCAGAGGGACACAGCGTTGATCGTTGATGGATTGGCGGGGAATCAAGGGAGGCTGCTGGCCCGCTACGAGCATCTTATGACCGAGTTGACGGCGTTGCAGGAACGTGTGGATGCCCTGGAAGCTCAAGCGCGGGCGATAGATGAACATGCGAGCACCGATGCAGGAAGTCAGGGCTGAGGTTGCCATCATCATCCTGACCTGGAACGGTCTGGATTACACCCGGGCTTGCCTGGAGTCGTTGAGGGCGCACACTCCTCTCGATCAGCACGTCCAACGGACGCTTCCTATCCGCGTGATCGTCGTTGACAATGGGAGCACCGACGGAACAGTCCAATACTTGCGTGGCGTCGAGTGGGTGACGTTGATTGAGAATGGCCGAAACCTGGGATTCGTCGAAGGAAATAATATCGGCATTCGTGCTGCTTCGCCTCACAGCGACGTGCTGTTGCTGAACAACGACGTTGAGATCAGGCAGGATGACTGGTTGGCGGAGATCCAGCGGGTCGCCTATTCGGATGATGATGTCGGCATTGTGGGCTGTAGGCTGGTGCTCCCGGACGGACGGTTGCTCCACGCCGGGACGTACATGCCCCTGAATTCGTGGTGGGGTCAGCAAATTGGCGGCCAGGAGAAGGACGTCAATCAATATGCGCTGGATCGGGACGTGGAGGGGGTCGTCGGTGCTTGTATGTACATCAAGAGGGCTGTGCTCGAGGCGATTGGGCCGCTGGACAAGGCCTTCTTCTCATACTTCGAGGACACCGACTACTGCCTACGTGCAGCCGAGGTGGGCTTCCGGACGGTGTGTGCGGGCGACGTCACTCTGATCCATCACGAGAATGTCAGCACGAGGGTCAACCGGGTGAATTTCTCGGACATGTTTCAGAGATCACAGAGGACCTTTCGTAAAAGGTGGGAACGCAAGCTTATGACGCGATACGAGGTGGCCGTTTTCTGGCACTCACAGGTGGGATCCCCCTCTGGGTATGCGGTCTCTTCCCGAGAGATGGTGTTGCAGTTGGATGCGCTGGGCGTGGACGTTCGCCTGGCGTACCTGTACGGTACGGACTGGATGGACGCACAACGGGACGACCATCGCTTGGCCGCGATGCGCCGTCGTCCTAAGGACCTTGGCTTGCCGCAGGTTGTCTACGGTTCGGGCGATCTCTTCTGTAAGAACAGTGGAAGGTTTCGTATTGGTTACACGATGTTGGAGGTGGACGGCATCCCAGAAAACTGGGTTTTGCAGGCCAACGCTCTGGATGAGATATGGGTCCCCTCCACTTTCAATCAAGAGACTTTCTTGAATAGTGGGCTGAAAACACCCATCTACGTCATACCGCTGGGGGTCAACCCCGATTACTTTAACCCCAAGATTCGCGCGTATCGCCCCAGTCAGCGGTACACTTTCCTTTCTGTCTTCGAGTGGGGTGAGCGCAAGGCGCCGGAACTATTGCTCCGCGCCTACCATCGGGCCTTCTCGCGTCGCGACCATGTGTTGTTGCTGCTTAAGGTCATCAATACCGATCCGGGCCTTGACGTGCAGCGACGGATCGCGGCGATGGGGCTCCCAGAGGATGGCCCACCGGTGGTCATGCTGTACAATCAGGACTTGCCGGTGCATCAAATGGGCAGCCTGTATCGCTCTGCCGATTGCTTCTTGTTACCCTCGCGCGGTGAGGGCTGGGGCATGCCGATCCTGGAAGCGATGGCTTGTGGGCTCCCTGCGATCGCCACTGACTGGAGCGCGCCCACAGATTTCGTGACGGAGGATGTGGCCTATCCGCTCCAGGTTGCCCGCCTGATCCCGGCTGAGGCCAAGTGCCCCTACTACAAAGGCTTCCGCTGGGCGCAGCCGGATGAAGATCACCTGGTTTACCTGATGAGGCACGTGTACGAAAATCGGAAGGAAGCGGCAGCAAAGGGAGCCCGTGCATCGGAGATTGTCTTGAGCGACTGGACCTGGCGTAAGGCAGCTCAGAAAATTAAGGATCGGCTGCTGGCAATTGGGGGTGCAGGGTAGGCGGACAGTGCGCATCGGGATAGACGTGACCGGGCTGTACATCGTCAGAGCTGGAATATACTACTACAGCCTGAGCGTGTTGAGGCACCTGTTGGCGCTGGATAGCGCACACGAGTTTGTGCTGTTGGACTATGCGCCGGTCCGTGGAGATCGGACT
>Ga0180431_10009428_pt1 | contig 11028 bp, 10 predicted proteins | sample SS_ome_11_FD_132459 | JGI IMG/M metagenome (GOLD analysis project Ga0180431, IMG submission 132459) | Hypersaline lake sediment archaeal communities from the Salton Sea, California, USA - SS_1_MS_1 metaG | ecosystem: Environmental > Aquatic > Non-marine Saline and Alkaline > Hypersaline >...
AAATCGCCGCCTGCGTTGTACAGCCTCTCGAAAGGTATGATGTTAAGGTTGACTTCCGATATGTTGCCGACCAATACTCGCTTCATGTTTGTCTGTTGGGAAGGTTACATTTAAGGCTTTCGGTGGCAGCCCTGAATGACAGTGGGCCAATACCCCGCCAGGGCTATCACGTTGACAGTGGCATAAAGCATCGATATGACCTGCACCAGGAGGCCTTCCATAAGCATAAATGGCACAATCTTATAAAAATACTCCCCTTATCTTAAAGATGGATGCGCCAGGTGACTTCAGGGAGCTCCTGCTGTACACAGCGGGAGCCGTGGCTTCCATACCCCTGTCAGGGGCAGTCCTGGTCGGGATGGGGGCAGGCTATGCCGCTGCCAGGAGCCTTGGGGAGATGGCCTTCTTCAACCCAGAGGAGCTCGCCTTCAGGGAGCTCTACAGGAAGAACTTCCACAAGTTCTTCGAGTAGCCTATAGCACGTTCACGCATGCTGACATCCTCTCGAGCTTCTGCCTGAAGGACCTCACTGCGTATACGAAGCGGTTCGGGAGCTCTATCGGGACAGGGCCGTTCCTGGTTATCCTGAACCCCCCGAACTCCTCCACCAGAGATATGTTCCTTGACTCATTGATCATTGGGCATCACCCCTTATTTTTCACGGCCGAAGCCGGCAATCTTTGGATGAAACCTTCGTGTGCAGCAGCACACGAGATGCATGCACATCTCGTGCATCGGCATGCACGATCATTCGGCGAAAAGCCGAAGGCGAAAAGGTTTCGCAGCCTGGAGCGCCCCCAAGGGGCACATGAGCGTTTGCTCATACAGAATGGATGTTTTGGACCGTATATTAACCGAATGGAAGGGGACCGTTCCGCTATTCCGCTAGCTTATAAGGTGCATCTCAGGCCCACCGAAACCCTTAAATAGTTGTAACTCAATAGTAGTGTATGAAACATACACTGCTTGCCCTAATATTGGCAGCCCTGGTCCTGGCCAGCCCTGCCTATGCTGAGGCAGAGGCCAGCCTGATGCAGGAAAGCGCAAGCGTGCTCATATTCAACACGGTCGGCATGACGGCCAACTACACTGAGGATGGCGAAACCATCCAGGGAGCCTCGTGCAGCCTGGCTTCAGGGGGCCTGTGGGAGGACACTGAAATGTCATTCAACAGCCAGACAGGCCTGTTCGAGTTCGACTCCCCCATGGCGGGCAGCCTCGGGGAATACTCCCTGACACTCACGTGCGCAGCGGAGAACCGCACCACGGAGCAGGACGAATCCAGCCTCTGGGTGGTCGAGCCTGAGGGCAGGCTCTGCGGCCTGGAGGTCGACGGCCTTGAGGCGGAGGGCAACACCATTACAGGCACGGTCATGAACACAGGCAGCTGGAAGCAGGAAGTTATATACAATATAATAATAAACGGCCAGCAGGTGGAAAGCTGGCGGGAAGTGATGGAGCCTGGGGAGACAGCCGACGTGGAATACACCTACAGCTTCGGCGAGGGAGCGAACAACGTGAGGCTCGAGGCATCCTCAGACTGCGGCTCCTATGACAAGGAGGACACAGGCCATTTCGTGCTGGTGCCCTATTCATGCTACAGCCCCTACGGGATAGAGGGCCAGGAGTACTGTGACTATGGTTCCAGGACAGTGAAGCTCTGCTCTGCAGGCCAGTGGATGGCCTCTGCGGTGGAATACTGCTACGCCTGCGGGTCCGGCATATGCGGAGACGGGGTGCTGAACTGCGGCGAGACCAGGGAGACATGCTACAGGGACTGGCTGGCCCAGGAGAGGTCAGAGTGGGAATCCACCCACTGCTCAGCCAAGTGGCTTGACGATTACAGGTGCGACGGGGACACGCTCCAGAGGGAGTACAGGCACAGCGACTGCGACATGGAATGGAGGGACTATGAGGAGTGCGCATACGGATGCGATGACGGGGAATGCAACCCTGTCTGCGGGCTTTCCATAGAGTCATTCGACTACAACAGCGCCGTGCCTTCCAACCAGATGGGACACGTGACCGTTTCGGTCATGAACACAGGGGAGGAAGAGGAAGAGGTGGACATCATACTTTACGTCGACGGTTCCAGGAGGTCAGAGAGGACAGTGGAGCTGGACGAGGACGAGAGGGCTGACAGGACCATATACTACACAGAATCCCCCGGCACCCACAACATAAGGGTCCTCGCCGTGTCTGAATGCGGCGCCGCGGAGGACAGGTATGCAGACGTCTACTTCCAGGAAAGGAGCACCAAGAAGGTGCAGGAGCCTGCCCCGTCAGCGGAAGGCCCAGCCCAGGATACAAGTGTCGACTTCGGGGCGGACTCCCTCGACATGGAGGAGTCCTCTTCCAGGGCCATAAGGATAGGCATAACCACCTCAAGCCCCCAGGACTTCACGCTCTCTGTCACAGGGGTTCCCTCCGACTGGGTGAGCCATGAAGGGAGCAAGAGGATAGTCTCTTCAGGCAGCATGTACGCTTACATCACCGCAAAGGAGGCAGGCCCCAGGACAATCGGGCTGAAGGTCGTGGCAGACGACGAGGGGAAGGAGTTCACCCACACCCTGGAACTCTACGTGTCCGGCAGCCAGGAAGACGTGCAGGATGGGCAGTCATCCCTTGATGCTATAACAGGCAACCTGATAAGCGTGACTGGCAGCATGACGCTGACCGACTCCCCTGTCGTGGCCGTTATGGTGGCAGTGATATTCTTCGCGGCCCTCGGGGTGGGACTGAGGCATTTCAGGGAATCCGAATGGGACCTGCTGGAGGCCAAGTACTCCGCCAACAAGCACAGGGAACCCGGGCAGGTATAAGAGCTTTCTGCCACAAAACCCTTAAAAGATTTAGCACCATAAATCTACATTATGTTGAGGAAGCTGGTGCTCATATTGTGTGCCATGGCGCTCCTAGCGATAGCTGCTTTTCCGGTCCATGCAGCCTCTTTCACGCTTGACGTCCCGGTGAAGGCGGTCCAGACCTGCCCGACCATAATGGCAGGCGAGCCCCCCCTGGACAGGAATGACATCCCGATAACGGTATACAACCAGTACCAGTACCCTGACAACTACATATTCACATGGACCCTGCCTGCGGGCTGGCCCGACGCCCTGTTCGCCGTCTCCCAGCTGGGCAGCGGCGAGTCAGAGCAGGCCATAGCCTTCATGACAGTGCCTGACGTGCCCCCCGGGACATACCCGGTGACCCTCAGGGCGGAGTCAGAGCAGACCCATGACACAGTAGAGAAGACGTTCGATGTCCAGGTGCTGTCCTGCCATGCCCTCTCTGTCACTGCAGAGCCTTCCTACACGAAGGCATGCAAGGAGACGGACACTTCTGTCTCGTACTCCATAACTCTGAAGAACAGCGGCAAGGCAGAGGAGACGTTCAGGCTTGAGGCCCTCCAGAACGGCCTTAACGTTCCTTACGCGAGCTTCTCCCAGCCCTCCCTCACTGTCCCGGCAGGGGGGGAGATGTCGGCCGCCCTCATCCTAACGCCCCCGCAGGACCTGTCAGGCATGCAGGACATGACAATAGAGGCCAGGTCAGAGACGTCCACTGCCAGGGCGTCCGCGGACGTCCAGCTGGACATAGGCAGCTGCTACGGCTTCGATGTTTACATCACGCCTGAGGATAAGACGCTCTGCCTGGGCAAGGACGTGTCGCTGGCCCTCACGATAGAGAACAACGGGGATACAGACACGTTCAGCGTCTCGCTCCCGGACTGGGTCGAGGCTGACACGACATACGTTTCCCTTCCCAACGGCCAGAAGCATGCAGTCACACTCACGCTTTCCCCGGTGAAGGCAGGGGACCACCCCCTGGAGGCGGTCGTCAGGTCAGAGAGGACAGGCCTCTCCCAGAAGGCATCCGCCAGCGTTCTGGCCGAGAGCTGCAAGGACCTGGCTGTCATAATATCCCCGTCAGAGAAGAGCGTGTGCTCCGGCATGCCCGCCTCCTTCACCGTCAGCATCAAGAACATGGGGGCTGTCCAGGACACGGTCGAGCTCACGTCGACCGAAGGCGCACTGGGGCAGACCAAGGTGGTCCTGGAGCCCGGGGAAACGCAGGACGTCAGGCTGGACATAAGCGAAACCGAGGCAGGCAGGAAGGAGATAAGGGTGATAGCCAGGTCAGACGGGGCGTCTGACGAGACCACAGGAACCCTTGTGGTGGAGAGCTGCTACTCGGCAAGCCTCGGCATAGAGCCTGCCGAGCTGGTCACCTGCCCCTGCGGGAACCTGGAATACTCCATAACGCTCGAGAACGACGGCAAGCTTGAGGACTCTTACACGATAAAGTTCGGCAACACCTCCGAGACAGTCACCATGGGGCCCGGGGAGAAGTCCAGGTTCGGCTACATATTCTCGATTCCCTGCGAGATGGAAGGCGATTACGAGATAAGGGCTTACGCGTCTTCCGGCCACATCGACACCACTGCATCCTCGAGCCTGAAGGTCAAGGCAGATGAAGAGTGCTGGTCAGGCTCCCTGGAGGCAGGCAAGACAGCCGAGGTGGAGGTTTACGGGGCGGCTGTCATACCGGTCAAGGTCAAGAACACGGGGGAGCACCCCGCTTCATACGCAATGTCAGCCACAGGGCCATCCTGGGTCTACATGGAGCCAGAATCCCTGCACCTGCAGCCCGGAAGCGAGGGCGAGGCATATGTCTATGCTTCCCCTCCCCACGGGACCGAGCTGGGCAGCTACGAGGTGGCCATAAGGGCAGACTCCCACCGCTCTTCATCCAGCACCTCCCTCGAGGTGAAGGTGGTGGAGGAGGCGTCCGGGGACACTGCACAGGACCAGGATGACATAACCCTGAACGCTTCATATGGCACAGGGGGCGTGACAGGGAACGTGTTGGCTGTTTCCGCAGCCCCTGCCTGGAAGACCATGCTGGTCGGCGTCATCACCCTTTTCGTGCTGCTCATACTGGTGGTCAAGTTCGCGGGCTTCATGAAGGCATGACAACCCTTTTTAAAATTTTCATACAACATTCTGAATGAACCCTGGAAGGGATTGCCCGATAGATGATATTCTGCAGATGATAGACTCCTGGTACAGCGATGTGTTCACCCTTATGGCAGAGAACATGGACAACATGCTCTTCCTCGGCCCGGACGTTCCCAGCACGCTGGATTTCTCGAGGCTCAACAGGAGGGAGAAGGGGCTTGACAGGCACCTCTTCAGGAACCGTATCACCAGGGCCGGGGCGTACACCGGCAACAAGTCATACATGTTCGGGGCAGACAGGAAGCTGAAGAAGCATGTCAGCCGGCTCAGGCAGGAAGGCATAGGGCTTGCTGACTACCTGATGGACCAGGCTGACGTCTTCCCTAAGATGGCCTTCAAGCGGGGCTCCCTTCTGGCGGAGGGGTTCCACTGGCTCGGCTTCGTGTTCAACGAGATCAAGAGCGTCAACGGCACAGTCAGGGGGACCGTAGATAGGGGAGGCTATTTCAGGACCCTTGCAGAAACCGCAGCAGACCTGTTCGACACGATGGATGACATAGCCAACGGGCACGGATATTACGATGAAGAGCAGGAGGAAGACGGTGCCTGGGGCTACCCTCTCTCCCATGAGGAGCTCTACGGGACGTCCCTGGAGCCCGGGGAGGCAGCGGACGCTGAGCCACCCGAGTATGAGGAGAGGCCGTATGACTACGGTTCTGTCGATGACGGCAGGATGAGCTACAGGAAGCTGCATGACCTCAGGCGCCTGGACGGCCTGATACTGCTGGCGGAGTTCGGAGAGTCGGGCGTGTATGACGAGATAGAGCAGCTCTGCGGCATCTGGGAGCTGGATATGGAAAGGGTGGACAGGTACATAGCTTTCAGGCGCCATGACTACGATTCGAGGATGGCCGACTTCTTCATGAAGAAGGGCAGGGTGGAGAGGATAGACACGCTCCACATGCTCAACAGGCTGGTGAGGGACGGGATGGAGCAGGGCAAGCTGGACACCCTGAACACTTACGGCGGCATGATAACGAAACTTGCGATATCCCTTGCCCAGAGCTATGAGGACGACCCTGAGAAGGGCGCCCACTGCCCGGAGTGGAACATGGCCTTCTCGCTCTGCGAGACCCTCAACGACTACCTGGCCAGGAACGGCCTCTGAGCTAATTGGATTGTTTTCCAGCAGGACTGGCAAATTTAACTGATTCTTCCAAGAATTAAGCGATGGCAAAGGACAAGGGGACCATCGTCGTTGCCCTGGGAGGCAACGCCCTGATAAGGAAGGGCCAGAAGGGCGAGTACAGGGAGCAGCTCAGGAACGTGGAGCATGCCATGTCCACTGTCACCGGCCTGATAAGGGCAGGCCACAGGGTGGTCATCACCCACGGGAACGGGCCCCAAGTGGGCAGCCTGCTCCTCCAGCAGGAGAGGACAAGGGGCGTGCCCAAGATGCCCCTCCATGTGTGCGTCGCCCAGACCCAGGCCCAGATAGGGCTGATGATACAGGAGGCGCTCTACAACACCTTCAGGAACCATGTGCCTGTTGTCACCATGGTCACGCAGGTGCTGGTCGACCCGAAGGACAAGGCCTTCTCCAGGCCCACCAAGCCGATAGGCCCCTTCTATGAGGACGACAGCAGCCTGCCCCCGGAATGGCACATCATCAGGACCAAGAGGGGGTACAGGAGGGTGGTGGCGAGCCCTGACCCGAAGGAGATAGTGGAGGCGCCTGCCATCAGGGAGCTCTCAAAGGGAGCTGTCGTGATAGCGTGCGGGGGAGGCGGCATACCCGTCGTAAAGGCCTACGCCAGGGTGAAGGGCAGGAGGAGGCAGTGCGGACTGAAGGGGGTTTCAGCTGTCATAGACAAGGACCTGGCAGCGGAAAGGCTGGCGGAAGTGGCCGGGGCTGACACGCTCCTCATACTGACGGACGTCGACCAGGTGTGCCTCAACTACGGGACGCCGAAGCAGTACGGGCTTCATAGTCTGAAATATAAGGACGCTAAGCAATACTTAAAGGGTGGCCAGTTCCCCCAGGGCTCGATGGGCCCCAAGATAGAGGCCAGCATCAGGTTCCTGGAAAGGAAGAGGAAAGGAAAGGTCATAATAACGTCGTTCGGCCTGGCAGAAAAGGCCCTGAAGGGAAGGGCAGGGACGACGGTAACCAGGTGACAAGAAGGGAGCATAGCATGAAGAAGCACAAGTCGCACGTGAGCGGGACAAAGGATTTCATAGACATAAACAACGTCCACAGGAGCTTCCTGGAGAAGGCGTTCGCACTCACGGACGAGCTCAAGAGGCATCCCCACACCCCCCTCCTGAAGGGCAAGACCCTTGCCATGATATTCTCCAAGACTTCCACCAGGACCCGGGTCTCCTTCGAGGCGGGCATGACCCAGCTGGGGGGCCACGGCATATTCATAGACGCCAGGACCAGCCAGCTGGGGAAGGGTGAGACGGTGGCCGACACGGCCAGGACGCTGAGCAGGTTCTGCGACTGCATAATGGCCAGGCTCTACAGCCACAAGGACATGATAGAGCTGGCAAAGGAGGCTTCCATCCCGGTGATAAACGGCCTGACAGACCTGCTCCATCCCTGCCAGGCGATGGCGGACCTCTACACGATAGACGAGAAGCTGGAGAGGCTGAGGGGCGTGGAGCTGGCATACGTGGGCGACGCCAACAACAACGTCTGCCATTCCCTGATGCAGCTCTCCACCAAGCTGGGGGTGAACATGAGGGTCGGTTGCCCGAGGGACTACGCCCCGGACAAGAAGATATACAACCTCTCCCTGAAGAACGCCAAGGTGACGGGCTCCTCCATCAGGCTGTTCACAGACCCTGTGAAAGCGGTCGAGGGGGCGGATGTCGTGTACACCGACACCTGGGTCTCCATGGGACAGGAGAAGGAGGCCAAGCAGAGGCTGGATGACCTCAAGCCCTACCAGGTGAACAGGAAGCTCATGAAGAAAGCCAAGCCCTTCGCCCTGTTCATGCACTGCCTTCCGGCCTACAGGGGGAACGAGATGACGGCTGACGTGATAGACGGCCCCTCTTCGGTGGTCTTCGACCAGGCCGAGAACAGGCTCCATACCCAGAAGGCCATAATGGCCCTCCTGGTGAACAGGGAAGGCGCCCTCAGGGCGATGGAGCACCGCTGATTCTAACCCTTAAAAATCAAAACCCCATTCTATAGACAGTATGTCTGGCAAGAGAGTGCTGGTAGTTGAAGACGAGTTCATGGACCACGTGAAGGGTTTCCTTGGCAGGCGGAAGGACAAGAGGGATTACATGGTGGACATAGCCACAAGCTACTGGTCAGCCATAGCCATGGTGAGGTCCATAGGGTATGACGGCCTCATAACAGACTGCTTCTTTCCCGCAGGCAACAGTGAGGACGGCAGGCAGATGGCAGAGGAATACTACAGCCATGCCTTCGACGAGATAGAGGGAGGGGGCTGCTGGGAATACATGGTCGGCAAGCTGAGGTTTCCCGGCGACAGGAGGAGGACCAAAGCCCTCTTCGACGAGAACCTGACCCACGACTACACCAAGAAGGAAGGCTACTTCAGGTTCGTCAGGCACATCATGGAGAGGGAGCCCTCTGACCCCATGCCCCTGGGGCCCATGCTGGCTGACAGGATGGGCGTCCCGACGGTCATAGCCACCAGGAGCCACCATCATGAGATAGAGCCGGTGTTCATCCTGGCTGCGAACAGGGGGTGGTGGCTGCTGGACTGCGGCGAGAAGGACCAGGACTGGTTCTGGGACAGGGTGTTCAGGACCCTCGAGACTCAGATGGAGAGGTCAAAATAGGCCTAAGCCCCCATGAATCCAGTTACCTGAAATACTTCTTTCCCATGTTCGCCTCAAGCGACTTCCAGTAGGATTTCAAGGCGTCCATGCACTTCTCGCATATGTCCATTGTACTGCATCCTGGGAGTGTGATGCAGTCAGGCACATCATCGTACCCTTCCACCCCGTAAACATGGGTATGTTCAGGCCCGGTCAGCAGATGCCAGGTTTCGTGTTTCGCGACTTTCCTTATGAAGTCCCTGTTCCTGTCTTCCTGCCTGTCTCCCGGAAGATAGATGAATGCGCATCCCTGCACATGGCATCCTGCTCCCCATGCCCACGTGGGGCAAGATTTCCCCTGGTACAGATGGAAAGGCATAAGCACAATGTCAGCATGGGTATTCCCTGATTCCTGCCTGCGGTCGTTTATTTCGTCGCCGATGTACGTGTCAATTTTGCTATGCTCCATCCAGCTTTTTATGAAGCAATCCAGGTCAGCGTTGTAACCCTTGTCAATTGCCCTGAAGACCATACCTGCATCGTCAAGCAGTGACTGTGCTCCCTCCACTACGGGCTCTATTAGTGATTCATTCACACCGTCTATGGAATGGACATGTACCTCATCGCCCCCGCATAACCAGAGATGGTTCCCGGGTCTTAACCTATAGCTCCCATAAGACTCCCACCACCCTTTCCATTCCTCCCTTGATCCCAGGTTTTCAGTCAGCTGTGCCTTATTCCTTTTGAATTTCATAACCGTCACCTGAAGAACTTCCTCCCAGTCTGCCTCTCCATCTCCTTCCAGAATGCCCTGAAGCCGTCCAGGCAGCTGTCGCAGACATGGTAGGAGTCATCCCCGTCGAAGTACTGCGTCATGACGCAGCCCCTGTAAGGCCCGTAGCCTTCTCTGGTCTCACCGTTGCCGTGGTCCTCCAGCCCGAGCACGTGCCCCATCTCGTGCTTCGCGACCCGGTCCACAACATACGTCTCTGGCCCCCTTTCCTTTGGGAAGTACAGTATTCCGTCCTGGTTTGTGGATGCGTCCCCCCGCACTTCTTGGTCCAGGTGCGTGAATGCGGGCACCACCACCATCAGATTGTGCTCTATGCCCTTCAGCAACCTGAACATTTTGGAAGCATTCCAGCCCCCCTTTATCACATTGCCCTTTACCTTTTCAAGAACCAGCCTGTCAAGCTCCGGGTCCCTTCCCCTGTATTCTGCCCTGAAAGCCAGGCCTATGTCATCTATCATCGACTGGCAGCCCTTTGCTGCAAGGGGACCGAACGACTCTTCCACGCCGTCAACATGATACACGTGTATCTCCCCTGTCTTGAAGATGCCCTGTTTCTGGTTTCGATGCCCTCTTGCGTCCCTTTCACAATTCTTCAGCCATTCTGCCTTGCCCATAGTCATATACAACTTCAAACCTTTAAAAACGTTATATTTTCACTACCGAAAAGTATTTAAACCCCTAATACACTATATTCACTATAGAGGAGTGACATATGGTGACTACTATGAACCAGACAGAAGAGAAGAAAATGGCCCTGAAAGAGGAATTCAATTCACTTTTTGGTAGTGGCAAGAAGAGGCCCAGGAAGACAGAGACCGAGTACATGAGGGAATGGGAAATGCAGATAGTCAGGCTGGACAACGCCATGAGGTATTTCGACCCCAATGCATCCAGGGGCCTGGCAGAAACCATGAGAAAGGTCGCTTATGGCATGCTGGAGAAAAAGGAAAATGAGCTCATGTTGGATGCCGAGATGGTGCTCAGGGGCTACGGCATAGACCCGAAAACAGCCACAGCAGAAGACGTGAGGGCCATACCTGCCGAAGACAGGAGGCCCATAGCAGAAAGGGACAGCGAGCTCCAGAGTGTAAGGAAGGGGCTCGGCGAGCCGGCAAAGGATTTCGATTACATCAGTAACCTCCAGGGCAAGATAGGTGACATCCTGGAGGGCGCCAGGGAGCTTTATGCAGAGGTGTCTGCAGACCCGGGCTTCACAGGCAGCCACCTGGAGGAAGGCATGAGGGACTTCTGCGGCTTCGTGGAAGGCGTCCACAGCTACATAGGCCGCCTGCTGGACGGCGAGGGCAGGGCAAGCGCTGCAGTTGACATGATACATACTACAACGAAGTACAGCGAGGCCTACAGCCTTGACGGCGTGCCCAACAGGACGGATTTCAGTAACATGATAGGGTCCTGCAGGGTCATGGCAAAGAAGGTCTGGGACGAGGCTGTCTCCAACGTCATGTACAGGAA
>Ga0180431_10009433_pt1 | contig 11023 bp, 9 predicted proteins | sample SS_ome_11_FD_132459 | JGI IMG/M metagenome (GOLD analysis project Ga0180431, IMG submission 132459) | Hypersaline lake sediment archaeal communities from the Salton Sea, California, USA - SS_1_MS_1 metaG | ecosystem: Environmental > Aquatic > Non-marine Saline and Alkaline > Hypersaline >...
TCAAGGAAGACGAAAATTTTAACCACAGACATACATTGAGTATTTCGAGGATTAAAATTCGAGTCTGACGCAGATATTGGCGAAAAAGACAGTTTTTGTTCAGGCACTACTTAGACTATCTGATATTCGGATTTTATCAAGTAAAAAGTTTTTTTGGAGCATGCCAAGCAATAGATCTTCAAAACCTGGCTCATAAAGGATTTTTGTTTGCCATCCGAATATGAATGGCATAAAACTTGCTCATTTAAAATCAGTGCGGATAAGGCAACGGCCAATTTCAATTGCGGATATGTCATGAATCCGGTGGTTAAAAGTGAACCGCCTAAAAAATAAGGGGAGTGGGTGATAATAAAACGTAAAACTAGAGACGGAAATTGGCTCAAAAGGTTAGCATTTTTTGTAGGCACTCGGTTCTATGTATTTCAAAGAGTGATTCAAACCATTCAAACTCTCGGCTCCGCCGATTATAAAATAACCCTCCGGCTTCAAAACCTTTGACAATTTTTGTATGACCGTTTCTTTGGTAGGAATATCAAAATAGATCATTACATTTCTGCAAAATATGATGTCAAAATTTTTTGACGGAGGAAAATCTTTCAAGAGATTGAACTTTTCGAATTTTACCATTCTACTGATATGTTTTTTAAGTCTCACATGATCTTCCCATTTGCCCATCCCTTTTTGAAAATAACGCTTTATCATATGTTTGGGTATATGTGACAAAGACTTCTTTGGATATATGGCCCTTCTGGCTTTTTCTAAACAGGAATCCGAGATATCCGTTGCCAGTATGGACGGCTCGAATCCCAATTCTAAACAATATGTAAGTAAAGAATACGGTTCTTCACCGCTTGAACACGCCGTGCACCAGATATTACGACAGCTTGTATCTAAAAACTTAAACGTTTTTGATTCTCTGAAAAAATAGGTGTGGTTGGTGGAGACGGCATCAAGAAAACTATTTAATTCATCAGGATCTTGCTCAATCATCGAAAGATATTTCTCAGGCTGAACACCGAGTTCTCTGATCCGTTTCCCGATCCTGGCGTTCAACAATTGCCATTTTTCTTCCGTCAGATTAATACCGCATTCATTGTAAACGATATCACAGTACCTTTTGAATTGTCTCTTGGTTATATTTGCCAATTTTCGAAGCTCCGGAAAAATTTATCAGGTAATAGGCAGTTCAATTTTCAATCATTTTAAGCGCCGTTTTTGTAATATCCCCAAGACCGACGACTTTTTCTGCGGCTCCGAGTTTAATGGCTTCCTTGGGCATACCGAAAACCACACAGCTTTTTTCATCCTGTGCAACGGTTCGGGCACCGGCTTGTTTCATTTCCAGCAATCCGGCGGCACCGTCCGATCCCATCCCGGTCAGGATAATGCCCACAGCGTTTGCACCCGCATAATTGGCCACCGATCTGAAAAGAACATCCGCAGCAGGCCGCTGATGATGGACGAAGGGCCCGTTTTTTACTTGAACATAATATTTTGCACCGCTTCTTTTCAGCAGCATATGAAAATTTCCCGGGGCTAACAGAGCCAGTCCGTTTGCAACCGAATCCCCATCATGGGCCTCTTTAACCGTTATCTGGGAAAGGGAATCCAGCCGTTCTGCAAAAGAGGTGGTGAAATTGGCGGGCATGTGCTGAACGATAACAATTCCGGGTGAATTGGGAGGCATAGCGGTAAGAACCGTTTTGATCGCTTCAGTCCCGCCTGTTGAAGCGCCTATGGCGATTATTTTGTTGGTGGAAGCGATCAGGGCCCGGGACAGGGTTACAGGTTTTACCGACTCGGATTTATTAACAAAGTTAATCTGCTCTTTGACATTCACTCTCGCGACGGCCCGGATCTTATCCGCCAGTTGAACGCTCATGTCTCCCACCGAATAGGCGGCTGAAGGCTTGGAAATGACTTCCAGCGCTCCCCTGGCCAAGGCTTCCAGGGCCATTTTCCCCCCTTTGGGTGTCAGGGAACTGACAATGATCACCGGAAGCGGATAATATTTCATCAGTTTTTTAAGAAAGGTGATGCCGTCCATGCGGGGCATTTCGATATCCAGTGTGATGACATCGGGTTTAAGCTTAACGATCTTGTCCCTGGCCACATAAGGATCAGGAGCCGTACCGATAACTTTAATACCTCTTTCACGGGACAGTTCATTACTGAAAACCTTGCGAACCACCGCGGAGTCGTCTACAATCAAAACTTTTATGTCTGTTCCCATAAATTCACTTTCAATTGAAAATTGAAGATCGGAAAATTTGTATATTCGGTTCTTGGAAAAATTTAATCTTCGTTTGTAATATTCATTTGAAACGCCAGATAATTTTCCATGGTTTCAATGACAACAGAAAAACTTTTTTCAGAATCAGGTAAACCTTTAATAGAATCATGAAACTCGACCAATTCGGGAACCCCGAGGTCAAAAACAACATCCGAATCATACATACTAAACGTATTGCCGATAATCATATTTATAATTTCTTTGATGGTTTCATTGATTTGATCATCGGAGATTTCTTGTTCATCTTTTCCCATAAAGTCGGCGGTGATAGATAACGCCGATTTTTTGGGGATACAAAAGACCGCATAACCGGACAGGGGGCCGCTAAAACTCAATTTTGCAGCTATAACCGGATCTTTCCCCGTGTTCCACAGCTCAAGAATATCTATATCATCAGAAAAATCCAAAGACAAAAAAAACATGGTTTCCAAAACGTCAGAAATCGAGTTCTTCATCGCCGTTGTCATATCTTTGTTCTTCATCTTCTGTTTCTCCCATTATATGCTTTAGTTTTTGCTTGATTTGTTCAGGTGTAAAAGGCTTTTTAATATATTCTATTACCCCTTTTGCCATAAATTCTTCGACCCTTTCCCTGCTTCCTTCCGTTGTGATCATTACAGCAGGAATTGACTTGAGGTGATCGTCTTTGTTCATTTCTTCCACAAGCTCCAGGCCGTTCATATCGGGCATATTGTAATCCGTCAGAACCAGATCGAGCCATTCCTCATTTAAAATATCAAGCGCTTCCCGCCCGTTGGCGGCCTCAAAAAACTGCCCCACATTAAACCCGGATGCTTTGACGATTTTTTTAATCACCGCACGCATGGGAGTGGAATCATCCACGATTAAAATATTGTAAGCCATTTTTTGTCTCCAAATTTAATTCATTCTAGGCATATAAAAATAGGCATTCGACCTTAAACGTTTATCATGGCTTCAACCTGTTCTATTTTTTCCACAAAACCGGCAACCATTTTCTGAAACTCGGTTTCTGTAAGTTCCAAACTCTCTACCACTTCCCGGTGGAATCTGTAAGCCAGACCATCGGAGCCCACACCGATCCCCATCATCATACAGATCGTGTCTGCCATATAGACAATTGCAGATTCAAACTCGCTCATGGAGGTTTCCTGTGGCCGGTGATGGTGTCTGATAATTTCAACCATTTTTGGGCTGAACTTCCAGTTCTCGGCAACCATTCCGCCCAGCTCCGCATGATCGATTCCAATTACTTCCTTTTCAGCCTCTCTGAAAGTAAAGTTCTGTTTTGTTACCAGGGCGTTAATTTTTTCAAAAGAGTCCTTTACATACTGGTTCAAAATCACTTTGCCGATATCCTTTAACAGTGCGGCTGTAAATATCAGGTGAGTATCCTTTACCCCTTTTTTCTCGGCAATCTCACGGGCAATCAGGGCGGAAGAAACCGAGTATTTCCAGAGTTCACCGGCTTTCAAATCGTACCCTTCTTGCGCGGTTTGTAAGTTTTTGCCGCTGGCCGACAATAGAACAAGATCGACCACCTGGGACATACCCAGATACACAATGGCCTGATGCACGGAATCGACTTTTTCCGGCAGACCGAAATATGCAGAATTGACTACCTTTAATAAATTGGCGGTTACGGCCGTGTCATAAACAATGATTTTTGAAAGATCAGACATGGAACTTTTAGGATCCTCGGCAATAGACATGACCTTGCTTGCTACCTGGGGAATCGGTGTTAAGCGTTCTATTTTTTTTATGATTGAATTAATGCTGCTCATATCTTTTTTTCCCCCCTGCCCGACACTTTCAGCCATATATCACCGGTATTGATCGCTATCTTGATGGTTCGATTGACCGTACCCCCAACATCCTTGTAATCAATGATTACATTGTTTTTATGAAACATTTTCCGGACGGCGATATCATTCCTTTTGCCGATATTAAACAATCCTTTCTGGTCCAGGACCTGTGATCCTCCTACCACAATAACTTTCATTCTCTGTTTTTTAGCACCTAGCTCATAGGCGGCCTTGAAAAGGGCAGGAATGCCGGTATCGGCAAACATATACGGGTTCTTTCTGGCTTTCTCCTGATCCAGAGTTGATTCCGGGAGCATATAGTGTAGCAACCCTCCTACCCGTGCTACTGAATCATAAATGGCGACACCGATACATGATCCCAGAGAATAGGTGACGAGGGTTGCTTCAATATCGTTTGTGACTTTCATATCTGAAACGCCGACTATCAGGTTCATCGATTTATCCTATAAGTAATTACGCTCTATCGTCGATCATGGGTCATTTCAGCAAGAACTCAAATTGTTGGAGTGTTGGAGTAATGGAGTGTTGTATTTATTAAAACTTTTTGGCATTTTCCAGCACTCCAGTATTCCACCAATCCAACAAATTTTATTCACTAATTCCCAACGCCCATCATTAAATCCCATATTCCGGCCATATCGAGTATGAGGCCCACTCTGCCGTCTCCCATTATTGCACCGCCGGCGATTCCTTTTGTATCTTTCAGAGTTTCCCCCAGGCTTTTAATGACAACTTCTTCTTTACCCAGCAATTCGTCCAGAAACAGGCACATTTGACGGCCTTCGTATTCCACTACAACAACTAAACCTTCCCACGGGTTTACTGAATCGCTTTTTAATTTAAATATCTGGCCCAGACGGATAAGGGGAATAAGCTTATCTCTTGACAAAATCATTTCTCCTTTCCCCTCAACCGTGGAATACTGTTCTTTGGCCGGCCTTAATGATTCCAGAATTGAAAGGGCCGGAATAATGAATCTTTCATTTCCCACCCTGACCACCATTCCTTCGATGATGGCAAGGGTTAATGGGAGAGTGATGATAAAGGTTGAGCCCTGGCCGGGTTTGGAGTTGATCTCAACCTTACCCCTTAGCTTTTCAATGCCTTTTTTGACCACATCCATGCCCACACCACGGCCGGAAACATCAGTGACTTGTTTGGCCGTGGAAAAACCGGGTTGAAATATGAGGTTGTAAATTTCAGATTCGGAGAGTTTGCTCTCATCGGTTATGAGATGGTTTGCTTTGGCTTTTTTTATGATCCTATCCTTATTAAGGCCCTGACCGTCATCTGAAATTTCGACAACAATGTTTCCTGCCTGGTGATAGGCTATAAGATGGATGGTACCGCATTTGTTTTTACCTTCTTTTTTTCTTTCTTCAGGTGTCCCGATGCCATGATCCACGGAGTTGCGGATCATGTGAACCATGGGTTCGTACAATTCATCAACCACATTCCGATCGATTTCGGTATCTTCCCCGGACATTTCCAGTTTTACTTGTTTGTTGGAATTTTTGGCCAGGTCTCTCACCAGTCTAACCATTTTCTGAAACGTGCTTTTAATGGGAACCATGCGCATGGACATGGCGGTGGTCTGAAGACCGGAAGTGATCTGATTCAACTGACCCAGGTTGTGCATTAGTTTTTGATCCCGGGCCGCAACAATCGCCGGGTTCTGCCGGAGCATGCTCTGCGCAATAACCAGCTCTCCCGTCAAATCGACCAGGTTGTCCAGCTTTATTGTGTCCACCTTAACCTGAAGGTCCATATGCCGCATCCCGGTCTTTTTTTGATCCCTGAGAGCGCCGACCACGGCTTTGGATTCCACACTTTTTTCTTCCACAAGGATCTGCCCGATCTTTTTCCCCGGCTCTTGTTTTTGTCTTTCAAGCCCTTTTTCAAGTTCTTTAGCAGTGATTATGCCTTTTTGAACCATGATTTCGCCAACCGGTTTATTACCGATTTGATCTGCTTCCAGCTGAATCTCATCAATCCGATGAACCAGAGGCGTAATGTCTAAACCCATATCCAGAGAAACACCGTTTTCCAATCCGTTCTGAACCCCTTCAATCAGTTTTTTTAGTGCATCTACCGATTCAAGGATAATATCGATAACCGTTGCTTCTATACTGATCTCGGCGCTTCTGGCCTTATCCAGAAGATTTTCAGCACGGTGGGCCAGCATATTTATCCTGTCTAAATTGAGAAAAGCTGAGACGCCTTTAATGGTATGAAAAGACCTGAAAATTGCATTGATGCTGTCAAGATTACCGGGGTCCTGTTCAAGATCCATTAAGCTGACCTCAACGGTCTCCAGGCTTTCCAGGGACTCCATTACAAAATCCGAGAGTATTTCCCGGTCTTCTGCGCTTAAATCTTGAGCAGGAGGGTTTGTGTCCCTCTCGATCTCTTTTTTATCTTCAGGTTGTGCATCACCTTTATCTTCCTGGGTTCTCTCCGTCTCTGTATCACTTTCAATTTCTGTATGATCATTTCGCGATTCTTTTTTTCCCTCTTCGGAATCGCTCTGCTTAAACCCCAGTTCATTGAGTATGTCAGATAAATCATCCGTATACGCTTCATGGTTACAGATACAACGATGAATGGCACTCAAATGATCAAGTCCCTGTTCAAAAGGCTCAAAATTATCGGTTTCTCCTAAGACTGCTTTTTCAAGATAACTCTTAAGACCGGCTATTACATTTGAAAAATCAGACCGGCCGATTTTTTCGGCATCCCTTTCCATATCACAAAGAAGGTTTAAAATTTTCCCCATGACCGGGATGTCTTTCTCTTCCATTGTCACGACTTCCAGGGAGATAGCTTCAATTTTTTCTTTAGCTTTATCAATCCGATCAGACATTGTACTATGTCCCCCAATTTTATTACGTTATAAGTGGTATCCTTTATCTCTATGCGCATTAAATATGCCAGTCAGAGAAGATTTTTATGAATTCGGCGCGGGGCGTCCATGTCCATCATCCTAACAAGCGTCTATTCAGACGTCCAATTCCGCTATTCAACGGAATTATCCTTGATCTTACAAAACGGAAAACTTAATTTGTTCCTGTGCCCAATAAATATTTATGAATCGGTACGAGTTAGTGTCTGAACGAAAACTGTCTTTTTCGCAATATCTTCGACGACTCCGTAACATGTTGTCCTCGTTGAATGCGCAGCCAACTTGCCCTTGATATTAACCAAAATTCAAGTTTTCGTTCGGACACTAATGAATTACGCAGCCTTTTCAAGAACAGATATCTCTTTGCTGTTGAGCACCCGATCGATGTCGAGCAGAATCTTAACTCCCCCTTCCATCTTGGCCATGCCGAGGATATAGTTGGTATCCAACTTCGTTCCGAATGTGGGAGTGTCTTCGATGTCTTCTCCCTTTATGTTCAACACCTCGGAAACCGAATCAACGACGATTCCGATCTGAACGGTACCCACGGTTCCGTCCATTTCCACCACAATAATACAGGTGCGCTCGGTGTAATCGATGGACTCCATTCCAAACCTGAGCCTCAAATCGATGACCGGTATCACCTTTCCCCGTAGGTTAATGACCCCTTTTACAAACTCCGGCGTTTGAGGAACCGTTGTAATCGGCATCATCCCGATGATCTCTTTGATCTTCAAAATACCGATGCCGTATTCCTCGTCCGCCAGGGTAAAGGTCAGATATTTTCCCTCCCTTTCTTCCATTACCTTTATGGCTTGGTCCATTATATCTGTTGACGCTTCCATAGATTCCTTCCTTTCTACAAACTTAAAATTTATAACTAAATATCTGCAAAGTCATCATCCATTGGGATAACCTGTTCAGGCTTAATCTCCCTTGAATCGTCAACCACGACCTCTTTTCTAACCGGAGCAGCATGGGCTTTATTTGTTATGGTTTTAGGCGTGTTAACCTGGGTACGAGCGAGCCGGGTTTCACCCTTTTTACTTCCGCCGACCAGCGCGATAAGATCTTGAACAAAGCCCCTCATCTGTTCGGCCTGGGCGTTCATCTCCTCAGAGGCAGAAGCAGATTCTTCGGCATTGGCCGCATTCTGTTGGACAATCTTATCCATTTCTGTTACCGCTGAGTTCACCTGACCGATTCCCTGTGCCTGCTCATTGGAGGCGGCTGCGATTTCTCCGACAAGCTCACCCACCTTGGCAGAGCTTTCAGCCACTTGAGTGAAAGCCTCATTGGTCGTGGCCACTAAGTCTCCACCGTCTTTAACCTTTTTTACCGTTCCTTCGATGAGCTCAGCCGTGTTTTTTGCTGCATCAGCCGCACGCATGGCAAGATTTCTCACCTCATCGGCCACAACCGCAAATCCGGCTCCGGCCTCGCCGGCCCGGGCAGCCTCGACCGCCGCATTCAATGCCAGGAGGTTGGTCTGGAAAGCAATCTCATCAATGGTTTTAATGATCTTGGAGGTCTCTTGGCTTGCCTTGGAGATTTCCTCCATGGAAACGGTTAAATCAGACATGGAATCATTGGCCTTTGAAACGATTTGGTTGGCTTCTTTCATCAGATTATCCGCCTGGTTGGCATTATCGGCATTCTGTTTGGTCATGGAGGACATTTCTTCCAATGACGAGGATGTTTCCTCTATGGAAGCCGCCTGTTCGCTGGCACCTTCTGACAACTGCTGGCTGGAAGAGGCCACTTGACCCGATCCGGAGGCGACCTGCTCGGCGCCATTGGTAAGACCTTCTATTGCGCGATTTAAAGGTTTGGAAATCAGCCCTATGATTAAAAGACCGATCAGGATAATCACAATGCCTCCGCCACTGCCAATACCCAGAGATGTCCAGAGAATTACCTGGATATCGGACATAATATCTTTTTCAGGCACAAAACCAATAAAACACAGATCAGAGACTGTTCGATCTGTTGCGTTTCCTCCGAAAAGAGCGTCAGTGTTTTGAACGGGAGCAAAGGTTATATAATCAGTGTTTTCTCTGATATCGAATTTCCGAACTTCTCCGCCTTTGGATTGATTTAACCAGGATTTAAATGAATCTTCTGTTTCCAGAATACTGCCGATCATTTCTTGGTTTGAATGGCTGAGTACCGTGTTGGAACCTGTATGCAGGATTGCCGCCTCAGCGTTGTCAAATCCGTTTGTTTTCATCTCATTAAAAACTGAACCTGTCATATTTTGGAGGTTGGACCAATCGATGTAAGATAGGAAAAGGCCATTGGGGTTGCCTTCAGAATCCTTGGTTTTGAAACTAAAGATGAAGGTGGAGGCAGATTTTTGTCCGAGCTGTTTCATAAAATCGCTTTCCACAAACATGGCGCTCCGGACGGTCTTATTCATAAGATCGGATGCCTGTTTTACTCTTTGGCCCTGAAAAACACTTGATCCTACACCCGTTATATGATCACCCACTTCCGACTGGAGAACCTTTCCCTCAGTATCTGTCAGTACGATCAGACTGAATCCCTTCTGTCCTTTGACCAGGGATTTGAAATGACTTTGCAACTCCTCAGTCGTCTGAAACTCGATGGCCATTCCAAACACATCCTCTTTGGTCCAGTCAGAAAATAGAGATTCCTGAGCTTTTATGAATCTGTTGATCTCCTTGGCTCCGTTTTGGTTTATGAGTTTCATTATCCGTTCGCTATTTTCCAATGTACTATTACGGGCAGAGGTATAAGAGATTCCCATGATTGCCAGCATCGGTATAAGCGGTAACAAAATTCCGAATAAAATCTTGAAACGCAAGCTACTTTTTAAAAATCGATTAAATATGTTCATTTTAAAACCTCCCTGGTTTGCCACCTTGAGAGAATCATCGAGTAGTCAAGCATGTCGGCAACCTGACTACTCGAATAGGGTTGCGAATCTTTGAAACAATATTATTCTCCGGGCAATTTCTCAAGATGTGTGGGTTTTCCGGCAGCCTTCCTTACAGCGTTCCATTCCTCTCGGGAGCGCACCGCATCTTCACCTGAAATGCTGCTCAGTATGTCAAAATAGTCGAGTTTATACTTGTCTTTGAGTACCACGGCTTGCGGGTTACATTTTACCGCGTAGACGGTCTGCACCGATTGATGGTCAAAGTCTCGCCATACCTGTTTGTCCTTCAAAAGCGTATATTCGTGATTTTCCAGAGCCTTGATCACTGCAGGTGAATCAAAGGAACCGGCCCTTTCAACGGCACTCTTGTATTCGTAGAGTATGGTGTAAGCCGAAGCACCCGAAGTGCTGGGATAACGACCATACTTGGCAGAAAAATCCTCGACAAATTCTTTTCCACGAGCATAATCATATTTGTAGGGTACTTTCCAACACCACGGCAGGGCTCCGATAACGCCTTCCATGACCTTGGGACCGCCCCCTTCTGCCATGCCGAGGGTAATGTTCGGCACAATGATTTGCATCTTATTCTTCAATCCCATTGCTGTGGCAAGCCGTACCGCCGTTGACATGTCTTTGCCAAACAGCACTAATACCAGAACATCAGGCTTAATCATTTTTGCGAAACTTAAGGCTTTTTTGAAATCTTTTTCAGTGGCTCCCGGAAAGGGGGTCGTCATACCTTTGTGTTTTGATTTGTCTTCGGTATTGCTGAACTTTCTCACAGAAGCCTCCGTGGTCCAACCCCAGGTGTAGTCGGCGGTAATGTAAAAGAATTTCTTGCCCGCAAAATTTTCCTTCATATAGGATGCGATGGCTTTGGCGCCCATCCAGGCATTGTAACACTCCCGGAAAGTGGGCCGGTGCCCATCTTTGCCGGTTGTGGCTGTGGAATACGTGAGGGTCCCGAAAAAGGGAATCCCTTTGGCCTGGCATACCTTGCCCGCGGCTATTGCAACGCTGCTGGCAGACCCGCCAAGGACCATCTGAACCCCTTCATTGTCGATGAGCTCGGTTACATTGGCGGTGCTCAAATCGGCTTTGGACTGGGAGTCGCGCCA
>Ga0180431_10009434_pt1 | contig 11023 bp, 12 predicted proteins | sample SS_ome_11_FD_132459 | JGI IMG/M metagenome (GOLD analysis project Ga0180431, IMG submission 132459) | Hypersaline lake sediment archaeal communities from the Salton Sea, California, USA - SS_1_MS_1 metaG | ecosystem: Environmental > Aquatic > Non-marine Saline and Alkaline > Hypersaline >...
ACACCGGCACCGAGGCGGTCGCCAGGAACGAGGTAGGGACGATGCACAGCAGCGTCGCCGGAATCAGGTAGGAGCGGCGCGAACCGCGATGGTCGCTGCGCGCCCCGATCCACGGCCCGAGCACGATGACGACGACCATTGCCGCGTTGACCGCCACGGCCAGCGCCAGGTCGGCAGTCTCGCCGTCGGTCAGCCACGACGGCAGGCCCGAGCGGTTGTCGGTGAGCCACTGCGGGAAGTACAGGGAGCCGACGCCGAGAGCGAAGATGGTGTTCGCCAGGTCGTAGGTCGCCCAGGAAGCCGTGGACAGGCGGGTCGGCCGCCACATCGAAACCACGGCCGGAATGTAGCGGGACGACGGGCGGCAGAAGGCTGCGGGGACCGGGAGAGGCAGAGGGAACGACGCTCTCGGGCTGCTCGGGAACCCGGGTCGATCTGGACGGCACGTGGGACGACGCCGGGTTGCTCAGGCGGCGCGCCGGCCCTCGCACACCTCACACCCGCCGACCGGGCATCGCTCGACGGCGGTCGCGACCAGGCCCAGGGAGGTGAGCCGTGCCGCCCACCCGGTATCTCCTCGGCCACCGACCGGCATGCTGCTCGACCCCGGAGCATCCATCGTTCTGGTTCTCCTGGAAGGAGTGCTGATCTCGTTCACCCTCGCACCGTATCGGGCGGGTGTGACACAGATCGATGCGAGATGCCTCCCTAGGATCGTCCGATGACCGTGACCTCTTCGCCACCCGGATGGGTTCCGGTGCGCCGAGCGAGGCCGTCATGACGATCCTCGTGGCGGGCCTCGTGAACCTGGAGACGTCCGCCCCGGTCGAGTCCTTCCCCATCGAGTACGCGCCCGCCCGATATCCCTCCGGCATCCGATCCACCGTCTCCGGGGTCGGCTGGAACGTCGCCACGGCACTGGGCACCCTCGGGAGCCGCACGCGTCTCCTCGCCGCGGTCGGAGACGATCCCGCCGGGCAGGTCGTGAGAGCGGAATCCCGGGCCGCCCCCTTCGAAGCCCTGCTCGTGCCCGTCGATCGCACCCCCCAGTCGGTGATACTCCACGAACCGACCGGCCGCAGGACGATCCTCACCGACCCGGCAGGCGTGGAGAGCCTGCGAATCGACCCCGCCGTGATCGCCGCATCCCTCCGCGACTGTGACCTCGCCGTGCTCTGCAACGTGAACTGGACCCGGAGCATGCTCACCCCCGTCGCGCAGGCGGGCATCCCGATCGCCACCGACCTGCATGCCGTGACCGGACTCGACAATCCATACGACGCCGACTACCTCGACGCCGCCGGGATCCTCTTCGTGAGCGGCGAGGTGCTCCCCGAGACGCCGAGCGCCTTCGCCGCCCGGGTCATGGCACGCGCCCCGGCCGACGTCCTGGGGATCGGCCTCGGGGATCGCGGCGCCCTTGTGGCGACCCGCCGCAGCGAGCCCGTGCTCATCCCGGCCCCGACGCTTCGGCCGGTCGTCTCGACCACCGGCGCAGGCGACGCACTGCTCGCAGCCTTCGTCCACTTCCACGTACGCGGGATGCCGGCCTCCGATGCCATGCGACGGGCCGTCGTGTTCGCTTCCTGGACGGTCGGCACCCAGGGTGGTTCGGAGGGATTCCTCACCGAGGCCGCCCTGGAGCGCCTGCTCTCCGAGCTCTAGGCAACGCCGAGCAGCTCTGCGACGAGTCGGTCGGAAACCTGCGAGAAGTCCCGGTACCACTCCCCCACGGCCCGCAGCCGGTCGGGCTGCAGTGGGCATACCACCTCGTCCACCTCGTGAGCGATCACGTCGATTGTCGCCGGAGGCCCCACCGGCACGGCGCACGCCAGCCACGACGGATCGCTTCGGCGCACGTAGCCGAGAGCGGCGCGCAGGGTCGCCCCCGTGGCAACACCGTCGTCCACGACGATGACGGTCCGCCCCGACACCGGCGGGTGCCCGCCGAAATCGGCGAGCGCCCTGCGCACTTCCTGCGCGGCCCGGTCGGCGAGCTCGGCCACCTCCGGTTCGCCGAGGCCGAGACGCGCTGCGAGCACCTCGTCGATGATCCGCCCCCCGTCTGCGGCGACCGCCCCGATCGCCAGTTCCGGGCTCATCGGAGCGCCGATCTTTCGGGCCACGACGGCGGCGAGCTCACCCCCGAGGGCGGCAGCGACCTGCTCGGCCACGACGATCCCGCCCCTGGGCACCCCCAGGACCAGCGGTCGGGCCCGGCGATGGTGGGCGAGATGGGAGGCCAGTTCCCGCCCGGCATGGCGGCGATCCCGGTAGGCCACCCTCGCAGCGTAGCCAGGCCGCTGCCGACGGATCCCGGCGCTACCCTCCCGGGCCGTGGGACGCCTCCTCCTCGTCGCCAACCCTGCCGCGTCCCGGTTCACCGGATCGACCCATCGCGACGTGGTCGAGATCCTCTCCGCCGGGTACGAGGTCGCCACGATCTGGCCCAACGGACCGGAGGAGGCGCGCCGAGCAGCCTCCCAGGCGGCGAAGCAGGGAGTCGACGTGGTCGCCGCCATGGGTGGCGACGGCATCGCCCACCGCGTGGCGAACGGGATCGCCGGTACGGACACCGCCCTTGCCGTGATCCCGGCGGGGACCACCAACGTGGTGGCGAGCATCATCGGGCTCCCCGGAAACCCGAGACGGGCAGCCCAACACGTGCTCGGGGGTCGAATCATCACGATGCCGGCACTCCGGGTGACGGCCGAACCCGGCGAGGACGGTGACCTCGTGTTGTTCTCGGCCGGAGTCGGCCTCGACGCCGACGTCGTCGCGACGGCCGAGCGCGACCCGATCCGCAAGATGGGCTTCGGCCCGGTCCACTACGCCCGCAGCGCACTCTCGGTGCTGCTCCGGGACTATGGGCGGGCCCGGCCCACCCTCCGGGTCGCGGCCCCCGGCCGCCGGGCGGACGCAGTCGCCGTCTTCGTCCAGCTCCACGACCGCTACACCGACGTGGCCCGCATCCCGATGCGCCTCACCACCACTCGGAACGCGGGCATCACCGCGCTGATCGTGAGCCGCGTGACGCCTGCCGTGGCCGCGCGGGTGCTGACGCGCGGCCTCACCCACCGCGAGCTGCACCGGATACCCGGCATCGACGTCTGGCAGGGCGTGGCCGGCCTGACAGTCCGCGCCGAGCCGCCGGCCCGGTATCAGGCGGACGGGGAATTGCTCGGAACTGCCGGCTGGGTCGAACTCGCTCCGTCGCCGCGCCGGCTGCTCGTGCTGACCTCAGCGTAAGAGGGCCTTGGCAACCGTTCTCTCTGCGGCGAGCTTCCCCGCACCGAGCGGCTCCAGGATCCCGAGTTCGGTGACGACGGCGCTCACGGACCGCAGCGGCACGGGCTCGAACTGGCCGGCGGCCGTCCCGGCCGCCACCGCCCTCTCGAACAGCGGAGCGGGAAGCGCCTTGTCTATGGAGGCCACCAGGTATACGGGGACGGAGAAGAACCGGGCGCGTTCTGCGATGGCGGCGGTGCCGACCGCGTTCATCGCCGCATCGGGCCCGACGGCCGCCGCACCGAAGATCACGAGGTCGATCCCGGGCACGGCGTCGGCGACCTGATCGTCCGGGATCACCTCGACGCGCAACCCGGCGGCCGCCAGGTCGGCGGCCAGTTCGATCCCCTCGCCGTAGGGCATCGTCTCGGCGCACGCCACGGAGAAGGACCGCGAGTCGCCGGCCAGGATCAGCAGGTCGCGGACCGACCCCGAGCCGCCCGCGGTGAGCACCGTGGAACCGGCCGGGACCAGGGCGGCGCCCACCTTGCTGAGCACGGACGCGGATCTGGCCATGCGTTCCGCGGTCGCCCGCAGCTCCGCCGCCAGCAGCTCGGGTGGATCGGCGAGGTTGAGGAAGACGGTGTTCACGATGGTGACGAGCGGAGCGATCGCCGGCTGACGCTCGAGCAGCTCCAGGGAGACCTCCTTCACCGCCCTGGGGTAGGCCTCCGGGGCGTACTTGCCGATCGAGTCGACGAGGTCGGCGAGGTTGGTCGCAGCGAGGCTTCCGGCGGCCGCAGCCCCGGTGATCGGCGCTCTGGCGATGGCGGCGAGACGCCGCCAAGACGGCCACTCCCTCCATTCGGTCATGTCGGACCACCCCGGCCGGAGGCCCGCCGCAGGCTGGCCTCCGCCTTGGTGACGTCCACGGCCAGGCCGGCGAGCGTGGCCGCCAAGGATGCCCGCTCCCAGATGATCTCCCGCATCGGTGCCCCGAGCCGGCGCTGGAGCTCCGTGGCCAGCACGTCGGCGGCGGCGGCCCGCTGCTCGAGGTCCACCGGTGGATGCGGGCCGGCGAGCCTCGGAACCTCCCGCTCCATCGTGGCGATCGCCTCGCCGAGCGACGCCTCCAGCACCGCCGGCGTGAACGCGTCGCGGATGCGCGCTCCGAACGGCCCGCCTGCCTCGGCGGCGATCCTGCCCACCAGGTCCTCCAGGCTGCACAGCACCTCTTCGACGATGCCGCGACCGGAGCCGCTGAGGGCGACCGCGGTGACCGTGGCCTCGACGATCTCGTCCCAGCGCTCTTCGAACGAGAGAGACCCGCCGCGGCGGAGACCTGCGGCCTCGGCGAGGTCCCGGGCGGTCCGCCGCGTCTCGGCGAGCATCCGCCCGAGCCGCACCCGCTTGGCCTCGAACCGCTCCGCGAGGTGAGCTGCGAGCGCATCGACCCCGATGGGCCCTGCACCCGGAGGGTCGGCGGCGACCGGGAAGACGACCGGGCTCTCGATGCCGTCGTCGTTGAGCAGGCGCACGAGATCCTCGACGACCCTGGGAAGGTCGGCGGCCGGGATCCGGTCCACCTGGTTCAACGCGAACACGAACTGCTCCGCCGAGTCGGACATCCGGCGTACGAACTCCTCGTGGAGCACGGGCTCGGCGTACTTGGACGGATCGAGCACCCAGATGATCCCGTCCACCTCGGGGAGCAGCGATTCCACCGTGAGCCGGTGGGTCATCTCCACGCTGTCGACGTCGGTCATGTCGATCAGGGCCAGGCCCGGGAAGCGCCGCTGGCCGACCGCCCGGCTCACTCCGACCCTGTCGAGGAGCTCGTGGACGGCCGGCTCCGCGTCCTCCGGGATCCATGCCAGAGGAACCGCGGTGTGAGGCCGTACGGCGCCCACGGAAGCGACCCGCTCACCGGCGAGCGCGTTGAGCAGGCTCGACTTGCCCGATCCGGTCCCCCCGACGATGGCGATGACCAGCGTCGCGCCCGGGAAGCCGGGCCTGAGCCGCATCTGGACGGCGGTGCGGCGGGCGGCCTCCACCTGGTCGTCGCTCACCTGGCCTTCTGCCAGCGCGACGACCAGGTCGAGGCCGTCCACGATCGTCACGGCGTCGCTCACCCTGCTCCCTCCCCGAGGTCCACCGACACCCGCTCGAGGATCCCCGAAGGGGACCCGGTGCCGGTGACGGCCAGGAACCGGCCCGAGTCGAGCTCCAGTACCTCCCGGAGAGCAGCGATCAGCTCGAGACGAGCCTCCGGGAGTGCTCCCGGCATCCGGTCCAGCCTCCGGGCGATCCTGCCGCCGGGACGACGGGCCGGGTCGAGGGCTCCTGCGGCCAGCGCCCGTGCCAGGGTTCGAGCCCGACGCCGCCGGAACCAGCGTCCCGTGACGGCGGCCGCTTCCTCCTCGAGCCCTCGATACCACTCGACACACCGGTCCCGGGCCTGGGACACCGCCCCGGGCCCGTGCGACCACAAGCCCGGGGAAGCCGACAGGAGCGCCTTGCCGGTCTCCCCGGCCTCCCAGGACGCGGCCGCCGCTCGCGCCGCCTTGCCGGCGCGCCGGGTGACGACGGCGGCGAGGTCCGCCGCCATGGCCTCGGGGTCACCCGCCAATTCGGCGAGGTCTCCGGATGTGATGTCGGCCGCCAACTGGTCGGCCGCGGCCCGGTACGCCAACCGGGCAGGATCCACGAGGCGATGGCGTTCCACCGCCTCGTCGATGACGTCGGAGCGCACCGAATCCAGCAGCGATCGCAGCCGCACGAGCGAGGCGCCGGTCACCCTGCGCAGCACTTGTGCCCGCTGCTCGGCTCCGCCGAGGGCCTCGAGGTCCTTGCGGATCCCCGACACCCATTCACCGGGCAGGCCCGAGGGGCCGGCCGGCCCCTCGGAGACCACGATCACCGGTTCGGTGCCGCGCGTCCCGACGAGGCCTTCTCCGGCGAGGCGCTCGGTGAAGTCCTCCACGATGGGACGCTGAGCCGCCGGAGCCTCCGGAAGACGGTTGAGCACGTAGGTGGTCGGGAGCCGCCGATCCGCCGCGGCCCGGATGAGATCCCAGGCGACCACATCCGCATACCGCAATCCGGTGACCACCACAATGCAGACGTCGGCGGCCGCCACCGTCTCGGCGGCGGCCGGACCGGCGCCAGGCGGCGGTGTGTCCACGAGCACGATCCCCTCCGGGGGCCGGGGCCCCGAATCGACGAGCCTGCCGCCGAGACGGCCGAGCAGCCGATCGACCGTGCCGGGGAGGACGTCGCCGCCCCAGACCACCGGATGCCGGGTTGTCGGGCGAAGCAGTCCCGCCGCCGACACTTCGTCGCCGGCGAGGGAGTTCACCAGGGTCGACTTCCCGCTCCCCGACGGTCCCACCACGGCAACGACCAGCGGCCCGCGCCGCGATGCCAGACGAGGCGCCAGGTAGTCACCGGCCAGCCTCCGGGCAGCGGTACGCCGGGCCTCGGCCTCCGGACCAGCCAGGTGCAGCGACAGCGACCCGAGGCGTGCCGCCAGACGTTCCAGGGTGCCGACGAGCGAGCCGCGGTCCGTCATGGGCCGATTGTGGCAGGTTCGCGCCGAGCGGTGCGCCGGTCACCACGGATCGTGTCACACCCGAGCGATACGGTGAGCCGCATGAACCGAGTACGTCACCTCCCCACCCTCACGCCGGAACTCACGGGCACGGTCGCGGTCGACGGGACCGTGGTCACCATCACCGACCTGGCGGTCGAGGACGCCGGACTCGCCCGGCTACTCGCCGGGCGTCCGCCGGAAGAGCGCTCCGATCTGGTCGTCCGGGCACTCGAGGTGGGAGCCCGCAGCCTGCTCACCGCCGGCATCGGAATCGACGTCGAAGCGATCGACTCGCGAGTCCGCCGCATCACCGAGGAGGCAGAGCGTCGGGTCGCCCAACTCATCGAGGACGGCCGGGCGGCCTTCGCCGCCTCGTTCGATCCCGAGCAACGCTCCTCGCTGGTCGCCCGCGCCATGGCCGAGTTCACCCAGTGGCGCGACGCGACCCTCTCGGGCCTCGACCCGGACCGGTCGGGCACCGCGACCGCATTGTTCCTCGAGCGTCTCGCCGGGCTGCTGGGGCCGGACGGTGCCCTGGAGCAGCGCATCAACGAGTTGCTCGACCCCAACGCCGACGGCACGGTGGTGGCGCGCCTCGCGTCCACCATGGACGAGCGTCTCGGCGAGTTGCGCGACCTGCTCCTCTCGGATCGTGGCAGAGCCGAGGGCCGCTCCGAGGAAGCTCGCAGGGGCACGGCTCAGGGCTTCACCTTCGAGGACCGGGTCGAGGAATGGCTCCGCTCCGAAGCGGCCGCCATGGGCGGCTGCGTCGTGGAGCGCACCGGCGACCGGGCCGGAGCAGTCCACAACGCGAAGGTGGGCGATTTCGTGTTCACCCTGCCGGATGGGCTCCGGGTGGTCGTCGAAGCGAAGAACCAGGCCACGGTGGGCCTCGCCGGCAGGGACGGGGTGCTCGAGGAGCTCGACCGCGCCATGGACAACCGGGCCGCCGTCGCCGCCGTCTGCGTGTCGGCCCGCCCGGCCTTCCCCGCGGAGGTGGGCAGGTTCGGCGTCTACGGAGATCGTGTCCTCGTCGTCGACGAGGACGACGGCACCCTGCTGGCCGTGGCACTGCGATGGGCGGCGGCGACGGCGCGTGCCCGGCTGGCGGGACACGCCGCAGCCCTGGATCCCGCCGAGCTCCTGGAGCGGATCGAGCGAGTCCAGGCGCTGGGCACCCGCATCAGCACCGCGCAGCGCCAGCTGACCGGGGTGCGCGACGCAGTTGCCGGGGTGAAGGAGCTGCTCGGAACGCTCCGATCCGACCTGCTCGATCTGGCCGACGATCTGCATCGTCGGCTCTCCCGGGCGGAGGCCTGAGGGCCCGGGGAATGCCAGGCCCAGACGGCACCCGGCCGTAACCTGCGCCTGCCGGCGGTCGGGAGTGCCGCCGACGCACCGGCAGCGTGCGACGGGGAGCCGAGCAGGTGGACATCAGCCGTTTCAGCCGCGAGGCATTCGAACTCACCGGGAATCCTCCAGAACGCCGGGCTGCCCTCGACGAGGAGGACGTGATCGTCTCCAGGCTCGCAGCCGTGATGCAGCTGCGCGATCCGAGCCTCGCCGAACACGCCCACCGCACCGCCGAGATCGCCTGCGCCATCGGTGCCGACCTGGGGCTCGAAATCGAGCGCCTCGACCGCCTGTACACCGCAGCGCTGCTCCACGACATCGGGAAGCTCGGCGTCCCCGAAGCGATCCTGTGGAAACCCGCCGGCCTGTCGAAGGGCGAGTGGAAGGTGGTCCGCACCCATCCCGAGTCGGGGCACCGCCTGGTCGCCGACGTGGTGCACCGGGACGTGGGCGCCTCCATCCTCTACCACCACGAGCGGGTCGACGGTGAGGGGTATCCGTTCGGGATCTCCACCAGAGGCCTCCCCACCCTGGTCCGCATCGTGCAGGTCGCCGACGCCTTCGATGCGATGACCAGCGACCGCCCCTACCAGGGGCCGGTGCCCATCGACATAGCGCTGGCGGAGATGGCTCGCTGCTCGGGAACACAGTTCGATCCCGAGATCACCGCTGCCCTCGCCAGGGTCTACGAGCATCATCGCGGCATGCGGGCGCACCTCGAGCATCTGCGTCTTCCGGCGGACCCACCGGGAGAGCATCCCGGGACCCCGCCCCCCGTCCCGCCCGGTGGGCTCATCGGCACCCCGCCTCCGAAGAGTTCGCACTCACCCCCCGCGGAAATGGGCGAGGCGAGACCGACGTTGATCAGGCTCCGGGATCTGCGAGCTTGACCCCGACGCCGCGCACCGTCCTCAGGTAGCGGGGTTCGGCCGCGGTCTCCCCCAGCTTGCGGCGCAACCACGACAGGTGCACGTCGATCGTCTTCGGGTCGGCACCCTCGCCGCGGCCCCACACCTCCGCCATGAGCTCCTGCTTCGACACCACCCGGTTGGGGCGCTGCGCCAGCGCGTGGAGGAGGTCGAACTCCTTGCGCGACAGTTCGATCAACCGGCCGTCCACCCGTGCTTCGCGTGCCGCAGGGTCGATCGCCAGCCCGCCGATCCGCAGCGGCGACCATTCGTCGCCGCCGCCGGCGTCGGCGAGGCGCCGAATGGCAGCCTGCACGCGTGCCTGGAACTCGGCGATGTCGATGGGAGCGGAGAGCACGTCGTCGGCGCCGTCGCCGAACGCGTCGGCCGGTGACTCGCCTTCGGGAACGAGGGCCAGGACGGGGATGCTCCCCACCGCCCGGATCATCCCGACGAACTGCCTCGTCTCCATGTCCGGGAGGGGAAGCTCGACGAGCACCGCGTCGCACGCCTCCTCCAGGGCTTGTTCGACCCCGGCGAGGCCGGTGGACGCCGAAGAGACCCCGTATCCCCGATCGAGGAGGTCCGCGGTGCAGGACTCCCGAGACCGGTGGTCGGCCGAGACGACGACGACGTTGGTCTGATAGGTCGGCCCGAGCATGCCGTTCCCATCGGACGGAACAGGACCGGCCTTGAGCATCGCCTGACCGAGCCTTAGCAGGCCCGCAAGGCCGAGGCGCTCACCCTTGGAGCAGAGCCGCCGCAGAGCGGCCCTCGTCACATTGCTCCAGCAGCGGGCACCAACGGCACCATGGGCCGGCCGACCGCTCCAGGGGTGATCCCTCCCATGCCTGTCGGAGAGCGCCGGCCACAGCCGAGACCCTGTCGGCCACCGCCTCTACGTCGTCCCGGGTCGGAGCCGACTCGATCCGTTCGCCGCTCGACACCGAGACCGCCTCGAGCCGGACCGGCAGCTCGCCACGCTCCATGGCCCACAGCAGCGCGTAGAAGCCGAGCTGCGGTTCCGGTTCGCCGAGGCTCCCGGTCTTCCAGTCGACCAGGCGCACGCCTCCGCCCTCCTCGAACACCGCGTCGACCGAGCCCCGCAGGGTGAGCGCGGGAGCCGGTTCCACCTCGAGATGCACTTCGGCGCCCGCGAAGCCGTCGGCGCCCAGAGACCGGAACCGGTCGTACAGCTCCCCGACCTCCTCGATGACTCTCCCGAGCTCGGACGGCTTCACTCCCAGCGCGGCGAGCTTCTGATTCATGCCCGAGCCGATCTCCTCGCGACAGGCTGCCGAGAACCCTCCCGGTTCTATCGGGCCTCGGCTCAGGTGACGAGCGAAGATGCGGTGCGCCAGCCCCCCCACGAACGAGCGCCGGGTTTCGACCGGGTACTCACCCCGAAGCCGCCCGGCGGCCTGCTCCGGGCACCTGGCGAACGTGATGTACAACGATGCCGAGATGGTGAGCGGCTCGCCCGGCCGCACCGGGGGCAGAACGATCGGCGGGTCCAGCACCCTCTGATGGTATCGAGCCGTCTCCACCGAACGTGCCGCCTGCGGACGGCGCAGGGCTACACTGGCCGCTCGCTGCGACCGCGCATCTCTATGCCCCGAGCCTTGCGAATCGCCATCCTCGCCGTCCTCGCCCCCATCGCCATCGTGGTGTGGGGCACGGTCGTCTTCGCCATGGACAGGGTCAGCAACCGGGGCGAGGTCCTCGGCGAAGTCAGCGTCGCCGGCGTCCAGCTCGGGGGCCTGGAGGAATGGGAAGCGCGCCTCGCCCTGCTCGAGCTCGAGTACGAGTTGGCGGCACAGCCCATCGAGGTGATCGTCGAGGGAACCTCCTACCCGTTGTTCCCGTACGAGGCCGGTTACACCCTCGACCGCGAGGGCATGCTGGAGGCCGCGCTCGGGAACGGGCGCACCGGGGATCTCCC
>Ga0180431_10009435_pt1 | contig 11023 bp, 4 predicted proteins | sample SS_ome_11_FD_132459 | JGI IMG/M metagenome (GOLD analysis project Ga0180431, IMG submission 132459) | Hypersaline lake sediment archaeal communities from the Salton Sea, California, USA - SS_1_MS_1 metaG | ecosystem: Environmental > Aquatic > Non-marine Saline and Alkaline > Hypersaline >...
CACCTTGGTAAATCGCTCGATATTTGCCTCGTCGAGAGCCGCATCGACCTCGTCGAGCACACAGAAGGGGCTTGGCCGGCTGCGGAAAATAGCCAGCAAGAGAGCCACACAGGTCATTGTCTTCTCGCCACCGCTGAGCAACGAAATGCTGCGGGGTTCCTTGCCGGGCGGTCGGGCGACGATTTCCAAGCCGCTTTCGAGGATATCGATGTCATCCTCGATTATGATATCAGCCTGACCACCGCCGAAGAGCTTGCGGAAGAGTTCACGGAAGTGCTCACGCACGGTCTCGAGCGTTTCCGTGAACAGTCGGCGGCTATCTTCGTTGATTCGCTCAATGATTGCCTGCAGTGACTTCTTAGCATCGGCCAGGTCGTCATGCTGCGTGGAAAGCTCGGCGAATCGGTTCTCGTGTTGTTCCAGCTCTTCAAGAGCCTCGAGATTCACGTTTCCAATATTATTGATTTTGCGCCGCAGATCGGAGATTTCTTCCTCGACGACCTCCCGCTCGTGCTGCTCTTCGTCGGTCGGCTCGTGCTCCAATTCCGCCAACTCAATCTCATAGTCTTCACGGAGTCGCTGAGCCAGCGTTTCCCTTTGGTGGCGAACTTCTCCGGCGGCCAGATCCTGCTTGTGGATCTTCTCCTCCATCTTTCGCACCCGAGATCGCAGTTGCTGGGTGGAACTGGTCAGTTCGCCACGTTCCTGTCGCAACTCGTCTCGGCGCCCCCCCAGCGATACCGTTTCCTTGCTGGCCTCCTCCTTGGCGAGATACAGTTCAGCAACTTCGGCTTCGGCCTGTAGAATGCGGCGCTGCGATTCGCGGGCTTTCTCCGTTGCCTCCGTTAAATGACGACGAGCGTTCTCAACGGTTCGCTGGCGTTCTTGCTGATCTTGCTCGAACTGCTGCTTACGGACGAGCAGATGATCCAATTGCTGCTCGCTCTTGGCCAACTCGACTTTTGCCAATGTCGCAGCTCGACCATGACTCGCTCGTTGTTCCTCAAGACGCTCGATTTCGTCTGTGTCTTCGGCCAACTTGCTTTCCAGGACCGCAACCCGCTGTTCGACTTGCTCTAAAACCGTCTTTGCCTCGGCCAGCGATTCCGCAGCGTCAGCCGACTCCTGCTCTGCCGCGACAACCTGCTCTCGAGCAACCTGACGTTGCTCTTCGATCCGATCACATCGCTCCTCAGCGGCTCGCAGGCGAACCTGATGTACGCCGAGTGACTCCTGCAGCTCGGCGCACTTCTTGCCGACGTCAGTCTGCTCTCTTTGCACCTGAGCGATCTTGGCGGCCGCGTCATCTGCGTCACCTCGAAGCCGCTGTTGGTCTGTCTTCAGTTCGGTGATTCGCACCGACAGAGCCCGTAACTCGCTACGTCGTGAGACGAGACCACCGACAGCCGTCCGAGGTCCAACGCAGATGCTTCCGTCAGCGGCAACCGTTTCGCCGGCACGGGTCACAAAATCAACGTTCGGATTCGATTCAGCCAGACGAATGGCATCTTCCAGACTCTCAACGACCCAGGTATTCCCAAGCAATCGCTCAGCAAGCGGCAGGTAAGCCGGGCTCGCTTCGACAAACCGATCGGCTCGCCCCAGCACTCCGGGCTGGCCGCCAAGATCTACTGAGTTTTGTTCGCCTCTGTTAGTCGAGGAAATATCGAGCTGCACCAATCCGACTCGACTGTCGACCGCTTTCGCCTCAGGACCTTCCAGCCACTGTTTGAGTTGTTCGCGTGACTCGACAACCAAGTACCCCGCTTTCTCGGACAGTGCGATCTCAATGACCGAGGCCATTTCGATGCCAACTGGGAGCACGTCAACGACCAGGCCGTGAATCGTCCCAAGAGGACTATCGGGATCGCTACCTGCTGAGAGCAACAGTTGCTTGACCGCGGATGCGACCCCCTCCTGTCGGCGTTCGAGCTCCTCTAGCACCGCCGAACGTTCCTCCGCCGCGGCGAGCTGCGAGTTCAACGTCGAAATCTCTTCCTGGACAGCATCCCGCGCTGTGGTCAACGCCGCCAGCTCTTCTTTGATACTGTCCCATTTCGCGTCGTATTCCGCCAACTCGTCGGTAGCCGTAGCCAAAGCCTGCCGGCTCCGCTCTCGCTCGGAGGTTGTCTCCGAGAGTTCCTTTGCCAGAGAGGCAAGAGATTCCTCACATCGAGTCCGATTGACACCAATCGCGTCCACTCGCGAAGAGACGGCACTGATCTCGTTCCCCAACTGCCCAGCATCGCGAAGTCGCTCGGTCAGTTCAGCTCGCCGCGTTTCGCTCTCCTGGCGAACTTGATCAAAACGCTCTGTTGCCTCGGTCAGTTGTCGCTCGCTATCGGCAACCAGAGCCGCCACCTGTTCGTGGCGGTGCTGCGATTCCTCGACTTCTGACGTCGTATTGGCCAGTTGTTCGGTTAAATCGTCGGCCCGGTTGGCCGTCGCTGTGATCTGATCGCGACAGCGCTGAATCTCCGCCTGAAGCTCATCGCCACGCGAGCGTTCATGAACAATGGACGATTCACAGGCCGCGATTCGTTCGCTCTGGCGACCAATGTTTGCTTCGCACGCCCGCAGTTCATCCTCGACGCCGGAAACCTCCGACTCCAGTTCGACAATACGGACCTCGGCCGCCTCAGCCTCCGCACCACTGGCAACGACCGTCTCTCGCAGTTCAGTAAGCTCGCCCTCAAAACGCTCAAGCTCTTCGGTAAGCCGGCGCCAGTCGGTCAAACCAACCTGAGTCCGCAACTCTTGCAGGCGATCGGTATATTCCTTGTAACGGCGAGCCTTGGATGCCTGACTGCGAACGGTGCGTAGTCGCCCGTCGACCTCATCGATAATGTCGGTCATCCGCAGCAGGTTTTGCTCGACGCGATCGAGGCGCCGAATGGCGTCCGCCTTCTTTGCCTTGAACCGACTAATGCCGGCCGCTTCTTCAAAAATCAGACGACGGTCGCGCGGCGACGACTGCAAGAGCACGTCCACCTTGCCCTGCTCGATAATGCTGTAGGCCTGCGTCGAAACGCCCGTGCCCGCAAAAAGATCGCGAATATCGCGCAGTCGAGACGGCTGCCCATTGATCAAATACTCGCCTTCGCCACTGCGATAGACACGCCGTCCGACGTGAACTTCTTCAGAATCGATCGGCAACCGACCATCGCGATTGTCGAACGTCAGCATGGCCTCGGCGCAGTTCATCGCCCGCCGGGCACCCGAGCCGTTGAAGATGACGTCCGCCATCTCCTTGCCTCGCAGGCTCTTAACGCTCTGCTCGCCTAGAACCCACTTAATCGCATCAACAATATTCGATTTGCCCGAGCCATTGGGCCCCACCACGACGGTGATTCCCTTCGGGAATTCAAATCGAGTCTTGTCGGCGAAGCTCTTAAAGCCAGTAAGTTCTAGGGCCTGGAGCATGGGAGGGAACAATGAGGAAGGTGGGAGCCGAACCACCACCTCTGAGGGGTGGACTTTGCCCGGCGTTGGGGAAGCAATCTATTCTACCAAATCTGCCGCCCGCCGTTTGACAACCGAATCCAGCCGAACGCACGCGGATTTAGTACCCGCGGACCCGTCCAGAATCCTCCCCACCCGGCCAATCCACCGGCCTCAAGCGGCTACTGGTCCGCCGGCTATCGGTGCCGTAGTCGAGACCTGATTCGGCAGGATTCGCCATGATCGGATTACGCTGATAAGCCCGTCCTTCTTGAGCCACGGCGTCGACCTCGAAGCGGCAACTCAATGCTCGACTCGCCTTGGCTTGGCTCAATGCGTCAACCACATCCGGGTAGGTACCACCGAGGCTAATAATCCCACGAATGACATCATCCACGCGATTCGTGGTTTCGATCGCCTGATTTTCATGCCTTGCGGAGAACCGAGTCAGTCGCACGCGGCCATCTTCCGTCCCGTTAATCATGATGGTCCGTCCCGCCTCCAAAACCATCGGCGTCACGAATGAGACGTTCGAGCCGAACACCACAACCTCAGGTCGCTTGGCTCGCGTCACGTGAACCATAGCTGGCCCGGTGCTGCGAACGACATGCATATTGAGCTGACCATCAAGATCGTCGCCACGCACGAGCGGATGGCGCGAGTTAGCTTTCCAAAGAGCATGAAACGCTCCGTAGCGGGCTTCGGCACTCGCTGCATCCAACAGAGAGACGAGCGAGTCGTAAGCCTCGGGAGAATCCATCACGCCCAACGCGGCAAGAGCACGGGCCCGGAAGGCCGGCTCGTCCCGAGCAACCTGAGCCAGCGTTGCTGCGGCATCGGGGTCATCCAAGTAAGCCAGCGATTCGGAAGCATAGAACCGAACCTCGACGTTGTTCGACGCGAGGCCCTTCTTAAGCGTTTCGATGGCCTCATCGCCAATCGCCTCCAATCGCAAAGCGGCCGTTGAAGCCGAAATGGAATCCTGCAGCTGCCGCTCTAGCAAACGAATGCGAGCGTGCCTCTGCCGATCGTTTTCGCTCACCGCAACACTGCGAATCACCTCGAAATAGCGGCGAATATTGTTTTTATAGCGGGGATGAACCCTAAGTTCGATGTACTCATCGCTCTTAGGCGTCGCCACCGGGACCGTGCGCCCCTGCGACTTCACGAAGAACCGTTGGTTGATCGCATCACCGATGCGACGGCTGTTCTGTACGCCCTGCGAAGCGGGTCGAAGCGTCAGGCCGAGCGGACGCGACTTCGTAGCAACCGCACCGCCGAGCACAACACCTCGCAATTGCGACTCCGGATTTCGCTTCTTATCGGGAACAGGGTCGACCAGCAGACGCCCCTTAGCAACTGCCGATACGTGACCTTCTCGATAACGCCCTCCCAGCCGGACATACTCGCGAAGTCGAACCTCAAGCAACGTCCCGTTGGCCAGGCTGGTCGTCTTCGATTTCTTAGGCACCAGAACTTCGACATCGATCGGATCGCCCTTCTGAATACCCGGAGGCAACAGACCACGAACCTTCACCAGCGACGTTCGGGGAGACGACAGGAACTGGTCGGGGTTGGGTACGCCACGACGCTGAATCTCTTCGATCATCGCCGCTCGACCGGGCCCCAAGGGGGGATCACTACCGGTACCAGGAAGTTCAATGACCAAACCTACCGCGTCAACACGAAGAGGATGCACACCAAAGGGCACCGTCATCGATCGCACCAGGTCGACATCGGCCACCGCTTCTTCCAATGCCTCGGGGCTTTGCATCCGCATCGCTGTCTGGGCACAACCTCCCAACATCGCTACCCAACTAGGGATAGCAACGAGGGCAACCGCACTACCTAGCAATTGACGACGCCCAACACTCTTTGTTTCCCGGCTGTTCTGCATTCCATTGCGCCCGAGCTATAGGTCTGACCGCATCCTTGCGGCCTACGTAAACGCCTACTTGATAACGTCAAGTGACGCCGCACCGACTCTTCCCTTGTTCCTGAAAAGACCGGTAGTCGCGGGCGAACGATACGGAAGCAAAGCGAGGCGGTCAACCCGTTTTTCCTAACCGAGTTACGAATTTCCCCCTCCCCCGCCGACGAGTACTAGCAGAACATGGCCCCGCCAACAGAAAACAGGTCTCCGCCTGGCCTCAACGTGGGTCGCTTGCACCGCTAGAATCGAGTCCGTTGGCAGCGTTAAACAGAGCCGCCGCCAGAAAAACAGCCTCACATACCACCGAGTACCATCGTGGCAAAACGATCCATAAACGGCCTTCGCACCATTGTCACCGGCGCCTCTGCCGGCATAGGGCGACAAATCGTCCTACAACTCGCCAAGGCAGGCGGCCACTGCGTCGCGACCGCCCGTCGAGAGGAGCCACTGCTAGCGCTCGCCGAGGAAGTTCGCCAGATCGGCAGTTCCACCGGAGCGAAGATCGAAATTGTCACCGGAGATGTCACATCCGCCGATGTTCGGCGGGCAATGCGAGACAAGGCGGTCGAAGCCTTTGGCGGACTCGATGCCGTGGTTAACAATGCTGGCGTCGGCGCCTTCGGACGTTTCGACGAGAGCGATGAAGCCCGTCTCCGCCAAATCATGGAGGTCAACTTCTTCGCCGTCGCCGAGATGACTCGCGAAGCACTGCCGCTACTCAAGCAAGGGGATCGATCGATCGTCGTCAACGTCGGCTCCATTCTCGGCCATCGGGCGATTCCCCGCATGAATGAGTATTGCAGCAGCAAGTTTGCACTCCGGGCTCTCAGCGAAACCCTTAGGGTCGAATTCAGCACACTCGGAATTGATGTCCTGCTGGTCAGCCCTGGCACGACGGAAACCGACTTCTACGACCAGGTCGTTCACGGCCGGGGCAATGTCCCCTGGAACAAGGGGAAAGGAGTCACCGCGGAGACTGTGGCCAAGGCGACCGTCAAGGCGATGGCCCGCGGGAAACGGGAGATCATTCCCAACGGCCCCGGCAACATGCTCGTTTGGGCCAGCAAGCGGGTTCCCGGCATTATCGACCGAGTTCTTAAGCGTTACGCCTAGTCGGACGGCAACCAGCAGGGAAAACCCGCCATATTCGAGCCGGATTTGCAGGTTTACTGCAGGGCAATTAGGCTCGAATATAGGCCCCTGGGACCCACGACTGGCCAGTAGTTGCTCGCGTTTTAGCAGGCTCGGATGTCGCGAGGTTCCCGCATCGGAGCAGGAAAAATAGACCGAGGCGTCCGACATGATTCGCTTACTAACGCTCGCAGTTGCTGTCATCTTGCTATCTGGCTGTCCGCAACCCCCTGCGCCGCAAAATGGGGCGGACGACACGGAGCAGAATGGCACCGAGGAGAAAAACGGCGGCGAGAAACAGAATGGCGACCAAAAGCCACCGGAGCAAGAACCAGAGCACGACAAGCCCAAAACGTCCCTTCGTGAACAACACGAAGACGAAATCACAACGACCATCGGACGGGCGATACTGGATGTCCTCGACGAAACGGAAGAGGGAAGTGACGAGAAGCGGGCTGAAATCATTCGCACTCTCAAGAAAAACAACGACGCCCTGTGGCGTGCCCGCGGCTCCCGAGCAAGGGAGCTGATCCTGCGGAATAACAATCCGCGACGACGAACTCTTTACGTTCCACCTCCGCCAGAATAGGCGGAGCGGCAAGCGAGTTCTCCCTCTTTCTGGACAACGATCTCTCTATTAGTCCATGCACCCCCGCCCGCCCTCCTGGGCTTTCCCTTGCATTGCAGCGAGACCGCTCGCCCACGCTAGCACTGCGCGCGTTCGGCATCGCTAGCCATGCCTTCCTCCGGCTGAGATCGTTGCAATCGTTGTAATCGTCATCTTTTACTAAATCCGCACGAGGTGGTGGTTCGATAACGGAAGCGAGACGAGGTGCGTCGTCGCTGTTGGCGCGTGGTCCGTTTGGGCATTGACGCGCGGCAGTAACCGGAAGAGCGCATCCGAAACGTCGTAGTAGGGGGGACTGCCTCGATGAGGCAACTTACATATCAACGCTGCCGCTGCGTGAACCGCTCCGTTCACCCGCTGCGCGCCGCTGGTTATCCGCTGCACCGAGCTGGCATTCTGCTCGCCGCCGTTGGCCTGTTGGCCGGGGCGCTGATCCTTGAGAGTCCGGCCGTCGCCCAATCCGCGTCGACAGCCAACTCGACAACCAAGACGGCTGCCGCGAACCAGAAGTCGGATAGCGCCACCTTGGCCAGTCAGTTCCGCCGTCGCCCTGCGCGTTCGTCGGCGCGCTACGTGCCGATGCAGCCACGACAGCTAACAGGTTCCAAAGCACCTAGCCTCGGCCTGCCACCCCGCGCCCGATCGACGCGCGGCGTCGCCGCCGCTTCGGCCCAATCTCCGGCACCACAACAGGTCCCTGCGCCGCAACAAGCGGGCGCCTATCAGCCGCCGCAGTTCACGCCCGCGCTAAAGCAGCCGGTCCCCGTCGCCAAAAAGACGGCACCGGCGACTAAGAAACTCGCGCCGGCAACGAAGACTCCGGCTGCCGCTGCCAAGTCGACTTCCGCTGCCAAGTCGCCAGCTAAGAAGGCATCGCCCAAGTTCCTTGAAACACCTCCGGTCGTGAAAAGGCCAGTTGCCATTAAGCCGGCTGCTACCGCCAAGGCGCCTGTCGTCGCCAAGAAACCGGCTGCTGTCGCGGCGGTGAAAAAGCCGGTGCCCACGAAGGCGGCCCTTACGAAGCAGGCCCCCACAAAAAGGGCGTCCATCGCCAAGGCTGCTCCGAAGCAGCAAGCCAAGCGGCCGGCGCCGATTCCCAAAACACGTTACATGGCCGTGCCGGTGATCAGCCAGCCACGCGTCGCCCAAACACCCGCCGCGCCGCCAACGGTTTCGGCAGCGAAGAGCTACGTGCCACCGACGCTGCCTGTCCAAGCGTCGAAAACAGTTGCACCCGCTTCCGCCACGCAGCCACCGCTGTGGACGGTTCCGCCGACCGATGCTTCCGTCGCCAAGTCGAAGACGCCCGTCGCCGCGGTGAAAGTCGCCGCTGAATCGACCGCCAAGGGGGCCGCCCCGGCCGAACCGCTGGTGGCCCAAAAACCGGAAGCGGCCGAACCGCTCGCCGCCGCCAAGACTCCTGCCAAAACAGAAACCGTAAAGACCGAACTAGCCACGGCGAAACCCGCTACGGTCGCAGCGACTCCTGCCCCGAAGCCAGCCGCGACCAGCGTGTCGCCTCGACTGGCCGCCAAGGTCAAGCAGCGGGCGCTCGCATCGGCCGCCAAGTTGGCCACCGCCGCGAAGCCGGCGTCGTCTCAGGCTACGTCGTCTCAAGCTACGTCGTCCCAAACTGCGTCGCCCCAAGCTGTGGGCCCTGAGCTGAAACAGCCAACGCTACCGCAGCCGATCGGTACTGCCCCAAAACCAGCTGCCCAATCGACGGCAGCTCAGTCGACGGCAACCGTGAAGGTCGTCGTCCCGCAGCCAGCGCATCGCGACCCACAGCCGCTCTGGCAGCATCGTTCGCCGTTCGCCCAGCCAGCGAATCCCCAACCGTCGTTCACGGCGTCGCAGCCGCAACCGCGTCAGGCATTCCTACAGCCGGGCGATGTCGGTGGCCCGCTGCCGCCGCAGAACGGCAATCGTCCCCGCCGACTTCGTAACGTGCCGGTCGAGATTCAACAGCGACCCAGCGAGCGTGCCGCCGGCATGCCGTTCGAGGTCGTCAGTTCCAGCGGCGAGTTGACCGTGACCCGTCGCCGCAACAAGATCCTTCGCAGCCGCCGGAACGTTCGCCGTGTGGCAGTCGTCGACGCCAGTATCTGCGATGTGATCCAGTTCACGCCGCGTGAAGTCTCGATCATCGGCAAGGCCCAAGGCGCCACCAACGTGACCTTCTGGTTCGAGAACGAAGAGTCGGAGCCGGTCACCTACCTGGTTCGCGTGATTCCCGACCCGGAAGTCCAGGTGGAACGCGAGCGGCAGTATCAAATTCTCGAAGAGCTGGTCGCCGAACTGTTTCCCGACAGTAAGGTTCGCCTGCTGCCGGTGGCCGACAAGCTGATCGTGCGTGGTCAGGCCAAGGGCGCCGAAGAGGCCGCCCAGATCATGGCCGTGATCCGTGGCGAAGCGGTGCTCAACAACAACGGTATCGGCACCGCGGCGGTTGTTGACGGCGAAGCCGCCTCTCCGCTGACCGATGAAGAAACGGGCCTCGGCATTCCGGCCGCCAACGTGATCAACATGTTGCGAATTCCGGGCGTGCAGCAGGTCGCGTTGAAGGTCAAGATCGCCGAGCTCAATCGCACGGCCGCTCGTCAGTTCGGCGTCGACCTGGATCTGAACTTCGGCTCCGGCGGCGAAAGCCTGATCATTCAGACGCTGCTCAACATGGCGGTTGGCAGCACCACGAGCATCGCCGGCACGTTCGACAACGACGACATCAACTTCGGCATTCACTACCTGCAATCGCACGACGTGATTCGGATTCTCTCGGAGCCGACGCTCGTCACGCTCAGCGGTCGCCCGGCCAGCTTCCTCGCCGGTGGCGAATTCGCCGTGCCGACGGTGGTCGGCGTCGACGGAGCCTCGGGGATCGCTACCGACTTCCGCAGCTTCGGCGTGATCCTGAACTTCCTGCCGACCGTGATCGACAAGGATCGCATCCGCTTGCAGATCTCGCCCGAGTTCTCGCAGGTTGATACCGATCTGGAGGTCAACGGCACGCCGGGCCTGAACACGCGGGCCGTGACGACGACGGTCGAGATGCGTGAAGGCCAGGCCTTCGCGATCGCCGGCCTGTTGGAAGATTCGATGAACAGCGACACGGTCAGCGACATTCCGATCTTGCCGCGGCTATTGGGCAAGCGATCGGTGAGTCACAACGAAACGGAGCTTTTGATTCTGGTGACGCCGGAGTTGGTGCATCCGCTCGAGCCGGAAGAAGTTCCGCCGCTGCCAGGCTTCGACGTGACGGAGCCGACCAACTGCGAGTTCTTCTGGCACGGCGACATCGAAGGTCGCCCCACCCGCGAGTATCGCAGCACGATCTGGCCGCGACTGCGCAACCGTTACCGCAACGGTGGCCCGGCCATGATCAGCGGACCCTTTGGACACGGACAGTAGACGAGAGACATGATGCGTATTCTATCTTGCATCGCGATTGGCATGAGCCTGTTGGCTACCACGGGTTGTCGCAACGGCAACGAGGGCGGTCCGCAGTTCGATCGTCCGTTCCCGGTCGGTCAGGTCTCCGATTCATTCTGGGAGACGCAGCAGACCAACGCCGAGGCGGCCGACTTCATCTTTTACGACCACGAGTTCGAGGGGAACACGGCCCTGCTGGCGCCGGGCGCGAAGAAGAAGCTGATGCAGGTCGCCTTGCGATTGGAGCACGTGCCGTTCCCGGTCGTGATCGAGGAGAGCCTGCATAACGCCCGTCCGCAGCTCGACCAGGCTCGCCGCCGCACGGTGGTCGAGCAGCTCTCCCGCTTGGGCGTGGTGAATTCCGAGAAGCGGGTGGTGATCGCCTCGGCCCTGGCGGAAGGAATCACGGCCACCGAAGGCGAAGCGGCCTACTATCGGACCCTCAACACCTTCGGTGGCGG
>Ga0180431_10009437_pt1 | contig 11021 bp, 12 predicted proteins | sample SS_ome_11_FD_132459 | JGI IMG/M metagenome (GOLD analysis project Ga0180431, IMG submission 132459) | Hypersaline lake sediment archaeal communities from the Salton Sea, California, USA - SS_1_MS_1 metaG | ecosystem: Environmental > Aquatic > Non-marine Saline and Alkaline > Hypersaline >...
CGCCATGGATGGTTATGCTGTCCAGGCAAAAGATACCGAGGGGGCCACTAAAGAGTCTCCCAAGTTCCTGCGCGTAATTGATACGGTTATCGCCGGCTCTATTTCTGAGCGTGAAGTGGTACCGGGCACCGCCATACGTATTATGACCGGAGCACCGGTTCCCAAAGGCGCTGACAGCGTCGTGCAATTTGAGGATACTGATGATGAGCTGCGAAAAGAGTCCGCGGCTGACCAGCCGGTTACCGAAGTAGGCATTTTATCTGAAGCCAAACCCGCCTTAAACATCAGGCGGGCGGGAGAGACTATTGCCACGGGAGCAACGGCACTGAGGAAAGGGATGGTAATCAGGCCATCTGAAATTGGCTTACTGGCTTCATTGGGGCACAGCCAGGTGAAGATCATCCGCCGTCCGGTAGTCGCCGTCCTATCTACCGGGAATGAACTGGTAGATATTAATCAACCCCTGCCCGAGGGCAAGCTATATGACAGCAATACCTACAGCATCTCCAGCCTGGTGAAACGCTATGGTGGCATTCCCAAAATACTGGGGATAGCTCTGGATAGAGAAGACTCACTGGTAACCAAGCTTCGCCAGGGACTGGACGCAGACATGCTGATAACTATCGGCGGCGTGTCCATGGGTGATTACGATATAGTGAAGGATGTTCTAGCTAGAGAGGGCGAAATGGTCTTCTGGAAGGTCCGGGTGAAGCCGGGAAAGCCTTTGGCATTTGGCAAGCTTAGAGGGGTTGACAAGACAGGCGCAGCTAAAAGCATACCTCATCTTGGCCTGGCGGGTAACCCCGTCAGCTGTATGGTTAATTTTGAGCTATTCGCCCGCCCCGCTCTCCTCAAGATGATGGGGAAAAAGAACTTCACCAAGCCTACTGTAGAAGCGATAATGGAAGATTCTGTTAAAAGTACCGGCGAACGCCGCATCTACGACAGGGCTATAGTTGAAAAGCGTGATGGCCAATACTACGCCCGACTGACCGGCCCACAGGGCTCGGGAATCCTGACCTCCATGAACCTGGCCAACGGACTGGTGATTATTCCCGAAGACAAAAATGGGGTAAATAAAGGCGAAGCAGTTCAGGCAATAATGCTGGACTGGAATGAGGAAGTAAACATTCAGTAGCACCAGACGACAAGAGAGTTAATATGCATTCAATTATTTCAATTGTAGGTAAATCAGGTTCGGGCAAGACAACCCTGCTGGAAGGGTTAATTGCCGAGCTCAAGCAGCGGGGGCGCAAGATAGCGATTGTCAAACACTCGCACCATGCCGACGACCTTGACCTGGCAAATAAGGATACCTGGCGCTTCAGCAAGGCTGGCAGCGCTGTATCAGCTATTAATTCGCTGGATAACCTGGCTATCTTCAGGCACACGGAGCATTATTTTGACCCGCAGGAAATATCAAATTTCATTCTGTGGGACTTTGACCTTATCCTGACCGAAGGGTTTAAGAGCAGCAGTTACCCCAAGATTGAAGTCCATAGCCGGGAGCAGGGTACCGATTTGTTAACTGAACCTCAGCAATTGCTGGCGGTAGTTACCGACGAACCACTGGAAATAGATGTGCCGCAGTTCTCCAGAAACGATGTGGAAAAGATAGCCGATTTAATCGAAAACACAGTCATGGCTCAGCATAAGGAAGATGATGTTGACCTGATTGTTAATGGTGCTTATGTGCCGATAAGCCCGTCCTTAAAAGACTTGCTGACATGTACCTTACTTGCCATGATACCCAGCCCTAAGGACAACGGCGAGGTAAAGAGTTTACATATTTCCCTGAGGAGGGAATCTTGATATTTGAAGCTACAGATTTTATCTTTAAGGTGCCATCCGTAGTATCCAGAGCACGACGCGTTTTGATTAAACCCAGCGCCTCTTATCCGATACCGTATCCGGTAACCACCAGCCCGGATATGCTGGCGGCGATAATATCCGGTATAAGGCGGATCAGCGACGCCGACATTATTCTACTTGAGGGCACCGCCGGGGGTGCCCCAAACCGCCCGATATACCAGTCATTGGGTTATAATTTCCCACGCGTAATAACACTGGATGTAAAGGACTGCATCCTGGTTGAAGTTGATAATCCCTTACATAAACCATTTGCCATGCCAACTTTCTGGGTGCCTAATGTCATCCTGTCCAGCGATTACCTGATAACGGTGTCACCCCTGAAGACATTTAACGGCAGGGGCAGTTTTACCATAATGAACCTGCTCTCACTGCTGCCGAGCAGCAAGTATCATGGTGAGGCATCAAGTGGCTGGGATACATTATTTAACCTGGGGATAGACAAGGTATTAGCCGACCTCTATTTTACTCTTCCCTTCGACCTGGGTATTGTTGAAGCCAGGCAGAAGCTCACTATCAGGGATGACCCTACTCGGGGTGAAGCCGAGGACTACGATAAAGTATTTATCGGTGAACCCTACGAGGTAGACCGTGAAGTCGCCGATGCATTGGGGTTAAAAGTAGGTTATCTTGACCTGATTAAGTCAGCCAAGGTGGAGCTTGAGGTTTAGTCACTTCCGCTTTTTTTAGGAGTTCTGTGGATAAAGAAGAAATAAGTACCGAACAACCAAAAACATACTGGTGCATTGCCTTGGACTGGTTTCCGCAAAACAATCGCTCAATTTCAGCTTCAGTCCAGAGCTATCTGTGTCCTAAATGCGCCAAACAGTTGAGCGCACGGGGAAAAGAGAACTCACCGGATACTCTCTTGGCTACTGTTCAGGATTGCTGCTCTCATGCACCAGATTTTATTACCAGCCAGTCACCAATCTTGGATAGTGTGTTCCGCCTTTTCCTGGCTAACGGTAACCAGCCCCTTGAACTGGAGGAGTTGGGAAAGCAGTTAAGTGAGCTGCGCGGTGGAGATACTTACCGCACTTCGTCCGCAACTTTATTCCGTATCCTCAAAAATGACCGGTACTACGGAATACAGGAAGTCTAAAACTAACTTTATGTGCTGAATCTCCATGCAAAAGCGGAAATACACAAATAGGAGTTACATTTTAATCTTAGCTAATACCTGATACTGAAGCCGGAGTAATTCCCGGTGTATTCCGACCATTTGGTTACCACCTCGTCTACCCTGGCGGCCGGCGGTCCCTCCTTGAGGTAGCCGGTTAGTTTCTCCAATTGCCGTTTCTCCCCTTCTGCCTGAACCTCCACAACGCTATCAGGCAGGTTGCGCACATAGCCTGCCAGCCCCAGTTCCCTGGCGCGTCTTTTAACAAAGTCACGGAAGAAGACACCCTGCACACGACCATAAACAGTCGCCTGAAGTGAGGCTGAGTCAGTCATCACCAATCTCTCCCGCTTAGCCGCTAGTATGCAGCTATCCCTCCGCCTCCTCGTCCTCTCTCTTCTTTTTCTCCCTCCTAACCACTTCCACGCTAGCCGATGTTGGTAGCGCACTTATCGGGGCTAACTTCTCGACTCTCTTTTTAGGCTTTTTGGACTCCCTGTGTCTGTAATCTCTTTTGCCCATAATAACACCTCTACACTGTACAAGCGCTACTGCTAATCACAGTTTAGCAAAGAGAACCTACTCCGTAAAGCCGCTGGCAAAGCGCTCCAGCGCTGAGCGGGCAGCCTCAGTCTCGGCTAGCTTTTTACTTTTACCGGTACCACTGCCCAGTACCATATCGCCAGCCATCACTTCAACAGTGAAAATTTTATCATGGTCCGGGCCAGATGCTTCTATCAGGCGGTAGGTCGGCGGCGACTGCCCTCTGGACTGCATCAGTTCCTGCAACCGCGACTTATAATCAGCGGCCATACCCTGGCTGACCACCTTCACCATCTCTTCGCCAAGCAGCTTTAAAACAAATTCGCTGGTGATAGCTGCACCCCGGTCAAGGGAAACAGCCGCTATCACTGCCTCCAGAGCCCCCGCCAAGTTAGCCGTTTTGTCCCGACCCCCACTGGCTTCCTCACCCTTTCCCATGTAGAGAAAATCACCAAGCCTGATTGCCCTGGCCACGCGGGCTAAAGTATCCCGCCGCACCAGTGCTGAGCGAAGCTTGGTCATCTCACCCTCACTGAAGTCAGAGAAGTCCTGATACAGCTTCTCAGCGACGACAAGCCCTAAAATAGCGTCACCCAGAAACTCAAGCCTTTCATTAGATTCGATGCTGGTGCCAGAGCTTTCATTGATAAACGAGCTGTGCGTTAAAGCCGTCTCCAGCAAAGATGGACTCTGAAACTTAATTCCGATGTTTTGCTGGAATTCAGCCAAATCAGCCATGGCGAATGTCTCCTGCTGGTGCAGTTTCTTAATTTAAGAATAAACACCGCAACCAGACATGTCAACTCTGGGCCAAAGGATAAAAGTAAGCATAACTGTCAGCGATAATGGCAAAGGGTTTGGGCTCCCCAAGAAAGCGGGTGCCCAACTCAAGGTCAGAGGTAACTATTCAAATGATTGATGATGCTACTTTTGCAATAACTCGGTTACTACTTCATTTATCTCACGCCCGTCGGCTCTGCCCTTGAGTTGGGCAATAACCTTGGGCATAACCTTGCCTTTGTCACCAGGACCCTGCGCCCCCACCTCCCCGATAACCTGACGCGCCGCTTCAACAATCTCTTCACGGGTCATCTGCTGAGGTAAATAACCCTGAAGGAGGAGCATCTCCGCCTCCTCCTTAGCCACCAGGTCCTGGCGGTTCCCCTGTTTGAAAGACTCAATGCTCTCCTGACGTTGCCTGACCTCCTTGGCAATAATGCCGAGGATATCAGCATCATCTAAAGTAGTACGCTTGGCAATTTCCGCATTTTTCACGGATGCCAGCACCAAACGTATGACAGAACGGCTCACCGTATCTCCGTTCTTCATCGCCTGCTTAAGGTCATCAGTCAGCCTCTGCTTTAGGTTTGCCTCTTGCTCCATACAGGCCCCTCGTCTACCTATTTTGCTTACCAGCACCTATTGTTCTTTAACCGAGCGGATGCCTGCTACCTTCTAAATACTCTAGTGCTTTTGGCGGCACCGCGTTTTTTGGCTGCCTTCTTACGCTTGCGCTTGATACTGGGTTTCTCATAGTGCTCCCGGCGGCGCAGTTCAGCCAGAATACCATCCTGCTGCACCTTCCTGTTAAACCGCTTGAGCAAACTATCGAAGCTCTCTTCATTACCGACTGTTACCTCAGCCAAATATCATCATCCCCCTTCCAAGTACTGAATCTTTTAAGGCAACACACCCTCAACATTTTAACCAGCGCCAGCCACTCTGTCAAGAAATAACAGACAGACATGGATCTACCAGTAGTAAAATTCACACCGGCACTACCCGCCGGCAAACTTTGGCGCTTTCCCGGCTACCAGTCTGACCTTCCTCGGGGCGGCCAGCCAGAGAAAAATGCAGGATGCTATACTAGCTATTATCACAATGATGAATGCAAGGTCATAGCTTTTACTTACATCGAATATATACCCGCCAAGCCAGGGGCCGATCATACCACCAATCCCGTAACCGAATATGAAAAACCCATTGATGGCACCGTAGCGCCTGCCGCCGAAGCTGAACAGGTCAGCCTGAGTCGCAAATGCCGCCGGCCCTGCCACACCGAGAAACAGCCCCCAAAATATCACGTAGAGGTATAACAGCCATGGTTGGGAAGCGGTTGCCGTCATGAGAATAAAGATACCAATAACGATACCGACCATCCCGATAGTATAGGTGACTTCCCTTCCTATCCGGTCTGAGATAAACCCACACAGGTTACCCACAACTAATGTAAACCCACTGAGGCCGAATACTGCCGCGGCGAAGGCGGCACTGAACCCTACATCCTGACAATAAATGGGCTGGTGTCCCATAATGAGATTCACTAAAAAGCCAAAGCAAAACCGTGACGAAAACATAAACCAGAACCGGTTAGCTTTAAAGGCTCTGCCAAGTGTCCACTCGGTTGCCGCCCATTCCTTATCCGCTATAAGCAAGTCCGCCCTGTTATATCCGGCTTCATTGGAACCTTTTCCCTTCAAATTACCGGCTACTCCGTCCGGCAACTGTCCCTTATCCTGCGGTGTCCGGCGTATGACAAAGGCAACCAGTGGCAAAATAGCCACGACAACGATAGCTGCCAGCACACCATAAGCCGACCGCCAGCCAATACTCGATATGATGCGCTGATAAAGCGATGCCAGAATATTGTTTGCCCCGGATGCAGCGGTAATCACGCCGAAGGCTAAGCCGCGCCGCAGGATGAACCAGTTTGGCAGATATGAATAATGAACCGCAAAACCCGAAGCGTTTATGCCCACCGCCATAATAAAGCCAAACAATAAGTAAAATTGCCAGATACTATGCAACTGGCTCAGAGCCAATAAGCCCACCGCCAAAACCACCGAACCGAAAACCAGGACTTTCCTCGGTCCGAACCTGTCAGCCAGAATACCGACAAATGGCGAGATTATGCCATAAACCAACAGGTTCACGGAAAAAGCCCCCGCCGTATCCGCCCGACTCCAACCGAATTCGTTTAAAATCTCGGGATAAAATACGGAAAAAGAATACCTCATAGAATAGGCTACAGTGGCGATAAAGAATGCCGCACCTAAAACAAACCATCCGAAGAAAAGGCGAGGTTTCTTTTCTTCTGTCATGGCACTACCCATGCTCGACTCTTCTCAATATCTCGCAGGCAGCCACCAGGCCGGAAGCCGAAGCCTGCACCAGACCACGGCTGATGCCGGTGCCATCACCGACGGCAAACATATTACTAACCTCGGTCTCCAGACAGGGACTGAGCTGCGGTCGGCAGGAATAGAATTTAACTTCAACTCCGTAAAGTAGAGTGTGGGGAGAAGCCACACCCGGTGACAGCTTATCCATTGCCTGAAGCATCTCCACCAACCCGGTAAGGTGGCGATAGGGAAGAACGAAGCTCAGGTCACCCGGAGCGGCACTCTTCAAGGTAGGCTCAACCAAGCCCCCTTCAATGCGGCTCGGGGTGGAACGGCGACCCTCCATAAGGTCACCCAGACGCTGCACCAGCACCCCCCCACCCAGAATGTTAGCCAGCTTAGCCACGTATTTACCATAAGCAATCGGCTCGTGAAACGGCTTGGTGAAATCAGTGCTTACCAGCAGCGCAAAATTAGTATTGCCACTCTTCCGGCCAGCATAACTGTGCCCGTTGACCGTAACCACCGGGTCATAGCCGCCGGTAGACTCCATAATAACCTCACCAGCCGGGCACATACAGAATGTCCGGATACGGTCTTTAAAACTTTTTGATATGAATTCCAGCTTCACCTCGTATAGTACGTCTGTCAATTCTTCCATCACTGTTACCGGCACTTCTACCCTGACACCAACATCAATAGGATTATTATATACGGTCAGGTTAAGTCGGCTGGCCTCTCTGGATAACCAGTCGGCCCCTTCTCTACCCGGCGCCAGAATCAGGTAACGACAGCTAAGCCTGTCCCCATCCTCAGTTTCAATGCCCCTGACCTGACTATTGTCTATCAGCACCGTCGAAGCCATGGCACCAAGCTTAAACTCCACCCGAGGGATAAGGAATTCCTGCATAGACCTGAGGACTGAATAGCAGTTCTCGGTGCCCAGATGGCGAACCGGCGTCGGTATCAGGTTTAACCCGGCTTGTTCGGCTCTATGCCCTATCTCATCAGCCTCACCGCCGGCGCCAAAAAGCTCCTCAGAAGCACCGAATTTGAGATATACGTCATCAACGTATTTAATCAATCCCGCCGCACCATCTTCACCCAGATACTCCCCCAGCTGACCCCCCACCTGCGACGAGAGTACCAGCTTACCATCGCTAAAGGCGCCTGCCCCACCCAGACCGCAGACCAGGTTACACGGTGAACACTCAATGCAGGAGCCACCTACATCCCGCACCGGGCACTGGCGCTTGCTGATATCCTTACCCTTCTCGATGAGTAAAACACTCAGGTCGGCTGCCTGCGACAGCTCCAAAGCGGCGAAGATACCTGCCGGACCACCACCAGCAATGATAACATCATAACTGCCGGTCATTTTGTCAACTCTCTCCTGCACACATGAAAAAGCCGAGACGGGCATTCTCTTGCAAACACCCCCCAGCTCTAACTCAATGAAAAACCGCTTTTGTACAGCCAACATATTATATAGGCAACACCCCCACCCGTCAAGAAACCCTTTCCAAGCTATGATGAAAGCCCAAATATGGACAACTTGACCAAGATAGTCACTCCAAAGTATTGACATTTGCCATTTGGCAAATTATAATTATTAATTATGGAGTACAGTAATGATGATCTAGGCAGAATACTTAAGCAGCAGAGAATAACGGTGCCACTGACACTACAGGAACTTGCTGCGGCATCGGACGTATCTTCATCACATCTGGGACGTATAGAGAGGGGAGAACGTTTCCCATCGGCACGTATCCTGCGCAGAATTGCCAAGCCCCTGGGCTTTGACGAGGATGAACTGTTTACCCTAGCCGGCTTTCTCTCCCCCCAGACCACGGGGGTAGCCGAAGAGAGCAGCCCGAGCTACATCACCAGACAATTAGACCCCTACGTGGCCAAGATGCTGGCTGAAGAGCCTGCGGAGACACAGCGTGCCATCATCGGCATCCTCAGCCTCTTAAAGAGTATCGCCAAAGGTATGACCAAAGGAAGCGGTTAAACACTGATGCCACCGCCGTCAGTATGAGCCCCTCAAAGGGAAGCCAAATATCTCTCCCCGCCAGCAGCTACAGATACTTGATGCAGGGCCAGAAAAGTGCTACATTAAGTTAAAACCACGACCCACAAGGGTCGGCTTAGAAAGAATAACCTTTATGGAAACGAAAGAAGAAGAATGGCTGAGATTCATTGATACCCTCAGCCATGAACTTAAGACACCCCTGACGTCCATTATTGCCGCCGCCGGTTTACTGGCCGAGGAACTCGAAGCAACCGGAGAAGAGTCCTATCAAAAGCTGAGTCAAACCATTATCCACAATGCCAATTCTCTGGAAACAAGACTGGCCGAGCTTATGGACATTGTCAAGACCGGGACAGGCCGGCTCCAGCTACAACTTGAACCGGTAGATATGAAGTCACTGCTTCAGGGGATAGGCTGGCAAATCAGTCCACTGGTCCAGAGTAAGGAGCAAAATTTAAATATGGACTTGCCCGCTTCCCTCCCCATCATTCATGGAGACGGACAGAGACTGGAGCAAGTGGTTATGAACCTGATGACCAACGCCACCAAATTCACCCCGGAGAGGGGCAAAATCACCCTAAGGGCCCGCAAGCAGGATACCGGCCTAGTGATAGAGGTACAGGATACCGGCATTGGCATCGCCAAAGAAGAGCAAACCAGATTGTTTAAACCCTACAGCCGCCTCAGTGCCGACAGGCAACGCCACCCGGGACTGGGCCTGGGACTCGCCCTGGCCAAGCAGGTAGTGGAGCTTCACAGAGGCAAAATCTGGGTAGAGAGTGAACATGGTAAAGGCAGCACCTTTTCTTTCTCTCTGCCGCTGGACGCCAGGAAATAGGCTATGGAATACCAAGGAGCGGAATGAAGGTTCTGGTTATTGAGGATGACCCGGGTATTATAGAGGTTGTCTCTCTGTGCTTTCAACTACGGTGGAGCGGTACCAGCGTGATTTCAGCGGACAACGGTAACAAGGGGGTAGAACTTGTTGAAACCGAGAGCCCTGACGTTGTCATCCTGGACATTGGCTTACCCGACATGGACGGCTACCAGGTTCTGCGAGAGATACGCCGCTTCTCCGATGTGCCCGTGCTAATGCTAACAGTTAGAGGCGAGGATACTGACGTCGCCAAAGGTTTAGAGCTGGGTGCTGACGACTATATAACCAAACCATTCAGCCACATTGAGCTTATAGCCCGAGTGCAAGCGGTTCTACGCCGTGCCCAGGGACTGCCCGTAAGCGATGAAGAGCGCCCTTTTTCAAGCGGCAGACTATCGGTTGACTTCTCCCGCAATGAAGTCTTACTGGGCGGCAATCCAGTCAGGCTGACCTCCACGGAAAGGAAGCTGCTCTACTATCTGATCAGGAACGAGGGACGCATACTATCCCACGAGAGCCTGCTAACCAAGATCTGGGGAGATACATACGTTGACGCCAGAGACCTGCTCCGGGTACACATCCAGCATCTCAGACAGAAACTCGAAGACAATGCCGAATCGCCCACTATTATTGTTACCGAGCACGGCATCGGCTACAAGTTTATCCGGCCGGCAAGCGCTTAAAATACCCGCTTAAACGCTAAAAGGCTACTCTTTACACCCCCACTTATTCATATCCACACCTACAGAATTAACCTCTACCACATGCTGATTCATTCTTTACTAAAAGTTTAGCAAAACTTTATGAAATCTTTACGATTGTTAGACGCTTCTTTATGAATCAATGCTACATTTGAACTAGGTAATTTAGTACTAAAGTAATAAGCAAGTACTAGCTATGGAAAAAGTAAAAGTATTTCTCTCAGACCCGCAGGTTCTCTTCCGAGAAGGCATACACTTCATTCTCTCGGGTGAGGACGATTTTGAGGTTAATGGCGAGACAACCAACAATGAGGAGGCTTTTACCTTTATTGAAGCCAACCCGCCGAATGTAGCTATCCTGAGCATGAAAGACAGCAAGTTCACCGGTGCCGAGATAACTCGCCGCATCAAACGGAGCCTTCCATCAGTATCAGTGGTTCTGATTACAGATAAAAGTGATGAGGATCAACTCTTTTCCGCCATGAAAAGCGGTGCCAGTGCTTGCCTGACCAAAGATACTGACCCTGAATACCTGCTCGACATCATCAGGGTAGTCGCCCAGGGCAGTCAACCCATAATTGAAGACCTGCTGATACCGGGACTGGCTTCTAGAGCCCTTACTGAATTTGAGGACTTAGCCACCTTGCGTGAGCAACTCGATCATCTGCTGGCTGGCCTGGCACCTAAGGAGACTGAGCTTCTAGGCAGTATCGCTGCCGGTAACGGAATTGAGCAGATAGCTGCCACGCTAAGC
>Ga0180431_10009440_pt1 | contig 11019 bp, 5 predicted proteins | sample SS_ome_11_FD_132459 | JGI IMG/M metagenome (GOLD analysis project Ga0180431, IMG submission 132459) | Hypersaline lake sediment archaeal communities from the Salton Sea, California, USA - SS_1_MS_1 metaG | ecosystem: Environmental > Aquatic > Non-marine Saline and Alkaline > Hypersaline >...
GATATGTGGTACTATCCCTATGGAGTTGAGCCCAACGTGCGTCCACTGGTGATCGACATGGATGCGCACGAAATGGGCTACTACCACGTTCCAACCCATATGTCCAACTCAATGGGTGACTTAGTATATCAGGTACCTACCCGGGCGTTCTGCTCCATTGAGCATTGGATTCATACCATTACGGCCAACGTCATCTTTGGCGTGATGGCCAACGGGGCAAGATTGGATCGCGAAGTGGAGCACAGCTTCGGTAAGAATCTGAGAATACTGTGGCGCTCGATGCTGGAGCGCAAGCAGGTTCTCTCGTCATCCGAGGTCGTGCGCGTTGGACGTAACTGCAGCATCGACCCTACGGCCATTATCAAGGGGCCAACCTATATTGGTGATAATGTCAGCATTGGCCCCGGGGTGGTTATTGATGTCTCTGTCATTGGCAGTAACGTGAACATCACCCAGGGCAGTCAGATTCAGTGGAGCGTGGTGTCGGATCGCTGTTTCCTTCCCTTTCGAGCGGCACTCTTTGCCAGTGTGATGATGGCGGATGGAATGCTGGCTCAGAACACCTGTCTGCAGTTCTGCAGCGTTGGGCGCGGTACTTTCATTGGCGCAGGTACCACCTTTACCGACTTCAATCTGCTGCCTACGTCCATCCGGGCGATGTACGAGGGCAAGCTTGAGGAGTCCGGTTTTCAGGTGCTGGGTGGCTGTGTGGGTCATCACTGCTATGTGGGCTCTGGCCTGGTGGTGTATCCGGGGCGGGCTATTGAGTCAGACGTGATTCTGTTTTCTTCTCCTGAGCGACGCGTGATCAGCCAGAATGTTTGCTATGAAGACAGCGATCATTGGACCATTAGGCGCGGGAGCGATCTGCACGTTAGAATGTACGATCCGAATATGTGAGCGGTGAGGGCGGGCGCACAGGTGGGCAGCTTCGCTTTTGTCATTCATCCACTGAACCCCAAGCAGGATGTGGCCCGTAAGTACCCCCTGTTGGCAAAAGCGTTGCCTACGCCTTTGATTCACCTCTTCTCCCGGTTCTGGCCACCGGTCTATCTTTCGCATATAACCGGCGTGCGCTCGGGGATGATGAATAGGGAGATTGAGGGGTGGTTGCTGGCTTGTCCCCTCACCGCTCGGCAGATGCTGCGCCTGCCGCCTCGAGAGGTGTATAGGAAGATTATTCAGACCGGTCGTATGGCTCAAAACCTGGGCGCTGGTATTCTTGGGTTGGGGGCCTTTACCTCTGGGGTCGGGGATGGCGGTGCGACCGTCGCTCGACATCTTGATCTTCCCGTCACCACGGGACACAGTCTCACCGTGGCCCTTGTGGTCGAGGTGCTGGAGGAAGCCGCACGTTACACAGGTGTCCCATTAGAGGCCTCGGTGGCGGCAGTGGTGGGGGCGACGGGGAGCATTGGGTCAGCCTGCGCCAGGCTTCTCGCTCCGCTGGTGGCTGAGATAGTCCTGGTTGGCCGGCCTGGCTCTGACGTGGCGGGGTCCCGCCTGGCTGAGGTAGAGGCGCAGGTCAGGGATGCCGGGGCGAACGTTGTGCGCCTGTCCACACGCATACAGGATGTGCGGAGGGCTCACGTGGTGCTGAGTGCCACCAACGCTGCCGTGCCAGTCATCCAGCCCGAATATCTTGGCCGGGATGCGGTTGTGTGCGACGTGGCCCGTCCCCCGGACGTGTCGCCACGGGTGGCCCGAGAACGGGGAGACGTGTTGGTTGTCGAGGGCGGGGTTGTGGATGTGCCTGGTGAGGCCGACTTTGGCTTTGATTTTGGCCTTCCGCCCGGCAAGGCCTATGCCTGTATGGCGGAGGTTATGGTTCTGGCGTTGGAGGAACGGTACGAGAGTTATTCGCTAGGCAAGAACGTTCGGGTCGAACGAGTGCATGAGATTGCTCGGCTGGCTCGTAAGCATGGGTTTAGGCTATCGGCTATCTGTTAATGGCTATCTGCCGATAGGAGGAGGGAATATGGCTCAAGGTAGACTGATGATCGTAGAGGATGATCCTGACATCTCGAATATGTTGCGTATCTACTTCCGGTCGCAGGACTATGACGTCACCGTGGCCCAGCGCGGTGAGGACGCGCTGGAGATGTGCCGGCAGCAGTTGCCTCACATCATCGTGCTTGACATCATGTTGCCGGATATGGATGGCTACGATGTGTGCCGTAGTTTGCGAAGTAACCTTCGTACCAGCCATATTCCGATCATTTTCCTGACCCAGAAGGACGAGCGCTCCGATAAGATTCATGGCCTCGAACTGGGCGCCGATGACTATATCACCAAGCCTTTCGACCTGGAGGAGCTCAAACTACGGGTCAAAAGTGCCATGACCCGCGCGCAGTACACAAGCCTGACAGATCCTACGACCGGCCTGCCCAGCGGTCGGCTGATCGAGGACCAACTGCGCCGGCTGATGCGCCAGGATGATTGGGGCATCATCTATATAGGCATCCGCGGATTCAGTGATTTCAGCGAGCAGTACGGCTTTGTGGCGGGTGAGGAGGTGTTGCGCTTCACAGCGATGGTCCTGGGAAGGACGGCTGACACCGTAGGAACGTCCAATGATTTCATCGGCCACATTGGGGGTGATGATTTCATCGTCATTACGGGTAAAGAGTCGATTGAGCCCATGGTTGAGGACCTGCAGAAGCGTTTCGATGCCGAGATAGCGACGCACTACGACTGGCAGGCCCGACAGCAAGGGGTCGAGCTGATGTCGTTGTCTATCGGCGTCCTGACGGTCGACGATGGTCCCTTCTATGACATCCGCGAGATCACCGAGGCAGCCGCTGGCGTGCGCCGTAAGAGATAGATAAGCCCACCGGGCTGGCTCGTAGTGCCGGACTTTTGCAGTAGAGATCGGGTCGGCCAAACTGTTAGGTGATTGGACATATGCGTTTCGCTCGCAGGCTGACGAGAAAACAGCGACACACGTGGCTAGACGTGGCCGTGATCGTGGGCGCCGTGGCTATGACGGCCGGCCTGACCGTGTGGATGTTGCTGGCTTCTCCGCACTGGCGCGCGGTCCCGCGTTACTTGCTCGTCTTGCCAGTGGGATTGGTCGCCGCTTGCTTTGGGCGTCGAGCTGCCTTCCTCGCGGCAGCGGTCGGGGCGTCACTTATCCTTGTCTCCCTGAGCATCGCTTCTGTTTTGGAGATGTTGCCTCCCCCCGTGATGTCCTCAGTCGTGTCCGGTCTGCTTGCTGGGGGGTTGCTCTTCCTCGTGGCCTTGTGGGCTGTCCAGTGGGAGGAGATGCGTCGCCCACTGGTTGAGCCGCCATCCTGGCAGCCGGCGAGAGGAGCGGAGGTGACGCGTCGCATCGGCAGTATGGTCCGCAAGGACCTGGTCTTGAGTCTCGATCTGAGGACGACGCTGGACGCGATTCTATCCAACACCCGTCGATTTGTCCCCTATGATGTCGCCGAGATCACGCTTTGGGACGAAGAACGAGAGCGATGCGTTACTCAAGGATGGGGGGGGGATCGGGCCTATGCTCGGGAGGTGGGAGGCGTCTACCGTATTGACGAAGGGTATACGGGGTGGATCATTCGTCACCGACGACCCTTGTTCATCCCTGACGTCCAGGCTCGGCACGATGTGCGTCCCAGGCTAGATTTGCCCGCGTACCCCTTCCGCTCCTATATTGGGATTCCCCTCCAAATTCGGGGCCACTTCGTCGGTACCCTTGAGCTGGCCACTTATCGTCAGGGAGAATATTCTCAGCGGGACGTGGAGGCGCTTCAGACCGTCGCCAATCAGGCGGCGGTGGCCATTGAGAACGCCCACCTGTACGCGGAGACCAGATTGCGCGCCGAGAGGCAAGCCGGGCTGGCCCGCGTCGCTGCCCTCGCCAGCTCCACGCTCGACTTGGATGAGCTGCTGGACCGGGTGATGGGGGAGACGATTCGCCTGCTGGAGGCGGATAAAGGCGTGCTCTTGCTATACGACGAGGATCAGGATGCGCTGGTGGCGCGCTATCTGGCGTCGGCCGGCGCGGACAGGGAGACGGTGGAGACGTTTAGGATCCCCACTGCCGCCCAGGGCTTTGAGCATTCTATCTTCGCTCGTGGCGGGAGTTATTTCTGCAATGATTGCTCCCATGACCCCAACATCATTCCAGCATATCGGCGCCATATCGAGGCGCTTGGCGTCGAGAACTTCGCCGGCGTGGCGGTCCGTCTGAAGGAGCGCAGCATTGGCGAGCTCTACCTGGGAGATCGTCTGGGTGGATTCGGACGTGAAGAGGTGCGCGTGCTGAAGACTGTCGCTGGATATGTCGCCAGCGCGGTCGAAAACACTCGCCTTTACGACGCGATGCGTCGTCGGGCCTCTGAGTTGGCCTCTCTGGCCGCGGTCTCGGCCACTGTCAGCGAATCGCTGGAGTTGGATCAGGTGTTGCGCGGAATTGCCCTGGCGATATTGGAGGTGGTGGGTTGTCAGCGCTCGGCGATTTTCGTCTTGGATGAGACGGAGCAGGTGCTCCGCTTGGCTATGCACCAGGGGCTCAGCCAGAAGTACGCGGCCCAGTCCCAGGTGCTCACCCTGGAGCCTGGTGGGCGGGCGCACGCTGTCGCGACTGGGGAACCCTTGATCGTCTCGGACGTGCAGGCGGACCCGGATCTGTTGGCTTTTTCTCCTATGTCCACCCAGGAGAGGATTCGCGCGTTCGCGGACCTGCCACTCAAGCGGGCTGATCGTACCATCGGCATGCTTTCGGCTATGTTCGTCGAACCTCATCGATTCTCCGATGCCGAGGTTGAACTGCTGACTGCCTTCGCTGATCAGGCGGCGATCGCGATTGAGAATGCTCGTCTGTACGCTAAGACCGAGCGGGAGTTGCAGCGCTGGGTGGCGGCGCTTGACGGCTTCCGGCGTGTGAGCCACGAGATTACCGTCACGCTTGACCTGCGCCACGTCCTGCACGTGGTGCTGGAGGAGGCCAGGCGTCTGAGCAAGGCGCCGTTGGGCGCGATCGTCATTCGGGACATGGAGAGCGGTGAACTGCGGCTGGAGGTCTGTATGGGCTATTCCGAGGTGGAGGAGGCCCGCATTCGTACGATGCTGCAGGCCCCCGAGGCTTATCCTGTTCTGGCCGAGGCCCTGGATGACGTATTGCACACTGGTCAGTCACTTCTCATCTCGAATGCGATCGCCGAGGGACGCGATCTCGGGGTCGGATCGGAAACCCACTCGATGCTTCTCGTGCCTATTTTCTACGAGAGGGCTCTGACGGGCCTGATCTTATTGGAGAGCGATGAGAGAGGGGTGTTTAACCAGGAAGTACTGGAGTTTGTGGAGGGACTATCTGCTCAAACCGCCATCGCCATCGGGAATGCTCGGCGTTACCGGGACCAGTTGAGGCGTGGCGAGTTGCTTCGCCGCCGGGCGGATCAGTTAGCGATGGTGCTAGGGGTGAGTCGAGCCATGCGTTCAGATCGCCCCCTGGAAGAGATCTTGGAGGAGATTGCATACGCGGTCCAGGAAAGCGTGGGCTTCGACATGGTGTTGATCAGTGTGCTGGACGGGAATCCTCCCTACCGTCGCCGTGTGGCCGCTGCGGGCATACCGATTGCCGAGCTTCGGCGCTTAAAGGAGGTGCGGGAGCCCTGGTCTGTCGTGGCTGGGGTGATGAGCGACGAGTTCCGCGTCAGCCAAAGTTATTACATCCCAGCCGAGCGGCAGGCTCACTGGCGTGATCGCTTGAGCGTGTATGAGGTGGATGTCTCGGACGCGGCCCGGGCTCCTGGTCGCTGGCATCCTCAGGACATATTACTGGTTCCTCTCGTCGGGCCCGGCGGTGACGTGCAGGGCCTTCTTTCGGTGGATCAGCCGCGAGACGGTCGTGTCCCGGAAAGGGAGACCGTTGAGGCGCTGGAGATTTTCGCGGCCCAGGCGGCGCTGGCTATCGAGAATGCTCGCCAGGTTGAGGCATTGGAGCGTCGCGCCGATACGTTGGCGTTGTTCAACGAGGTAAGCCGCTCTGCCACGGCCAAGCTCGACCTGGATGAGGTATTGAACATTGTGGTCGCGATGGCCCCGCGGTTGCTGGAGTGCGATCACGGCGCGATCTTCCTCTTGCATCCCGAGACGGGACGATATGTGCTGCGCGCCGCGGTGGGCTCTGTGTCGACCCAAGACCCGCCACCTGCCTTTGCTCTGGGGGAGGGGCTGGTGGGTGCTGTGGCCGAGAGCGGCATGCCATTGGCGGTTGATGACGTGAGCCAGGATCCTTGCTCGGTGCCTGATTCTTTGATACAAGGTATGGAGTCCGCCGTCCTGGCTCCTCTTACGGTGGGCAGACAGGTGGTGGGGGTGCTGTGTGTGGGGCGTCGGGAGCCTCATCAGTTCGCGCCGGCCGAGGTGGCGACGCTTTCGGCCCTGGCGGACCAAGTCGCTGTGGCGGTGGAAAACGCTCGCCTGTTTGACGAGGTACGGCGCTTCTCCCAAGAGCTGGAGCAGCGCGTCGAAGAGCGTACCCAGGCATTGGCCAAAGCGATGGATGAACTTAAGCAGGAGCGGGATCGAGTCGAGACGCTCTATCGTATCACCGCCCAGCTTGCTGTCAGCCTGGATATGAATCGCGTGCTCAACCGTGCGTTGGAGTTGGTTGTAGAGGCTGTGGGGGCCGAGCGGGCCTCTATCCTGATGGTTGAGGGGCAGCCTGAGAGTTCGGGAGAGCCGCGTCAACGCTTGATCTATCGCGCGGCCCTGGGAGTGGACTTCGAGTTGCCGCCCGCTGGTATTCCCACCCGGTTCCACCGGGGGAAGGGATTGGCGGGCTGGGTGGTCGAGCATCGTGAGGCGGCCATCGTGCCGGATGTCCGCCAGGATCCCCGTTGGGTGAAGCCGCAGGAGGATGGGAGTGGGTATTGCTCGGCTATGGCTGTTCCTCTCCTGGTCGGTGACGAGGTGCTCGGTGTTCTGCTTCTATTCCATAGTCAGCCTGACCGCTTTGATGAGGATCACTTGCGCTTGGTGGAGATGGCTGCCATTCAGGTGGCTAATGCCAGCAACAATGCCAAGCTCTACGGGTTGATCCGTGATCAGGCGGAGAGGCTGGGGGATATGCTCAAGGCCCAACAGGTTGAGGCCGCCAAGAGCCGGGCCATCCTGGAGGGCGTCGCGGACGGGGTGATGGTGACAGATGCTCGGGGTAAGATCATACTGTTCAATGCCGCCGCAGAACACATTCTTGAGCTCCCACGCGAGGAGGCTTCCGGCAAGACGATCAACGAGATGCTGGGGTTGTACGGCGACCAGGCACAGGATTGGATGGAGACGGTCGCTCAGTGGGCCAAACGGCCCGAGACGTACGCCGCTGGCGAGTATCTGGCTGCGCAGTTGGAGACCGAGGATCGTATTGTCAGTGTCCACCTGGCGCCGGTGTTGATGCGCGATGAGTTCCTGGGCACGGTCTCGGTCTTCCGTGACGTCACGGCCGAGGTGGAGGCTGAGCTTGCCAAGACGGAGTTCGTCTCCACGGTCTCGCACGAGCTGCGCACGCCGATGACCTCTATCAAGGGGTATGCGGACCTGCTTCTCATGGGGGCGGCTGATACACTGTCTGAGAATCAGCGCAACTTCGTGTCCGTGATTCAGAATAATGCAGACCGCCTCACCATGTTGGTCGATGACCTGCTCGATATCTCCCGTATTGAGAGCGGGCGGGTGGCGCTGTCGCCCAGGGTGATGCGTGTCGAGGGAGTGATCACCCAGGTCATCACGGGGATGGAGCCCCGTGCGGTGGACAAGGGGTTGATCTTGCGCTCAGAGGTGCCGCAGGGCTTGCCCGGGGTGGTCGCCGATCCCGACCGTGTGGTTCAGATTCTGAACAATCTGGTGGCGAATGCCTGCCATTATACCCCGGCGGGTGGTGAGGTCGTGGTGTCTGCTCGCGTGCACGCTGACCAGGTGCGTGTCTCGGTGTCTGATACGGGCATCGGCATCGCCCCGATGGATCAGGAGAAGATATTCGACCGTTTCTTTCGAGCCGAGGACCCCTTGGTTCAGGAGACGCCGGGCACGGGGCTGGGGCTTGCCATTGTCAAGTCGCTGGTGAAACTCCATGGGGGAAAGATATGGGTGGAGAGCGAGCTGGGGGAAGGAAGTACGTTCACGTTTTCCCTTCCCACTGTGGAAGTTAAACCGGCGGCTCCGACTCGGGAGGGGTCTGAGGACGCTGTGACCAAAGTGTTGGTCGTTGAGGATGATCGCGATGTAGCACGACTGATTCAACTGCACCTGGCCGGAAATGGGCGCGAGGTACTGATCGCGCGTCGAGGGAGCGAGGCGTTGGAGTTGGCTCAGTGCGAGCGTCCGGACCTGATCACGCTGGACATTATGCTCCCGGACGCCGATGGATTCGATGTGCTTGAGAGATTAAAGTCCGATCCTTCTACCCGGGAGATCCCAGTGGTCGTCGTCTCTGTGTTGCCCGATCGAGAGCAAGGACTGCGGCTGGGCGCTGTGGACTACGTGACCAAGCCCATCGACGAGGAGCGATTCCTGCGCACGGTGCGTAAGGTGCTCGTGCCGCGAGGTACCGTGTTGGTGGTGGATGATGACAAGGACAATCTCTCGCTGATGAGGGAGATTCTGCGTACCAATGGGTTTGGTGTACGGACCACCGGCCGTGGTCAGCGCGCCCTGAACCTGGCGCGCGAGGCGCAACCCTCCTTGATACTTCTGGACCTCAGATTGCCGGACCTGGATGGGTATACCGTCTTGAAGTCCCTTAAGGAGGACTCGACTACATGGGATATCCCGGTCGTTGTGATGACGGGCAGTGCTGTGGTTAACGACACCAAGAGAAGGAGAGTGCTTGCCCTGGGAGCCGCTCGCTTTATGAGCAAGCCGTTCTCTGTCGAGGATCTGATGGAGGAACTGGAGGCGGTTCTGTGGGAGGCCGGACGCTACCGGCAAGATCGCACTGATTGATGACTAATTGATGATTACGGGGGGCGGGGTAGGGGGAACTATGACCAAGATACTCGTTGCTGAGGACGAGCGGGATATCCGTGAATTGATCGGTTTCACGCTGCGCTTTGCGGGCTTCGATGTTGTGTTGACCTCCAATGGGCTTGAGGCCATTGAGAAGACGTCGCAGGTGCAGCCTGATCTGGTCATTCTCGATGTGCGCATGCCGAAGATGACGGGGTATGACGCTTGTCGTCACTTGAAGGAGGACCCGGAGACCAGCAAAATTCCGATAGTCTTCCTCTCCGCCAAAGGGCAAGAGGGCGAGATCGAGCAGGGCCTCGATTCAGGAGCGTTGGAGTACATTGTTAAGCCTTTTGCCCCCGACGCGTTGGTCGCTCAGGTCAGGGAGATCCTGCAACGCGTGGGAGCTTCGGAGTAGCGGCCGAGAGCCGTGTCCGGCCCCGGGCGGTGATTTTCTGATGAGCGCCGTTGTAGTCGACGAAGGCCTCGTGCACTACGAGGTGATTGGGCGCGGTAGGCCGTTGGTCTTCCTCCACGGCTGGTTGGGGTCTTGGCGCTATTGGGTCCCGACGATGGAGGAATTGTCCATCGGGCGCTGCCGGGCCTACGCCTTCGATCTGTGGGGCTTTGGCGATTCGGACAAGTTGGGCATGCGCTATAGCGTCGATGCGTACGTTCAACTGCTTGAGGGTCTCCTGGATAAGTTGGGTGTCGTGTATCCCCCTACCATAGTGGGGCACGCGCTGGGGGGAGTGGTCGCCTTGCGATTCGCTGCCCAGGCTCCCGATAGGGTGGAGCAGGTCGTCGCGGTAAGCACGCCTCTGGTGAATGCAGACGTCAATCGCTCTCTGGCCGGTTTTTCCGGCGACGGGGATGCCTTGGCGCGCCTGGCGTCACGGCGGGCGAGATTTCCCGAGGTGGAAATGGAGCTGGGCAAGACCGATGTCTCTGCCATTGTCAACAGCGTGCACTCGGTGATGGAGGACGACCTGCATCGCCTGTTGCCTCACCTTGATATTCCCGTGCTCTTGGTTTATGGTGATGACGACCCTTTTATCGACGTTCCACAGCCCGCATGGTTGCGGGATTGCGACGACAATGTGCGTGTAATTTCCTTAAGCGGCGTGCGTCACTTCCCTATGTTAGAGGTTCAGAACAAGTTCAATCGCTTACTGAGGGACTTCCTCGACTCCGAAGGAGATCTGCAGTCGTTGGAACTGAAGGAAGAGTGGCAACGCCGTCAGCGATGATTATTAGCCATCAGTCCATATGTAGGGCACGTTTCCGTAAGTCCAGACGACCTCCGATTGCCTGTGTCTGTCATCAGAGTGGCAAGCATTGGCACCCTGATGGCTGATCGTTCATCACTTGGCTTGCTCAACGTACCGCTCACTACGCCTTATGTCATTTCGCCGACTGCTGGCCGTCGCTGGCAAAGAGCTGCGCCACATCGCCCGTGACGTGCGCACGTTTCTCCTCGTCACCATAGCCCCAGCCTTCTTGCTCGTCACTCTCTCTTATGTGTTCTCCTTCGATGTAGACCGTGTGGAAATTGCTGTCCGTGACCTCGATCGCTCCTCCATCTCCCGTGCTTTTCTCACCAGCCTGACCGCCGACGGGGATGTCACCGCCGTTTACGTGCAGCGAGAGGGGGATGTGGAGTCCCTCTTCACCCACAACGCCGTGGATCTGGTGTTGGTGATTCCCCATGGCTTCGCCGACGCTGTGTTGGAGGGTGGCCCGGCTGAGGTACAGGCCATAGTTGACGGGGCGGACGCTATCGCCGCCGGGCAGACCGTCAGCCTTCTGGAGAGCCGGGTGGGTGCTTTTGTCGCCAGTTTGGTTCCTCGGCCGACGGAGGAGGGAGGAAGGGCTTTGAACGTCAGCAGCCGTGCCTGGTACAACGGGACACTCAAGTCGTTGGTCAGCATGGTGCCCGGTATGATGGCCGTCATCCTGTGTATGCCAGCCCTGGCCTTGACGCTAGCGTTGACCCGTGAGAAGGAGACGGGTTCTTTCGAGGGGCTTATCGCCACCCCGGTGCGTGGAACCGAGTATCTGCTTGGC
>Ga0180431_10009441_pt1 | contig 11018 bp, 9 predicted proteins | sample SS_ome_11_FD_132459 | JGI IMG/M metagenome (GOLD analysis project Ga0180431, IMG submission 132459) | Hypersaline lake sediment archaeal communities from the Salton Sea, California, USA - SS_1_MS_1 metaG | ecosystem: Environmental > Aquatic > Non-marine Saline and Alkaline > Hypersaline >...
AATGTCCATCTCAAGATACTTGAGCCGCTTAGAGGCCCGCACGGCTTGGCTGCACTCACCATTGACGATGGGCCTCATCCCTTAACCACACCGCTGATGTTGGCAGTTCTCCGCAACCATGGTGTGCATGCCACCTTCTTCCTCGTCGGGGAGAAGGCGGAGGAGTACCCGGAGCTTGTACGTCGCATCGCCCGCGGCGGTCACGAAATCGCCAATCACTCCTACTCAAACCGTCGCGCCCATGAACTCAGAGATGCCGAACTGCTGGCCGAGGTCACGGCTTGCCACGACGTCGTTGGGCGTATCACGGGGATGGCTACAGAGTACTTCCGCCCTCCGGGGGGACAGGTCACTAGGGGGGGGCTCCGTGCGTTGGCCGCTTCTCAGCACACTGTCGCCATGTGGACGAACAATGCCCATGATTGGCTCAAGCCGAAGCCTCAGGTTATCGCAGCAAATGCCCTCAAAAACCTCGCGCCCGGAGCCATCATCCTCATGCACCAGGGCAGTATGGAGAGCTTTCAGGCATTGCCGCTGATTATCGAGGGCGCTACCGCTGCCGGAGTGGAGTTGGCTACCATTTCAGACCTGGTCGCCGTAGGCGGGGCTACCACTATAGAGATGAGCGTGGAAGATGCACTGACTTACTTCCAGCAACGCGGATACAAACCCGACGAGTAGCCTCCACCACTCCCCTACCCGCGCATCTTCAGGTGGGAAAACTCGACGGCAGGAAGTGCTTCACGTATTGATTCGCTGCGAACCGGTCCGTCATGCCGGCGATGTAATCACAAACCAGGCGGCTTCGTGCACTTCCGTCGCACGGGACGCGGCCGCAGGCCTCCATGAGCGCGTCATCGTTGTCCATGTACAACGTGAAGAGGTTGCCGATGATGCCGCGCACCTTCTCGCGGTCCTCCACCAGTTCCTCACGTTCATACACGCTCTCAAAGAGGAATGTCTTGAGTTCATCGGCGGCTTCGACAACCGCAGTACTCATCGCCAGCCTCGGCAAATCAATGCTATGGGCGATTATGTCCTCAACCATCGTGCCGACACGGGTGCTGTGGTCCTCACCAAGCCGGCCCACCAGACCTGCCGGCAAATCATCGGGTTGCAGCAGCCCTACACGCAGGCAGTCATCCAGATCATGATTTACGTATGCGATACGGTCCGCCACGGACACGACCAGACCCTCGAGGGTATTTTGTGATCCGCCTGCAAGCACCCCGGCATCAAGAACTTGGGCCAGGTTAGCTTGTCCTTTACTATGTTGCACGATCCCCTGTCGCGTCTCCCAGGTCAGATTCAGCCCCGCAGCATCCCGCTCGATGCAGTCCACCACTCTCAAGCTATGTTCCTGGTGCTTAAATGAACCCTCAGGCTCATAGCCCCGATAGGCCTCATCGAGTGCCGCCTCCCCTGAATGTCCGAACGGCGTATGCCCCACATCATGTCCCAGCGCAATTGCCTCGGTGAGATCCTCATTGAGGCGTAGAGCCTTGGCTATCGTCCGCGCTACCTGCGACACTTCCAGCGTGTGTGACAGCCGCGTATGCAGATGGTCCTCCGTCGGGGAGATAAAAACCTGCGTCTTGTACGCCAGTCGCCGGAAAGCCCGACACAGGTGGATGACCCTGTCACGGTCGCGCTGATAGGCCGTACGCACCAGGCAGGCTGCCTCGGCAACCTCCCTGCCGACAGAATCAGCACTCAGCGCTGCATGCGGTGAGAGAGTCTGTTGCTCAATCTCTTCCAGCCGCTCTCGAATAGTCATTCCATCTCACTGAACGATCTGCGTGAAGTCCGCTAAGCACAAGTATAGACTATCGAGCTCGCGCATGACGGTGAGCCGGTTCGTCCGCAGTTCATCATCTTCCACGTTCACCATCACAGCAAGGAAGTAGTCATCTATCGGCTTGCTCAGGCTCTTGAGCACCTCCCAGGCACGCGCGTAATCCGCTCCAGCCTTGAGCGCCACCTCCAGTTGCTCCCTGGCCAGTTCGCAACTGTCCCACACTTGCTGCTCAACAGGCTCTGTAAACAACCCTTCATCCACCTCTGCACTCGTAGGCAAGTCCGTCTGACGAACGATATTTGCAGGCCTCGTCGCGGTGTCCACAGTTTGTCCGAACTCGTCGTCCTGGGTCCGAATCTCGGCCAGCGCTTTCGCTCTCATGATCACCTCAACGGTATCATCCCACGCCGTCCCCAGGGTCGCCCTAACAATGTCATATCCCACTCCCGAAACTTCCAGGAGATTTTCGATCCGCCCGGCAATGAACTCCCTCAACTTCAGTCCCGCCTCCGCCACATCCGGCATCTGACTGTTAGGCAGGTCTGGAAGCAAACCCATCACCAGACTTACCACATCCGGCAGTGAGAAGTGCAGACTCCGTTCCAGGCAGATAGCTATCAGGCCCTGCGACTGCCTCCGCAGTCCCATCGGGTCCTTTGTGCCCGTTGGCTCCATTCCCAGGTAGAAAGCCGCTGCAAGATTGTCAATTCGGTCGGCCACACTCAGCACTGCTCCGCCGGGAGTAGTGGGTAACTCCCCGTCGGCACTGATCGGCATGTATTGATCCGCGATCGCTTCGCTCACCGTTCGGCTCTCACCGGCAGCCGCCGCGTAGTAGCCACCGATGATGCCTTGGAGGTCCGCAAGCTTCGTATCACCAACCATCTGGCTAATCTGATCTATCTTGCTTATCGCAGCCGCACGCTGTAACGACTCTACGAGTTCGCCATCAACGCCCTGGCGCTGACATAGCCACTTCACCAGTATCTCCAGGCGCATCGTCTTGTCATAGAGTGTCCCCAGGTTACCCAGGAAGGTGACGCGCCGCAACTCCTCCCGCGCCTCATCCGGACTTCTCTTAGTGTCCTCGTTGACATAGAACTCCGCGTCCGCAAGCCGCGCCGCAATTACCTTTTCGTGACCAGCCGTCACCACGGGCCCTGCATCAGCGGCGATGTTCGCAACCACAATGAACCTCGCCAGCAGTGAGCCGCTCTCCGGCACCACCGGAAAGTAGGACTGGTGCTTTTCCATAACTGTCGCGATGACCTCGTCAGGCAACTCAAGATAACGCTCGTCAAACTGCCCCAGCAGACACGTTGGCCATTCCACAAGGAAGTTGTTTTCGTCAACTATTTCCTTACGCAGCACTGGAGCCGCATCCACTTCTGCGGCCACTGCCTCTGCTTGCTCAACTATCTCCCTGCGTCGCCGCCGATGGTCTGCAATAACGTACGCTTTCTCCAGCTTCGGTAGATACTCTCCCGCATCAGTCAGTTCCACCGGTTCGGGATCCAACGCGCGATGTCCGTGCGTTACTCGGCCACTGGTCAGGTCTGCTACCTGTATCGGGACGACCTCCGCCCCCAGCAACGCGACTAGCCACCGTATGGGCCGCACGAAGCGCATCTCCAGTTCCCCCCAACGCATCGTCTTGGGAAATTCCAGAGACGCAATCATCTCCGTCAGCAGGGCCGGGAGAACCTCCAGTGTCGCCTTGCCTTCCTCTTGCACAGTTGCAAATACGAAGCTGCCTTTGTCCGTCTCGCGCACAGCTAGGTCGCTGACATCAACGCCCCGAGCCTTCGCAAACCCGATCGCCGCGTCAGTCGGGTCCCCCTCTTCTGTAAACGCTCTCTCGACAGGCGGCCCCTTATGTTCCACCTCCTGGTCAGGCTGGTTGTCAGCCAAGCGCTTCACAACTATCGCCAGCCGCCTGTGCGTCGCATACGTCGCGATCTCACCGTACGCCAGCCGCAGCCGACGCAGCTCCCGCCCCATCATCTCTTCCATCTGCTGCAACGCCGGCAGCACGGCATTCGCCGGTATTTCCTCAGTCCCTATCTCCAGCAACAACTGTGGCATCAGTACTACTCCGTTCCCCGGCTATTGACAATACCGCCAGACATGACGGGACTTACCGACCTTCAGGATACCAGCAGTGGGAAGCCCAATTCCTCGCGGTGTCGCAGATATGCTTTTGCAACCTGGCGCGCCAAATTCCGCACGCGCTCGATCATCCCGGGCCTCTGCGTAATGGACACAGCGCCCCGCGCTTCCAGCAAGTTGAAGGCATGCGAACACATCAACACATAGTCGTGAGCCGGTAGCGGCAGACCCCGCTTTACGAGCTGACTGGCTTCTGCCTCACACATGTCGAACAACTTCCGCAGCATCTCGACATCCGCCGCCTCGAAGTTATAGACTGAGAACTGGCGCTCCTCTTCGTACTTCAACTCCCCATACGTCAGCGACTCACTGTACTGCAGCTCCCGGTAGTCGTCCACGTCCTGCAGGTACATCGCCAGCCGTCCCAGACCGTACGTAATCTCGACAGATACCGGTTTGCAGGGCAGGCTACCGACCTGCTGGAAGTACGTGAACTGGGTGATTTCCATCCCATCAAGACGCACCTCCCACCCCAGCCCTGAGGCACCCAAAGTAGGCGCCTCCCAATCGTCCTCGACAAACTTCACGTCGTGCTTCGCCAGGTCGAGGCCCAGCGCTTCCAGACTCCCCAAATACATCCTCTGCACCTCGGCCGGCGACGGTTTGAGGATCACCTGAAATTGCAGATGTTTCTGGAAACGGTTCGGGTTAGCCCCGTAGCGCCCGTCACTGGGGCGCCGCGATGGCTGCACATAGGCTACTCGAGACGGCTCCGGCCCGAGAGCCCATAGAAACGTTGCCGGACACATCGTACCCGCACCCACTGGCCAGTCGTACGGCTGCAGGATAGTGCAACCGTGATCCGCCCAGAACTCCTGCAAACCAAATATCAACTCCTGATAAGTCATCTACCGCCTCCGGCCCGCCCTACAACAAACCACCGGGCTGACAAAACTCAGACGGCGCCCTCATGCGGACGCCGTTGGTAGTCCGGCTTCATGGCGGCCCGCGATATTAGGCCTATTCCGCGGTCCGCAATTTCGCCGCCTGCTCGGGAGCTACCCGTGGTAGCTTCCGCCTTATCCGTGACAGTGCGTTGTCTATGGACTTGATCTTGCAGCTCAACACACTGGCCATTTCCCGGTACGACTTTCCCGTCTGGTACTCCGAAAGCACTTCCCACTCGAACGGTGACAGCTCGTCCCGCAACGTTTCCCGCAGTACCCGCTCGCCTTCCCTTCCCAGCACCAGTGCCTGTGGATCCACTTGGTCCTCGGAGTTGAGTATGTCCGACAACTCCCGGTCTTCGTCCTCTCCACTCGGAGGCGACTCGAGCGACACCGATGAATTCAGCGGAGTTTGCTTCTGCCGCGTCGCAGCCTTAATTGCTGATATCATCTGCCTCTGAATGCAGACTTTGGCAAAACACGCAAATGAGGTGTGGCGGTCGGATTTGAAATCAGTGATCGCCTCCCAGAGACCGATGAGACCGATCTGGAGCAGATCGTCTCGTTCAGCTCCCTGAAGGAAGTACGACTTCACTTTCGATCTGACGAGATTCCGATACTTGTACAGCAAGTACTCACAAGCTTCTTCGTCAGATTCATCCTGCGCCCGTCTCACCAGTTCTTCATCCGAAAGTGGCTGGTACGCGAGTGCTCTTCGGCGCTGAGCGACCTCACGAAAGAACTCAGCAGGATTGACCATTCCTCGGCTCCTCGATCTCTAGGATGGTTCCAACGCGGTCTAACGTTGCCCGACCTGTCCTCTGTATTACCGCCGAGCGTTGCGCTCTCAGACCTCGGCCGTATTTATCCATAAGCTTATAATCGCCGACACTGCAAAACTCTCGCACCCCTTGCTTGTCAAACCACCTGTACGAACCACCCCGAGTCCTCTATTGCGGACCACCTCCCTCGCTGCTTTTTCCCTCTGCTGGCCGCCAGCCGTCGCTGTTAGTAATTGCCGATCTCGCTCATAAAAAGCAGGAAGCCCTTTAGAGCGTGCAGTTCGTACACTTGCCCCCGGAACAGCGAGTTTGCCATCACCTCTGAATTCAAACCGTGGGTCAAGTGTCCGGCTCCGAAAGCGACGTGCGCGAAACAAAGGCCCACAAATATTCCCAAACCTGCCGCAATAGCCGAATCGAAAGCCCCCAGATCCGACTTCAGTTGGTTGTGTATCAGGTAGGAGATTACAATCGTGGCCGCGGAGAGTACGAGAAAGACGATAAGATAGGCCCACGTCTGCGAGAGTGACTCTGACGCCAGCCCCTTGTACGACACTGCTGCAATCTTCAGTGCCACCCAGATGCCAACTGCATCTATGATGGCGCAAATCGCACCGCGTTTGACCTCGATGACCATAAAAATAACTATCAAGCCGATGGTCACGTAGTCAAGCCAAGTCATCTAGCCCACTCCTCGGCGGACCTGCCGCTCACCGGCCTCAGTCTACGCGCTGTGGCCCGTAGCGGTACGCAACGCCGCGCCGTCATCCTGGCATCACGCAATGAGACTATGGATATTGTCACTTCGGGAACTGGGGGATTGTAACTAAACCGTAATAGATGCTGCGACGTGGTAGTGTAATTGACATGAATTATAAGCGACAATCTGCGCCCCGTCAAGGAAAATCGCCCAACACCATTTTGCCGCATGACGCGCCCTCACCGACGCACCGCTACCGACACATAACCCACAACCTCGGCCGACGACATCACTTCTCCCGAGTGCCCATATTTCAGTATCTCCGCATGCCTTGCACCCAATTTCGATGCCGCCACCAGCATAGCGGCCACCGCCCCGCGCCCGCACATGCTGATCTCAGGCCGCGTCTGCAGTAAACCTTCTGGGTCCATCTTCTCAATCAGCGTGATCAGTATCTTGTCCTGCGCCTCCGCCACACTGGGTGGTTCGTAATGAGTCATGTCGCTGCTGGCAATGATGACCACATCTGTCTCCCCGGCCGCTGCAGCGATTGCATCCCCAACCTGTTTGCTCTCCGCCCAATCCTGCCGCACCACTCGGATCGGGACGATCGCGCAACTCTCACCATACACATGCTGCAGCAAAGGTAACTGCAGTTCCACAGTATTTTCGTCCGCAAACGCTTCGGAGCCGTCACGGAATTCCGGCAGTCCAGCGGCAATCCTGCGGGCCAACTCATCGTGGATCGGGGATTCACCCAGCGGCGTTCGCCAGCTGCCTGATGTCTGTATCGCCGGTGTGGGATCATAGGAGTGTCGCGGCCCGATGATGATCGCCGCTTCAGGAATCCCATCCTCAGCCAGCCGCAAGAACCCGTGCGCCGCGATAGCTCCCGAGTAAGCATACCCGGCATGTGGGCTCACCATGCCGATGATCTTCCGCTCCCCCTGCGGATCGACCACAGGCAGTCTTCCCGGTCCCCGCACATCCAGGTAGCACGCCTCGATCTCGGTACTCAATGCACCTGCCTCAGCCGGATACCACTGCCCGGCCAGACTCGCCAAACGAACAGGACCATTGCTCATCCCATTCCCCTCCATTCCAGGCTTGATGGTTCACAGTGTCTCTAGGATTCCCTCGATCTCTTCCGCCCCTCTCCCCGCCGGCACACGGAGTTCTTGGCCATCGCGCCGCACCTGTAGCTCGATATCACCCGACTCCTTGCTCCGTTTGCCGATAACCACCCGCAGCGGGTATCCGACCAGTTCCGCATCATTGAACTTCACGCCAGCCCGTTCATCCCGATCGTCCATCATTACCACAATACCCCGTGCGCTTAGATCATCGTGCAACAGATCCGCTAACGCAGCAAGTTCCTCGTCCTCGGGGTCCAGCAGCAAAATCACCACCTCAAACGGAGCAACTGACCGCGGCCAGATAATTCCCTTCTCATCGTGGCATTGCTCTACGACGGCGGAAATAATCCGACTCACACCGATACCGTAGCAGCCCATCACCATCGGAATCTGCTCGCCATTCTCATCCTGCGCCAGCGCCTCCAACGCCTCCGAGTATCGCGTCCCCAGTTTGAATATGTGGCCCAGTTCGATCGCCCGATAGCCTCGCAGGTGTCCCTCCTTACATTCAGGACAGGCGTCTCCGTCCACCGCTTTCCGGATGTCGGCGTACTCGGTGACCTCGAAATCCACACCCACGTTGACACCTCCTAAATGAGCATCGGTCTCATTCGCGCCGGTGATGAAGTCGCTCATCCCCCGGATCTCGAAATCCCCCACTATTCGCACCTCATCCGCCAACCCGACCGGACCGGCGAAACCCACTGCCGCACCCGTCAGCCCCTCCACCTCTTCGTCGTTAGCCATTCTGAGATCGCCTGCCTGCAGATACGCGGCGAGTTTCTGTTCGTTGAGTTCGCGATCGCCGCGTACCAGAGCCGCAACAAACCCGTCCTGAGTGCTGAACAGAAGCGTCTTCACCAGCCGGTCTGCACTCACCTCAAGCATCGCCGTAACCTGCTCGATAGTGCGTGCATTGGGCGTAGCCAGAAGCTCCGGCTTACCTCTCGGCTCGATTTCGATAGCATCCACAGCCCGGCAGGCCGCACACTCCGCATTGCTCGCATACGTGCATTTGTCGCATTTGTAGAGAGTGTCCTCGCCGTTGTCGCACAGCAGCGCGAATTCTCTAGTATCAAAGCCCCCCATCGAGCCTGCATCGGCCCGAATTATCTCCACATCCAGCCCAATCCGCTCGAATATCGCGACATAGGCATCATACATTTTGTCATACGAGACATCCAAACCCGCGCGGTCAATGTCAAAGCTGTAGGCATCCTTCATGATGAATTCTTTGACCCGAATCAGCCCGCCGCGAGGCCTCATCTCATCCCTTACCTTCGTCTGAATCTGGTACAGCGTCAGCGGCAGTTGCTTGTACGAACTCACATCCTCGGCAACCAGCGAAGTGATGTTCTCCTCATGTGTCGGACCGATGCAGAACTCCCGACCGTTACGATCCTTCATTCGCATCAGCGGCGGATCGAAGCTCTCCCAGCGCCCCGTGCGTTCCCACAGGTCGCGAGGCTGCAACACCGGTAGAAACACCTCTATCGCCCCCGCGCGGTTCATTTCCTCTCGCACGATCTCCTCGATACGCCGCAGCACAATATACCCAAGTGGCAGGTAGCTGAATACTCCTGCCGCAAGCGGCCGGATGAAGCCACCGCGCCTTAGCAGCTTGTCACTCGGAATCTGCGCATCGGAAGGTGCATCTCTGAGCGTGGGAATATAAAACTCCGTGGTCCGCACACGGTCACAACCTTTCTTCTGCAGTCAACTTGCCTATGGCCGCCGAACCTCGCCGCGGCTAGCCTCTTTCTACTATAGCCTGCATGATCAATTCCTCTAACGCCTTCAGCGCTTCATCCATCCTCACCGTCTTCACAATCTCCCCGCGCGCAAATAGCGTTGCCCGATCCCGGCCGGCCGCCAGTCCCACATCCGCTTCCCTTGCCTCACCCGGCCCATTGACTTCGCACCCCATCACCGCTACCACTAGCGGTTCATCAATATCCACCAGCAGTTCTCCAACTTCTGCGGCTAGCGCATCCAGATTATCCACCTGACACCGTCCGCAAGTCGGGCAGGACACCAAACGAGGGCCACTAATCAGTCCCAGCGCCAGCAAAATATCCCGACCCGCCAGTACCTCCTCCACAATCCCTCCGGTCAGCGAAACCCGGAGCGTGTCCCCTATTCCTTCTTCCAACAGAACTCCGATGCCCACCGCCGAATGCACGATCGCCGCCCGCCCAATCCCGGCCTCCGTAATCCCCACATGCAGCGGCAGGTCCGAACTCGCCGCGAAAATCCGGTTCGCCATCACGGTCGTACGCACATCCGAAGCCTTGAGTGACACCACCAGGTCCGCAAAATCCATATCCTGAATCCGCTCGACATTTGTAACCGCGCTTTCCGCTAGTGCCTCTGCAGTTGGATGACCGTACTTACTCAGCAGTTCCTTTTCCAGCGACCCCGAATTGACACCTATCCGGATCGGGATGCCACGCTCCCCGGCTGCCTCCACCACTGCGCCGAGCCTCTCATCATTACCTATGTTGCCGGGGTTGATGCGCAGCTTGTGCGCGCCCGCCTCAGCCGACGCGATGGCGAGGCGGTAATCGAAGTGCACGTCAGCGACTATCGGCACCCCCGCATCGGGGATGATGTCACGCAGCGCCGCTGCCGCATCAGAGTTGGGAACCGCGACCCGTACGATATCGGCTCCGGCTGCGTTCGCGGCCCTGATCTGAGCCAGCGTCGCTTCCACATCACACGTGTCGGAGTTCGTCATTGTCTGCACGGCAATGGCGGCCTGGCCCCCGATGCCAACATCGCCAACACGCACTTGCCTTGTCAGCCGCCTTTGCGCTTCACTCACATCGGCATCTTCCTCACGGCGTCCCGTACTTGATCAGATTCAGGATATCTCTCGAGGTGATAATCAGCAGCAGGATCACAATCGAGATGAAGCCGCCCAGCGTCAGGGCCAGGTCGGTCTTCGGATTGACACGCCGCCGGATCACGCCCTCAAAGCCGATTAACACAAGCCGAAACCCGTCGAACGACGGGAAGGGAATCAGGTTCATCACCGCCAGGTTAGCGCTGATGAAGCCCACCCAGCCCAGCACTGCGTACCAACCGATCTTCACCTGCTCAGCGCTCATCGCCATGATCGCCACCGGGCCGCCGGCGGCGTCCCGGATCTGTTTTGTGAGGATCAGGCGTAACGTTTCGATGACCACGACGACGGCACTGTATGATTTCGCCCAGCCGATGTGGAGGGCTGCCACCAGCCCCACACTCACTGTCGGACTCCTCAACACCACCCCGATCCGCCCCACTTGCGCGTGTGGCACGGCAACACTCCCGCTTTCATCGCGCACGGCGTACCGCTCCCACTCCGTGCCCGGTGTCACCTTCACATCCACTTCCTTACCATCCCTCAGCACGGTAAACACAAGTGGCCGATCCGGCCGCTGCGTGATTGCACCTACCAGCGCACTGTTACCCAACTCCCCAAATTCCACTCCCCACGCTTCTTCGATAAGCTCTGTGGCTCGCGCCGAGTCCGCTGCCTCTCCCCTCGGACGCGGCAACTCC
>Ga0180431_10009450_pt1 | contig 11008 bp, 7 predicted proteins | sample SS_ome_11_FD_132459 | JGI IMG/M metagenome (GOLD analysis project Ga0180431, IMG submission 132459) | Hypersaline lake sediment archaeal communities from the Salton Sea, California, USA - SS_1_MS_1 metaG | ecosystem: Environmental > Aquatic > Non-marine Saline and Alkaline > Hypersaline >...
AGACAGCTCTTTTGTCGGCCTTCCGGTCACCACTTTGGCTAGGGCTTCCAAGGCTTCGTACAAGTCAGTAATGGTGTCGGCAAGCTTCTGATGGTCGCTCTGCGCCTCAAGATAGTGGCGCATACCCTTCTGAAAAGGTGCAAGCACCTCATGGTACCGGTTGTCGGAGAGCCATCTCAAATTCTCGTTTACCAGTGCCTCGTCCAGCAGTGCTGCACCAGTTCGGTAGAAGACACCGTCCTTCCATTCAATACCGATGTCCACCTCGCTCATCGAAATAGCTGACCGGACTATTCTGTCCAGATATTCTTGCCTATCCAGATAGTACATGCCTAAGGCCTCATGAAGTGCTTCCACTGCACGAAGACAGTCATAGTAAGCCTGCAGGTAACAGGCGCTGAAGGTGTCCAGCCGATCATATCTGTGGCCAAGCCTGGATGCTACATGTCGCATAATCATATCGTCTACTTCGTCGCCTCGAACGCTCCAATCATCCAATTCACGAAAGCTGTCCGCTATTCCATTCGAGATCCTGTTCATGAAACGTTTTCTGGCATCCTCCATCCCGACTTCTATGTCGAAGCGTTGGTGGAATGGCGGATGGACTCTGGACTGCAGATGCTTGCTCTTTCCTGGTTTATCAGCCATGACGCTCTCCTGAGGGAGAAGTATGCCATAGTCACTGAAGATTTGCGACCCAGCTCTCAACTGCACCGCTCAATCGCAAACAAGGCCTACCGTACCCCAGCGGTTCGGCCTTACTGATCCAGCAGCCGGAGGATGGCCACTGGGATGAGGTGGATCAGTGCCACCATGAGCCAGAGGATCAGCAGTGCCATCGTTCGTCACTCCGCAGCGAAGCGGGCATGAATCATTATCATCTTCCACGAAGGGAAGTTAACCAGAGTTAACCTCCGTTGGCTGTGCGGTACTGCTCCAGGCAATCATCGAAGGTTATCGATTGCGTGTACCTGGCCACCATCTGCAGATTCCGCCACCTTCCAAGGTGCATTATCGACAGAGTGGATAGGCCTTTCCTATGCAGATGGCAGGCGAATCCCCTTCTGAAGGCGTGGGCGTTGCAGGGGAACCCGACCTCTTTGGACAACCTGCTCAGCATGTCTTGGATTGTATGCGCTGTCATGCCGAACAAGCTATCCTTTGAGCGTTTGCCGGAACTGCATTGACGCACCATCGCACATGTGCGGCTCGTGAAGGCGGCCTTGTCCTCTCTGCCACCCTTGATGATCACTCTTATGATGTTGCTGTCCCAGTCGATGTCGGAGCACTTGATGCTCGCTACCTCGGAGAGTCGAAGGCCACTGTCGAACAGCAGGCTGATTATCGCCTGGTCTCGCAGATTGTCCGCTGCCTGCAGTAGCGTTTCCAACTGTTCTGCCGTGATGCTGGGCAACAGCCTCGTGGCCACTTTGGGAGCATCCACTCGCCTGATGGGGTTGTCCTCAAGATAGCCCTCTCTGCACAGCCAATTACAGAGCGCTCTGATTGCCCTGAAGTACGACTGCTTGGCATTCCCACACTGTAGGTTGTGGAGAAATGAGTTGATGCTTTGAGCGGTCAGTTCGTGCCCAATGAACCGCTTCAGGCAGTTGTGATAGAATGTCAGCGTGTGTTGGGATATCCCTTCCCGCCTGCTCTGGAGGAATGCGTTGAGTAGCTCAGAAGTTAACCAAAATTGGTTAACTTTCTGGTTAACTTCTTCGTTGTTTGCGCCCTCATGATCTGTGCGTAGTCCGTGCGTACGGGGAAGTGCCGGAACTGGCAGACGGGCATGACTTAGGATCATGTGCCGAAAGGCGTGGGAGTTCGAGTCTCCCCTTCCCCATTTGCCCAGGCTGCGGCTGCGCATTAATCCCCCATGCCGCCTGTAATCAGCACCACGAAGGATGAACGTGGCCTGCGGCGTGGGGGCCTCCCCACCACCCCAAGACTCCCCTCTCCTGAGGCGAGTCTTCGAGCTTGCGCGGGAATGACACGCCCGGCGCGTTTCCTGCCGCAGAAGACCGTGTCTATTCTCCTGGCAATCAAGCGGCGTCACAATGTCCATGAGAGCGCACTACCACGCCCGACATGCAGCCCCCCAGGTCGGCATCATCCCGATGTACCGAGACGACCACCGTACAGATCGACCCCAGAATCCCGATGAGTCGGGATACAGTAGCATCTCTGTAGGAGAGCCTTTCCAGGCTCGATAGGGGTGGGGGGCATGAAGATCGAAGATGGTCTCACAGCCAGTCGTTTGTGCGGCGACAAGCCGGTGCTTTCAATTGTGACATAGCCTGTTCGCAGGAATGACCCGCGGGGCTCTACTCGCAGGCCATTTCAGGGACACAACACTACGCGCTCAGGGGAAGTCCGGCAGAGATGCCAGGGCGATGGCCTTCTCCCGCAGTCTCTCCAGGTAGGCCATGAGATTGCCCTGCTCCTCCGGGGAGAGGCTGCACAGTATCTCCGCTACCACCTTCTCGTTCTCCCAGGCAAGGCTGACAACCTCCTCGCCCCTGGCAGTCAGCTTCACTTCCAGTTGGCCGCGTTTGTGCGGGCTCTTGCCCAGTTCCACCAACCCCTGCTTCTCCATACGTCTCAACAACTGCGACACCGTCTGATGACGCCTGCTGAGCATACGGCCTATCTCAGCCGGAGTCGCGGGTCTGCCCAGCACCTTCAGCGCCCACAGAGCCTCGGAGTGCATCATGGGAATGCCCAGCGGCCTCAACTCGTTGGTCCTGGCCCTGTAGAGAGCGTGGTTGACCTGGCCTATCAGGACCCAGAACCTCCTGGCTTCGAGAGTGCGCGGGTCACTGTTCATTCGCTCGTCCCCACTTTCATCCGATCAGAGACCGCGGCCCCGATTGCCGCTCGGTGAAACGAGGTCTCACCGGAGCAGTTCCGGGCGTTGACAGCGCGGGACGGCGCTGATAGAATTGCCCTGTCGATCATGCAGTATACTGTATCGTATACTGTAGCCACAGTCAACCTGCCGGTTACCTGTGACCGGCAAGCAGGTTTGAATACCCTCCGAGCCGGGCCTCCCAAAGGAGCAGCCCACGGAGAACGACCGATAGAACGATGCTGAAAACGGCATGGACTCCCATGTCTCGGAAAGGAGGACCGGATGGATCAAGTGATGGCTCGTCTGCCCTGACACGTGATGTGTCGGCGGGCCCCATCAAGTTGCCGGTGTCTCAGCAGAAACGCTCAAGTAGCACCGTCCAGCAGACAGTCCGGGGCGGGACTACGCCGGGCAAACCGACATGAAGGAGGAAGGACAGTGCCAACAGATAAACGGGAATGGAAGTTCGTGGGAGACGAGGCCCAGGTCTTCGAGATATCGATTGTGGTGAGAGACCTTGACAAGAGCATGGAGTATTTTCGTTCCGTCTTCGGGTGGACGCCCTACCTTGTGACGGAAAGCCGACCGAGGAACTTCAAGCTGCATGGTAAGACCGTGGAAGAGGCCACCACCAAGTTCGCCTGTTATTATGCCGGGCCCGTCAGAATTGAGCTATTGGAGGCGTCAGGTAGCGAGAGCGTCTACACCGAGTTCCTGGAGAAGCGGGGCCCCGGCGTCCAGCACATCGGCATACGGGTATCAGACCGAGACCGGGAACTGGCCCAGTTGCAGGAGAAAGGGGTCGAGGTTCTCCAGTCCATGGAAGTGCCGTTCATTCCCTTGAAGATGGCCTACCTGGATACCATGGACGAAATCGGAGTCAGCCTCGAGCTGGTCGAGTCTCCCTACATACCGGCGACCCCCGAGTTCGAAGAATACATGAAGGCGAAAGTGGCATCTCTGAAGCACAAATGAGATAGGAGGCAAGGCCAGGTGCAGTCAAGCGATAGCGTCGATGCCACAGAAAGACTGAAGAAGATGGCCGCCGAGAAGGCGTACAGCTACGAACTGAACTACCACGGCTGCGGCCAGTCCGCCCTGCTGGCAATTCAGGAGACCCTGGGTCTGGAGGATGCCCAGGTATTCAGGGCTGCCAGTTGCCTGACGGGTGGCTTCCCGGTGGAGGACCGGACCTGCGCAGCACTCATCGCCGGGGCCATGGTCATCGGCATGAAACTGGGTCGTGAAAGCGTTCTCGAAGGGCAACCCGGGACTTCACGGGGCATGCGGGAGCTGGTCCGGCTGGTCAACCGCTTCAAGGAGGCATTCGGCACAACCCAGTGCGCCAAGCTCACGGGTGGGCTCACGGGCGGTGTCGTTGACGAGGCGACACTTGCACTGATGGAAGAACAGCCGGAGCTGTTTGAGGAGCCCTCGCAGAAAGTCGTTGAGATATGTGTCAAGCACGTCAGCAAGGCGGCAGAGCTTGTCGTGGAGATCCTGTCGGCAGAACCTTCGCCAAACCCGCCCGCTGCGGAGGCAGGGCTCCGCTGAGGGTGGACGGGATGGGATTGCAGCCGCTGTAGGTAAGCCCCCATCTTCCGGAGGCAGGGCAGGGTCCCGGGAGCGCAGGCAGTAGGCCAGGAAGACTTCAAGAAACGGGGACCCGAGCTCAACCAAGGACGTCACCCAATTCGACAACCTGGCATTCTTCGACTTCTGAGCGAACCAAGTCAACAGTCTCGGGATGGCATGTGAACAGTATCACCTGATGCTTTTCAGCCAGGAGCTTGATAGCTCCACAGGATTCTCGCGCCCGCTGGGGGTCGAAGTTCGCTAGAACGTCGTCCATAACAACGGGTAGCACTTGAGAACGCCGTCCGAACTCCTGCACAAGCCCGAAGCGCAAGGCAAGGTAGAGTTGCTCAGCAGTACCCCGACTCAATTGTCCAACGTCCTTCCGCTCACCTTGTTGATTCTCTACTGCAATGCGGTTCTCTCCAGGTGGCGATAAGAGACGCGGATACCGCCCCCCGGTGATACGCGAGAAATACGTCTGTGCTTCCTGGACCACGGCCGGCTGACGCTCCCTTTCGTACCGCCCCCGGGCTTTCTTGAGAAACGCTTGAGCAACTGTAAGCACCGACCACTCGAAGGCCTTCTTCTTCAGGTCACCAGCGACCCCGGCCAGGCGGAGCCGAAGACTTGACGACTCCTCCTCAGCCTCCAATTGCTTCATTTGGTCATCAATCCGTCCCCACACCCTGTTCTTCCTATCACGCTCCGACCCCATCTCCGAAACCTGTTCGCTGAGTTCACGTTCACGGCTATGTAGCTGCTCTGGCGTCATGCCCTTGATCTCATTCAAGAATTCCTCAAAGGCCTTGCCTCGGCCGGCAATCCGCTCCAAGTTCCTGGTTCTCTCTCTGATGGAGGATGCCAGGCTTTCTCTTTCTGTATGTATCCTCGCCAGTTCGCGGAACTCATCTTCACTGTCCGCGCCAGCCAGGTGCAGAAGTTCCTTATGTTCACGGGCTGCCTCTTCGTATCGGCGCCGCAGTTGGCCTTCCTCGCGAGTCATTTCTCCCACTGCTTTGCTGAGTTGTCCTGCCCTTTCGGAATCGTGCAGGCTCTGGTCAAGCCAGTCGATCAGTTCGTCAATAAGTGCCGGAAAGGCATCGCTGGTCCTTTCGTCCTGGCCACAGGATGTAAGGACCTCGTTTGCACTCCTCTCATACTCGCCCATTGCTCCCTTCACAGTCTCGACGCGCGTGGCATGGTCTTCCAGGGCCTTGATCTTCTCACAAGCGCTTTCTACCTTGGAAAGCAGCTCAAGGCATGTGTCAGGGCTCAGATCGGCTTTGAGCCCTCGCTCTCCAACCCAGGCCACCCACTCCGCCTGCACCGCTTGCATCTCGCCCCGAGCTTTGTCTTCAATGGCTTCAGCCTTCCTGACTCGCTCCTCTTGTTCGTCAATCCGATCCTGGGCTTCAGCAGACCGTCGCTTCAGCTCATTCCACCCACGAAGCTCTTCCACAGCCTTCTGGTTCCGTATGTCCAGGAACTCCACATCTCTCTCGGTTGGAATAGCCTCAAACCCGAGGGCACGCGCGGCCTGCTGCAAGGTCGTTTTCTCCCCAGCAATCTGATTGGATACGGCTTGCATCTCTCCATCCAAGTCGAGAATCGCGTCCTGTGTACTACTTCTCTCCTTGCGCAGCCCCTCAACGCGCTGTCGTATTCTTTTCGACTGCTGGGTCCGTATCTGGTAGTAGGCCACGGCGATGGTTCCTACGATGACCACTACTCCTGCAAAGGGCATCCAATCGCCCTGGGCACCAAACCATCCCGCCAGGGCAACAACAATAACCGCAGCAACCAATGCCGGCCACACGGGAAGAAATGCCATGCCTTGCTCGAGCTGCGTCTCGATCGAGGAAAGATAGGCCTCGCGATCTGCTCTTCGCTCCCCCAGGTGTTCCATTTTCTCCAACAGGCTTCGATGTTTCGGTAGCGCAAGTAGAAGCTCCTTGGCACGCAGCATCCGATCCTCCAGAGCCCTTGCATCCAGGTGGCTTGGTTCCTCCAACTTACTCAGGGCCTTTTCCTGACGCTCACGCTCTTTCTTGGCCTCTTCCAACATTGACTGGGCAGCACGAACCTGTTGCTGGGCATCGCGGAATTCCTGGGACGCGCTGAGAAGGGCTCTGCCATGATTGCGTACGGCCTCACGCACAAGAAGAGACGTATCGAAGGCCCTCACGCGTTCCTCATCCCACCCGGTCCCCATGTGTCTGAAGTCTTCCACCAGATCCTGCTTCTTGGCTTTGAGTTCTGCCTGCAAACCGGGCAGGTCTTTCTTTGCCAACTCATACGTACTCAACCCACGACGCAAGGTCTCTATTCTCGGAGCCGCTTGGAGTACTTGTCTGTCACCCTCAATGGAATCGAGCTCGGTCTGAGCTTGTACCAGCTTCGTCTGCATATCAGCAAGGGCATTTTCAAGGTTTCGACGGGTCTGAACCATGCGTTCGAGGCGGACAAGACCGTCCACTGGGAATTCGGCCACTTCAGGCAACTGGCCAAGACGTTCCGTATTTGCCTCGAGTTCCACCCAGTCGTCCCACGCTTGGATAAGGTTCCTGCTGTGAGCCAGACTATCCTGCTGAATGTTGAGACTCTCCTGCATAGCAGTCAGATCCGCGGTCAGGCCGTCGAGGCTCCTTCGAAGAGAGTCATATTGTGATACTCGGTCAGATAGCTGCCGCAGTTGCGTTTTCAGCGTATCCCCTTCCTGGAATAGCTTTGGTATCTCTTGAGAACTCCCACTCTCCTTGAACAGCTTCTGCCTCTGTTGGTCAATCTGCCGTTCGATGTCTGCGAGTATCAAGCGCCCCGTGCCAACTCCAGCGCCATAGATCCGAGATCTGACACCCTCACTCGTCAAAGTCTCGAATGCTTGGAGTTCGCCCAAGCTGAAGGCGAAGACATTGCGGAACAGATCACGAGAAGCGCTCCCCAGAAGCGCGTTCAGGTCATCTATCCCACCTTCTGACCCATCAGGCAGTGTGACAGCGACTGCCCCGCCGCGCGAACCAGCGAACCGCTCAACAACATACCTGTCCCCACAGTGATCAGCTATGAATATCCGACCTCCGTGGCGTCCCTCACGAAGAGGGGGATAACGGTTTTCGTTAGTACGAGAGTCAGCGAAACCGAACAGGATCGCACGTATGAAAGAAAGAAGCGTGCTCTTTCCTGACTCGTTGGGGCCGAAGACGACTGCAAGACCCGGCGAGAGACCAGCCTGCACATCTTTGGGTGGAAGATAGAACTCTCGAAAGACCCCGTATCCGTCGATGTAGAGGGACTCAATTCGCATCAATCGTCACCCGCAAGCAGATCGAGACAACGAGCTTCGGCCGCCTCCAAGCACCACAGTAGCTCCTCGTCGGTTAGACCCTCAATAGATGACCGGCCCCGGCGGGACTCGTACAGAGGAGCCAGCTCAGAACGTAGCGAATCCATGAGCGTAGGATCTCCCCTGTACTCAGAAATGAGTGCCAAGAGGTCGGACAAGAAATCCTGCCCTGAACGCCGGGCCTCGATATCGACTACAGGGCGGGTGTCTACTTCTATCCGCTCCAGCCAAACCGGGGGGTCCCGGTCACCCTCGCTTTCCCTTATTGCACTTGCAAGGTCATCCACGAAACCTGGCTGCGTCAGCTTGCGATGCATCGGACTTCTCCCCGTCAGGGTAATCCGACATAATGCCGGACGGTTGCCTGCTTGGCCTCGCATTGCTCCACACAAACTCTCCACTGCGTGAATCAGCTCGTCCTCATTTCCAGCCTGTTCAATGCGCAAGGTCTCCCAGAACCAGCGGATCGTGTCCACCGGAACGAAATCCAGGGTTGAGTGGCCCTCTTCGTTCACACGAACGAGATAACATCCGCGCTCTTTCTGCTCACCAACATTGCATCCCTGGGGATTGCCTGGATATGCAATCACGGGGTCCTCCAGGCAGACGATTGTGCGGTTATGCACGTGACCCAGCGCCCAGTAGTCCATGCCCGCATTGACGAGGTCTTCTACTGTACATGGCGCGTACGGCTCATGTCCCGTGGCGTCACCGACACTGCAGTGAAGAAGCCCGATGGCAAACGGACCATCGTCAACCCGTGGAAACTCTCTGGCCAAGTTCCGTCGGATTTCTCGGGTAGGATAGCTTATGCCGTATATCTGGGCAAATGCATTGCCACTGTCTTCCACGACAACCCGCTCGACCTTCTTGCCCCCAAAGATGTGTACCCTTTCAGGCCATTCGAGGGTCGCGGCCCAACTGTCCAGGGGATCGTGGTTCCCATGGACCACGAAAGCCGAGATTCCCGCATCATCCAGGCGTCTGAGCCCGTCTCTGAAACGAAGCTGAGCGCGAAGGCTGCGGTCCCGGCTATTGTACACATCGCCAGCAATGAGCAGGAAATCCACGCTTTGGTCTATGCAAATATCCAAAATACGCTCGAAGGTGCGGAATGTGGCCTCGCGCAGCTCATCGGCGACCGACTCGTTCAGACGCGATATCCCGAGAAAAGGGCTGTCGAGGTGCAGATCAGCCGTATGGACAAACTTGAATGGTCTCACTTGGGTATCCTTCTGTGCACATCCTGACCGAGTGGCGATTCCTGAACCCAACCGTCAAGGCACGGACTTCCTGTTCCTCGATAACGCCAGCCGGTCTCTTGGCCTGGACTTATGTCATTGTAGCACGAGACATGTGTCCGGGCAACAGAGCCACATATAGTAGCTCGTAGCAGACCGTGTCGGGGGATTCAAGAAGATGACGGCAGTCCGTGCGTCAGTCAAGCGAACACCAGCGCGACGCAACAACACCCGGTACCGTATTCCAACGGAGCATAGCTGGCATGTTCGCCGTGACGGAAGTCGAGTTCGCGTCAAGTTGCCAAGTAGCCAGGGGGGCAGTCCCCCCGGATACTTGGCGCGTTATGTGACGTACTCCTTGCTCGTGATCATTGTTCGCCTCACCCTTGCTCACCCCCCCACCGAAGCTCTCCGACGTATTCCCGACCCATTGCACTGGAAGCGCGACCGGGCACCCCCAACTCCGGTGAGATCAAGGCTCCGACGCCATCGCGGCAAGCCAGACACTGGCCTGCCTGGAATCCCCCAGCCTGACCTTACGGCTCCAGTACCACCTTGATGGCGCCCGCTTTCCGGTCACGCGCCACGGCGAAAGCCTGCTTCACTTCCGCCAGCGGGTAGCGGTGCGTGATCAATACCCTGGCGATGGTCGGATTTTTGGAAAGCAGCATCACCGCAACGTCAAAGTCCCGGACCGGACCGCTTGCGGAGAACAGGGATGAGGTTACGATCGTCATCTCCTTCTGCTGTGCAGCCATTTGGGGGAATGAGACCCCCCCCCAATGGGTACCGAGCATCAGGAGCTTCCCATGGGGCCGACACAGTTTGACTGCCTGATTGACGGCCTTATCCGTTCCGGCACACTCAACGACCAGATCATACTGCCCGTCAATCTCCTCCGCCCCAAGTGCTCTGCCGGCAGCGATTTGGTGGTCGTACCGTGCCGACAGCCCCACCGTCGCATTGCTTGCCTTGGCGACTGCTACAGCGCAGAGGCCGACGGTGCCTCCCCCTATGACGGCCACACGCTCGCCCCCACTCAGACCGACCTCGCGCATCCCATGCACTGCAATCGCCAGGGGCTCGGCCAGGCAGGCATCTCGTGGATCCACGTTCGATGGCAGATAGACCAGACAGCGTTCCGGAACACGGAGCTCATCCGCCATGCCCCCGTTTCGACCAACACCCAGGATCGTAGCCGGGCTGAGCTCACACAAGTTGTAGTCACCGACCCGGCAGTATGCACACTCGTTACAGGGCACACAGTTCTCCACGGCAACAGGCGTCCCATCGTCAAGCACACCGGCGATCTCATGCCCTGCCACGCATGGTATGGGGTATTTTATATCAAGCATGTGCAGATCGGAGCCGCAGATGCCGATCGACCGCACATGTACCCTTGTCCCTTCGTCGCAAATCCCATCGATCTCTCGCAGCTCCAGCTCCCCGTCATTGAAGTAAACAGCACGCATTCTCTTTCCCTTTCAGCAGAGTAGGATCGCTCAGATACGCCCGGTCATCTCTGTCAACCCGAAATCGGCCATCATCTCCCGCAGCCGGTCCAAATCGGTCCAAGGTGCAGGGCCGGGCTCAGCTAGGGGGTAGACCATGCCGTACTGGGGATATTTTGAGACTCCCAGCCTGTGGTACTGTATCAACTCGATCTGCCTGTAACCCAGTCTGGCTACGAACCTCGCCATGCCTTTGATCTCCTCCAGAGAGTCATTGCATCCCGGGATAACCGGAATCCTTATGATGACGTCCTGGGGGTCTTTGACGGAAAGGACTCTCTTGAGGTTGTCGACAATCAGCTCGTTCGACTGACCGGTCAACTCCCTGTGCCTGACCGTGTCCAGGTGCTTGAAGTCCAGTTGCAGCAGGTCGACGTGGCGGAGGACCGTCTCGAATTGATCCCAGGGTGCATGCCCACAGGTCTCGATGGCAGTATGGAGATATGCCTCCTGGGCAGCCTCGAGGATTTCGGCGGCAAAC
>Ga0180431_10009453_pt1 | contig 11004 bp, 13 predicted proteins | sample SS_ome_11_FD_132459 | JGI IMG/M metagenome (GOLD analysis project Ga0180431, IMG submission 132459) | Hypersaline lake sediment archaeal communities from the Salton Sea, California, USA - SS_1_MS_1 metaG | ecosystem: Environmental > Aquatic > Non-marine Saline and Alkaline > Hypersaline >...
CGCGCCGCTTGGCGCCGCCTTCACCTTTCTCGGGCTCGTCACCGGAATGCTCTGGGGTCAGCCGACCTGGGGGACGTTCTGGGTGTGGGACGGACGCCTCACCTCGTTCCTGCTCCTGTTCCTCCTCTATCTCGGGCTGATCGCGATCTGGCGTACCGCTGAGGATCCGGGCCGCGCGGCCCGCGTCGTCTCGGTGCTGACGCTCGTCGGTCTCCTGCTCCTGCCGATCATCCACTATTCGGTCGAATGGTGGAACACGCTCCACCAGCCGGCCGGCATCATCGAGGGCCGGACCGACGAGGCCTTCCTGCCGCCGCTCTTCCTCATGCTCGGCGGCTACACATTCCTCTTCATCAGCCTGCTGCTGACCCGGATGCGCGCCGAGATTTTCGGCCGGCGGCTCCGCACGATGCAGCTTGGCGCGGCAAGCGCGGAGGCTTGATCCGATGGAACTCGGAGAACACGCCGGCTTCATCATCGCCGGCTACCTCATCTCCTTCCTCGTCATCGTCGGGGCCGTGGTGTTCTCGCTGGCGCAGAGCCGGCGGACGCACGCCCGCATCGAGGAACTCGAAGCCCGCGGCATCCGTCGGCGCTCGGACAAGAAGACGGCGGCGCCCGTCGCGGACCACGGGAGCAAAGCTTGAGCCAATCCGACTCCAGTCGGAGCGCGAGCGAGACCGGGCAGGAGCGGCGGCAGCGCCGGCCGCTTCTCACTTATGCGCCGATAGCCATTTTCCTGATCATTGCCGGGGTGTTCGCGTTCCAGCTTGTCAGCGGCGACGATCCGTCCGAACTGCCGACGACGCTGGTCAATGAACCGGTGCCGGACTTCGACATGGCCCCGCTCGTCGGGCTGACCGGCTCCGACGGTCAAATTCCGGGCTTCGCCGACGAGGACCTTCGGGGCCAGCTCACGGTCGTCAACGTGTTCGCTTCCTGGTGCGGTCCGTGCCGGGCGGAGCATCGCTTCATCGAGGCGCTCGCCGAAGACGACCGCTTCGCCGTGTTCGGCCTCAATCAGGCCGACCAGACGGACGGCGCGCTCGGGTTCCTCGACGAGTTCGGCAATCCTTATGACGCCGTCGGAGTCGACCCGCGGCGGCGAGTGTCGATCGACTGGGGCGTCATCGGCGTGCCGGAGACGTTCATCGTCGATGCCGAGGGAATCATCCGCCACAAGATCATCGGGCCGATTGATCAGCAGCGCCTCGATGAGGAGGTGATGCCGAAGATCGAGGAGCTTCTGGCCGAAACGCCCGAAGCCTGAGACCCGGCGCGGCTTGACAGGCCAGGTCCGCTCGCGGATAAAGCCGCCCTTCCGGGGCCGGTCGTCGATCCGCCCCGGTATTTCGCACTTCTCCGACTGAAGAAGCCCGCTCCCGAGAAGCGGTGCAGAACACGCGAGTTAAGAACGATGTTCGCAGTCATCAAAGCCGGCGGCCGGCAATACCGCGTCGCGGCCAACGATGTTATCGAGATCGACCGGATCACCGGCGATGTTGGCGATTCCGTCGACTTCGACCAGGTGCTGATGCTGACCGGGCCGGACGGCGCGACCGTCGGGACTCCCGTCGTCAGCGGCGCATCGGTTGCCGGCGAAGTGGTCGAGCACCGCCGCGGCGCCAAGGTCATCGCCTTCAAGAAGCGCCGCCGCAAGAATTCACGGCGGACGCACGGTCATCGCCAGCACTACACGCTGGTCAAGATCACCGACATCCTGACCGACGGCAAGAAGGCGCCGAAGAAGGCCGCAGCGAAGAAGGCCGAGCCCGAGGCTGCCGCCGAGGCGCCCGCGCCGAAGGCCGAAGCGCCCGCGCCGGCGCCTGCGGAGACCCCGGCGCCCGTTGCCGAAGCGGCGTTCACGCCGCCCGCGGGCGAGCCTGACGACCTGAAGAAGATCTCCGGCGTCGGCAAGGTGCTGGAAGGCAAGCTCAACGCCCTCGGCATTACCCGCTTCGATCAGATTGCGGCGTTCACGCCCGAGGATGTCGCCAAGGTCGACGACCTCCTCAACTTCAAGGGGCGGATCGATCGCGAAGACTGGATCGGCCAGGCAGCCGCGCTCGCCAAGGGCGACGGCGAGAATTCGTAAGGAGACCCGGCCATGGCACATAAGAAGGCAGGCGGATCGTCGCGCAATGGCCGCGACTCGCGCGGTCGGCGCCTCGGCGTGAAACTGTTCGGCGGCGAGGCCGCTCGCGCCGGCAATATCATCGTTCGCCAGCGCGGCACCAAATGGCATCCGGGCACCGGCGTCGGGCTCGGCCACGACCACACCATTTTCGCGACCGTCGACGGCAAGGTGACCTTCCGGACCAAGGCGGACGGCAAGACCTTCGTTTCGGTCGTTCCGGCCGAGCCGGCGGAGTAGGTCGGAAGGCCCTGCGGCGCCGGTCGGCGCCGCAACCCACGAGGGCCCCGATACCGCAATGAAATTCCTCGATCAGGCGAAGGTGTTCATCCGCTCCGGCGACGGCGGTGCGGGCTCGGTGTCGTTTCGGCGCGAGAAATTCATCGAGTTCGGCGGCCCCGATGGCGGCGATGGCGGACGCGGCGGCGACGTGATCGCAGTCGCGGTCGACGGCCTCAACACGCTCATCGACTACCGCTATCAGCAGCACTTCAAAGCCAAGACCGGCGGCCATGGCATGGGCAAGAACCGCACCGGCGCGGGCGGTGCCGACGCGGTGCTGAAGGTGCCGGTCGGCACGCAGGTCTTCGAGGAAGACAATGAGACGCTGATCGCCGACCTCACCGAAATCGGCCAGCAGGTGGTGCTTGCCAAAGGCGGCAATGGCGGCTTCGGCAACCTCCACTTCACCACCTCGACCAACCGTGCGCCACGGCGCGCCAATCCGGGCCAGGAAGGCAAGGAACGCTGGATCTGGTTGCGGTTGAAGCTGATCGCCGATGCCGGGCTCGTCGGCCTCCCGAATGCCGGCAAGTCGACCTTCCTCGCCGCCGTCAGCGCCGCCAAGCCGAAGATTGCCGATTACCCCTTCACCACGCTTCACCCGCAGCTCGGGGTCGTCGGCATCGACGGGCGCGAGTTTGTGCTCGCCGACATTCCCGGGCTGATCGAAGGGGCGCATGAGGGCGCCGGAATCGGTGACCGTTTTCTCGGCCATATCGAGCGCTGCGGCGTTCTCCTCCACCTCGTCGACGCCACGGCGGAGGATGTCGCCGCCGACTATCGGACGGTCCGCACGGAACTCACCGAATACGGCCATGGGCTCGGCGAGAAGCCGGAAATCCTGGCGCTCTCCAAGATCGACGCGGTGCCCGAGGCCGAGCGCGACGCGAAGCGGAAGGCGCTCAAGGACGCGGCCGGCCACGCGCCCATGGAGCTCTCCGGCGTTTCCGGCGAGGGCGTGCCAGAATCCCTTCGCGCCATCGTCGCCGTGATCGACGACAGGCGCTCGGCGGAGAAGGCGCGGCAGACCCTCGTCGCCGAGGAGCCGTGGCGGCCCTAGTCGGTCGCGCCGGGGCTCGCGCTTGTTGCCACCCGGCAGGCGCGCTATCTGCTGCTTCCCCACGCCATCCGAGCCGCCGACAGACATGCGCAAGCCCGAGGATTTCCGCCGGATCATCGTCAAGATCGGCTCGTCGCTGCTGATCGACCGCGAGAGCGGCGGCATCAACGCCGCCTGGCTGAACGCGCTCGTCGACGACCTTGCCGCGCTCGCGAGCGGCGGCCGCGAGATTATGGTTGTCTCCTCCGGCGCCATCGCGCTCGGTCGTGGCGTGCTCGGCCTCGGCCGGCGGTCGCTGAAGCTCGAGGAAGGCCAGGCTGCGGCAGCCGTCGGACAGATCGCGCTGGCGCGGGCGTGGTCCGAGGTGATGGGCAATCGCGGCCTGACGGCCGGGCAGATCCTGCTGACGCTCGGCGACACCGAGGAACGCCGCCGCTATCTCAATGCGCGCTCGACCATCACGACGCTGCTGAAGCTGAAGGCCGTCCCGGTCATCAACGAGAACGACAGTGTTGCCACCACCGAGATCCGCTACGGCGATAATGACCGCCTGGCGGCCCGCGTCGCGACGATGATGGGCGCGGACCTTCTGGTGCTGCTTTCCGACGTCGACGGCCTGTTCTCCGCACCGCCCGAAGCCAATCCGGACGCGCATTTCATCGACGTCGTTGAGAAGGTCACGCCTGAAATAGAGGCGATGGCCGGCGCGGCGGGGACAGAGCTATCGCGCGGCGGTATGCAGACCAAGGTCGAGGCGGCCCGCATCGCGACCGGCGGCGGCACCACGATGGTGATCGCCAACGGCCATCGCCTGAACCCCCTCGCGGCCATCAGTGCCGGCGAGCGTTGCAGCTGGTTCCTCGCCGAGACCGCCCCGGCGACCGCCCGCAAGAAATGGATCTCGGGTCATCTCGAAACCCACGGCGCCGTCATCGTCGACGCCGGGGCGCGGAGTGCGCTCCACGCCGGCAAGAGCCTGCTGCCGGCCGGCGTGACGGCGGTCGAGGGCCGGTTCCAGCGCGGGGATGCCATTCGCATCAAGGGTCCGGACGGTGGTGAAATCGGGCGCGGGCTGGTTGCCTTCGATGCCGCCGATGCCGAGCGGATCCGTGGCCGCAACAGTAAGGAAATCGAGGCGATACTGGGCTTCGCGGGGCGACCGGAAATGATCCATCGCGACGACATGGTACTCCAGAGCGGTTGAGGCGGCGCCGTCGGGTCCGTCGGCCGGCTCGGCGTTGGGGAGGCCCTCCGCACCGGCGTAGACCGCCAGAAGGGTGACGGTGATTTCGCCGCGATTGCTGCCATTGTGCGGCCAGTTCATCGCCTCGAGGAAGCTGTCGCCCGGACCGTAATGGCGGACGCCTTCGCTGCCGTAGTCTACGGTGAGCGTGCCTTCGAGAATGTAGGCGAAGAGCGGCACCTCGTGGATGTGCCAGCCGGTTTCGGCGCCGGGAGGCACCGCGAGAAGCGACGCCGTGACAACCGGCGCACCGTCGGGATAAGCGATCTCCTGGCCGATGATCGTCTCGCCGCCGGAAAGCAGCGTCGTCACGAGAATCTCAGGGGTTGGCTCAACCGACGCTACTGCCTGGGCGCTTGCCGCGCCCGAGGCGATCAGGCAGGCCAGAAAGGCTCCGACTGCGGGGAACCGCTGCGGCATCATTCACTCCATACAAACGCGGATGCTTCGACAACTGAGCGCGAGTATGGGCTCGTTAAGGTAAACAAACCGACTCGATTGCGGATGATCGCCAGCCGCCGTTCGAGTTGATTTGGATGTCACGACCGTGCCAAACAGCTTGGCTCTCGAACACAACCGGCTGAAACCGCGCCAGAAACCATGAGCGTTGCAGATCTTGCGGCTGACATGACCGCCGACCCCAGCGGGCAATCGCTGGGCGAGGCAATGGCCGAGATCGGCCGTGACGCCCGTGCCGCGGCGCGGGTGCTCGCGGCGGCGCCGCGCGACGTCAAGGATGCCGCCTTGATGGCAGCGGCCGAGGCGATCCGCGCGGGATCGGAGGCGATTCTGACAGCAAATGCGGCCGATCTCGAGGCCGCCGGCAACGACCTCACCGCCGCGTTCCGCGACCGCCTGACCTTGTCGGAGGCCCGCGTGGAGGCGATGGCGCGCGGCATCGAGGAGGTCGCGACGCTGGAAGATCCCGTCGGGACGGTGATCGCTGCCTGGGACCGACCCAACGGGCTTCGCATCGAGCGCGTTCGGACGCCTCTCGGCGTCGTCGGCGTCATTTACGAGAGCCGGCCCAATGTCACCGCCGATGCCGGCGCGCTCTGCCTCAAAGCCGGGAATGCCGTGATCCTGCGCGGCGGTTCGGAATCGGCGCGGTCGTCGGCGGCGATTGCCGAGTGTCTGCGAGCCGGGCTGCGCGAAGCGGGCCTGCCGGAGGATGCGGTGCAGCTCGTTCCGACGCAGGACCGCGCTGCCGTCGGCATGATGCTGAAAGGTCTCGACGGATCGATCGACGTGATCGTCCCCCGCGGTGGCAAGAGCCTCGTCGGCCGGGTGCAGAGCGAAGCCTCGGTGCCGGTCTTCGCCCATCTTGAAGGCGTCTGCCATGTCTATGTCGACGCCGGCGCCGACCTCGAAATGGCGACCGCGATAGCTGTCAACGCCAAGATGCGGCGGACCGGCATCTGCGGCGCGGCGGAGACGCTGCTGGTCGATCGCGCGGTCGCCGACACCCATCTCATGCCCGTGCTCGAGGCGCTCTACGGTGCCGGATGTGCCGTCCGCGGCGACGCGGAGATCGTGGCGGCGGCACGCTTCGCCGAACCCGCGAGCGAGGAGGACTGGTCGACCGAGTATCTCGACGCGATCATCTCGGCGCGGCTCGTCGACGGCGTCGATGGCGCGATCCAGCACATCGCCCGTTATGGCTCGCAGCACACCGATTCGATCGTCACCGACGATCCGGTTGCCGCCGAGCGCTTCCTGTCACGCGTCGACAGCGCCATCGTCCTCCACAACGCCTCGACGCAATTCGCCGATGGCGGCGAATTCGGCATGGGCGCGGAAATCGGCATCGCCACAGGCAAGCTCCACGCACGCGGGCCGATCGGCGTCGAGCAGCTGACGATCTTCAATTACCGGGTCCGCGGCTCCGGCCAGACGCGGCCCTAGGCGGAGCGCTTGCTGCCGGTCCTGCCCCCTCATGCGCCCGGAATGCGCATCGGCCTTTTCGGCGGATCGTTCGATCCGCCGCATCGGGGCCATGTCACGGCTAGCGAAACGGCACGCCACCGCCTCCAGCTCGACAGCGTCTGGTGGCTGGCTACGCCCGGAAACCCGCTGAAGGAGGTCCGGCCGTCGGAGGATCTGGCAACCCGCATCCACCTCGCCGAGGCGATGACGTCGGGCCGCCATATCGCCGTCACCGGCATCGAGGACGCGATCGGCAGCCGTTTCACAGCCGACACCATCGCGTGGATCGCGCGGCGCCTCAGGTCGGCGCGGCTGGTGTGGGTCATGGGCGCGGACAATCTCGTCGGCTTCCATCGCTGGCAGGACTGGCGGCGGATCGCCGAACTGGTGCCGATCGCGGTGGTCGACCGGCCGGGGAGCACGCTTGCCGCGCTCGCCGCCCCGGCGGCACGGCAGCTAAGGCGGGTGCGCATCCCCGAGCGCCTGGCGCCGCAACTGCCCGATATGAGGCCTCCCGCCTGGGTGTTCCTCCACGGACCGCGGATCAACCTCTCCTCGACCGAAATCAGGCAGGTCCGCGACAGGCAATCGTCTTGAAAACTTCACCGATTCGCACTTATCTTCGTACGGTCGCCACGCAAGGCGTGCGGCATGGGTGAGGAAGAGGAACAAGCACTGACACCTGCAATCCAGCCCGGCGGAGCTGCAAGCGCCGCCACACGGGCGCCGCGGCCAGGATCGATCCCGGTCCCGGACGCCCTGAACCTGGTCCTCAAGAGCCTCGACGATGCGAAGGCCGAGGACATTGTGCCCATCGACATCGCTGGCAAGTCGCCGCTCGGGGACCACATGGTGGTCGCCTCGGGTCGGTCGCATCGCCATGTGAGCGCCATCGCCGATCGGCTGATCCAAGACCTGAAGGACCACGACATCTATCCACGGGTCGAGGGCCTGCCCAATTGCGACTGGGTCCTGATCGACGCCGGCGATATCGTCGTCCACGTCTTTCGGCCGGAAGTCCGCAGCTTCTACAATCTCGAGAAGATGTGGCAGATCGAGGCGCTTAACGCGCCGGCTCTGGCCGACGCTTAGCGGCCCGCCGCTATGCGGCTGACAATCGCGGCGGTTGGCAAACTGAAGGCCGGCGCCGAGCGCGAACTGACCGAGCGCTATGTCGGGCGCGCGGGTCAGCTTGGCCGCAATCTCGGCATAGAGGTCATCGCGCGCGAGGTGTCCGAAGGGCGCGCCGACCGGCCGGCGGACCGCATCGCCGAGGAAGGCGACAGCCTTCGCTCGAATGTCGGGGACGGAGCAATCGTCGTTGCCCTCGACGAGGCCGGCAAGGCCTTCGGAAGCGCCGATCTTGCGGACAGGATCGCCGGATGGCGGGATAGTTCCGTGCCGGAGATCGCCTTCGTGATCGGTGGCGCCGATGGCCTCTCCCCCGGCATCAAGGAGCGCGCTGACCTCGTCCTCGCCTTTGGCGCGATGACCTGGCCGCATCAGCTGGCGAGGGTGATGCTGGCCGAGCAGATCTACCGCGCGTTGACGATCCTCGTCGGTCACCCCTATCACCGCGTCTGACGCCGGTCGCGGCCCTGCCCGAATCGGCCGCTAGTCCCAGACGATGGCCGCCTTGCGCACGCTTCTCGCCGCCCTCCTGCTGCTTGCCACTTCTGCCGCTTCCGCACAGGTCGACGACGAGGAGGCTGCCGAACTCCAGGCTGAGCTCGATCGCCTGATCGAGGAAATGGAGGTCACGGAGGAGCGGCGAAGCGAGCTTCAGGCGGAGGTTGCCGATCTCGACAGCGACCGGGCGGCGCTCAATCAGGAGCTGATCGCCACCAACCAGACAATCCAGGCGCTCGAGACCGACCTTGACCGGATCAGCGCCAGGATTGCCGACCTGGCGGCGGAAGAGGCCGAGGTCACGCGGCAGCTGGTCGAGCAGCGCGATGTTCTGGCCGAGGTCCTGGCCGTCCTCCAGCGGATGGGGCGCTCGCCGCCGCCGGCGATCATCGTGGCGCCGGAGGATGCGCTTTCTGCCGTCCGGAGCGCGATCCTATTCGGCGCGGTGGTGCCGGAGGTTGCTGAGGAGGCGGAGGCTCTGGCCGCCGATATCGAGCGCCTGATCGCCCTTCGCCGGGCGCGGGAGAGCGAACGCGAGGCCGTGGTCCAGGCGGCGGCCGAGATGGCCGACGAGGAAGAGCGGCTCGAACTCCTGATCGCCGAGCGCCAGCAATCGCTCGATCAGACCAATCAGTCGCTTGCCGCCGAGCAGCGGCGGCTCGGTGAACTCGCTGACGCCGCCAACGATCTCGAAGAGTTGATCGCCGCCTTCGAGGATGGCGACGCGGACGTGCCCGACGCCGTCGCGGTCATCGAGCCGGGGCCTCCGGTCCTCCTCGGCGAGGCCGACCGGATCAGCCCGGCCGTGCCGTTCGCCTCCGCGCGCGGCTTGCTGCCGCGCCCGGCCGCCGGGGAACTCGTCACCGATTTCGGCCAGACCGACGGGCTTGGCGGCACGGCGGTCGGCCTTTCGATCGCCACGCGGCCAGGGGCGCGGGTTTCGGCCCCGGCCGACGGTTGGATCGAGTTCGCAGGCTCCTACCGATCCTATGGCAATCTTTTGATTATCGATGCGGGTGGCGGATACCGTATTGTTCTGGCAGGCTTGCAGCGAATTGACGTTCAACGTGAGCAATTCGTCCTTGCTGGCGAGCCCGTCGGCGCCATGCCGTCATCACAGTTTGCCGCGGTCGATGGCGCCGAACTAGGCACAATTCGGCCACTGCTCTATGTAGAGTTCCGCCGGGACGGACAATCGATCGATCCTGGCCCCTGGTGGGCCAACCCCTTCTGACGCGACAGGTTTCGAATGCTTCGCAAGACCTCACTTCTCTTTGCCGGAATTCTGGTTGGCGCGGTCGCCGTGTTCGGCGTGACGCAGCAGGCCATCGTCTCGAGCGGGCCGGCCAATGCCCAGGCCGGCGAGATGTATCGCCAGCTCGATCTGTTCGGTGAAATCTTCGAGCGCATTCTCGGCGACTATGTCGACGAGACGGAGGAAGGCGACCTGATCGACGCGGCCATCGACGGGATGATCAATTCCCTCGACCCGCATTCGCAGTACTATTCGCCCGACGATTTCCGGAGTTTCCAGACCGATCTCTCCGGCGAATTCGGCGGTCTCGGCATCGAGATCACGATGGAGGAGGACGGTTTCGTTCACGTCGTCACGCCCATCGACGACACGCCCGCGGAGCGCGCCGGTGTGCTTGCCGGCGACCGGATCATCGAGATCGACGGTGAGGATGTGCAAGGGATGACGATCGACGACGCGGTCGACCTCATGCGCGGCCCGCCCGACACGGACGTCACCATCACGATCGATCGCGACGGCGTCTCCGAGCCGTTCGAGGTCACCATCACGCGCGACATCATCCGCACGCGACAGGTGCGGGCGGAGGCGCTCGACGACATCGGCTATGTTCGGCTGACTGTGTTCGGCACCCAGACCTATGACGAGTTCATGGACGCGGTGCTCGAGTTGACCGCCGAGATCGGGCCGGACAACATCACCGGCTTCATCCTCGACCTTCGCAACAATGGCGGCGGGTCGCTCGATACGTCGATCGCGGTGGCCGACGCGTTCCTCGAGCGCGGCGAGATCGTCTCGACGCGTGGCCGCAATCCGCAGGACACGCAGCGCTATAATGCCCGTTCGGGCGACCTGATTCAGGGGCTGCCGCTGGTGGTGCTGGTCAACGGGGGATCGGCATCGGCCTCCGAGATCGTTGCCGGTGCGCTGCAGGATCACCGCCGCGCCGTGGTCATCGGCGTCACGTCCTTCGGCAAGGGCTCGGTTCAAACGATCTTCCCGCTCGGTCCCAATCTCGGCGCCGTGCGGCTGACGACCGCGCGCTACTACACGCCGTCCGGCACCTCGATCCAGGACGTTGGCGTCGTGCCGGATATCGAGATCGAGCAGCCGCTGCCGGACTCGATCGCCGAGCAGCTGGAAGAGACGCCGTTGGACGACGAAGGCAACGAGATCACGACCTTCGACGTGATCCCCGCCGATCACGAGGCCGATGTTCAGTTGCAATACGCGCTCGACCTTCTGCGCGGGATCGAAACCCATCCGGCCTTCCCGCCGGACCCGATGGCTGCGGTCGATCCGTAAAACACCGGTGTGCCGACCGGCGGACGGGATGGTTCGCCGGTCGCCAGTTCAGGTAGAATCCGCCGCGAATCATGGCGGACGAACTCACAAGCCCTTTACTTGGCGCAGGCGAGCGGCGGCAGCGAAACAGCAGCCGGACGTTGGTGATCGCCATTGCCGCAGCCGTGGTCATC
>Ga0180431_10009456_pt1 | contig 11003 bp, 5 predicted proteins | sample SS_ome_11_FD_132459 | JGI IMG/M metagenome (GOLD analysis project Ga0180431, IMG submission 132459) | Hypersaline lake sediment archaeal communities from the Salton Sea, California, USA - SS_1_MS_1 metaG | ecosystem: Environmental > Aquatic > Non-marine Saline and Alkaline > Hypersaline >...
CACGCGTTTTTTCCCATCCCCCCGTTAACCTGATTCTTTCATGGTTTCGAACCGGGACATTTTCGCCTCGTATCTGAATTCTTGTATGAATTCAGCGCGTTAAATTGGTGGGTTGGAGGCCGTGGGGATCTCTTTGAAAAGGCCGCAAGACCAATTCTTCACAGGTTGTGGAACGCCCCCATACCCGAACCAGGGGGCACGGTGCAGGCAGAGAAGACCTCAGCTGCGAAGGAGATGTTCTTCTGGGGCTGTCCTGAAGCCTTTGCGGCCTTCTCAAAGAGATCCCCACGGCCTCCCCTTCCTTTGCCATTGGGAGGTTTCAACGCGCTAAATTTATAAGAATTTTTTATGAATCCGCCGACAAAGGAAGCATCTATGGCAACTCGCACGATCCACATTCGGGGTGCGCGGCAAAACAACCTGAAGAAGCTGAACCTCGACATTCCACTGAACCGGATCACCGCCGTCACCGGGGTGAGCGGATCGGGAAAATCCTCCTTGGCTTTCGATACCCTCTATGCCGAAGGGCAGCGGCGATATGTGGAGACCTTCAGCCCTTACGCGCGTCAATTCATGGAACGAATGGATCGGCCGCTGGTGGATCGGATTGACGGCATACCGCCCGCCATTGCCATTGATCGTAAAGACCCGGTGCGCACCTCCCGTTCCACCGTGGGCACAATGACGGAAATTACGGACTATGTAAAACTGCTTTATGCGCGCCTGGGGCGACTCTATTGCAGGCATTGCGGGAAGCCGGTGAAGCCTGAAACGCCGCATGACGTGTGGGACCGGTTGAGAACTTTTCCGTCTGAATCGGAAGTCGTCATCACATTTCCGTTCTCGATTGAAGGGCTGCCCCCCCGGCGTGTTTCCCGAGAGCTGAGCAAAATGGGCTTTGGGAGGCATTTCGTAGACGGCCGGATTCGGTCGCTCGACGCATGGGATCCATCCAAGACGTCCACGGGGGTCCTCCGTGTTGTGGCGGACAGGGTATTGCTAAGATCCCAAGATCAAGCGCGTATCATGGATTCCATAGAGCAAGCATTTCGTTTCGGACTGGGAAGCATTGAGGTTTGGATCAGCCCGGGCACCCATCTTACCTTCAGCGCCTCCTTTGAGTGCGCCGCGTGTAAGATCCAGTACAAACCCCCGGTGCCGAACCTCTTTTCCTTCAACAGCCCTTTGGGTGCCTGTGAAACCTGCCGCGGGTTCGGGCGAAACATCGATATCGACCTGGATCTTATCATTCCGGATGCGTCACTGTCTCTGGAAGCAGGCGCCATCAGGCCCTGGGGGACGGCCGCGGATCGGCGCGCGGAATTTGAGGAGCTGATGGACTTTTGCCGGCGAGAAAACATCCCCGGCAATGTTCCCTTCAGCCGCCTGAGCGGATCGCAGCAGCGAAAAATCATCGACGGAACCTCCGATTATTATGGGATTCGCGGTTTTTTCAGATGGCTCGAAACCAAGACATACAAGATGCATGTGCGGGTCTACCTATCGCGCTATCGAAGTTATGCCGTATGTCCCGATTGCGGGGGGACGCGCTTCAAGGGAGAACCGCTGCTGTATCGACTGGGTGATCTGAATATCGCCCAGCTCTATGCCTTGGACGTGGCGGATGCAAGCCGGTTTATTGAAGGGTTGGAGGTGTCGGAACGAGACGATGCGAGCCGACTTATCCTGGGGGAGGTTCGAAGTCGCCTTCGATACCTTCGTAATGTGGGGGTGGGCTATCTCACGCTGGATCGACAGTCGCGCACCCTTTCAGGCGGCGAAGTGCAACGGGTGGCCCTGGCCTCGGCACTCGGCGCTTCGCTCGTCAATACCCTGTATGTGCTGGATGAACCCAGTATCGGACTGCATCCCCGGGACGGGCATCGCCTGGTTCGCATCCTAAAGGATTTGCGGGACCTTCAAAACACCATTGTCGTGGTGGAACACGACCCTGAAATCATCCGTCAAAGCGACTGGATGCTGGACTTGGGACCGGCTGCAGGGGAACGGGGGGGAGCGGTCACCTATTTCGGCCCCACCGACCGCGTAAATGACTGCTTGACGGGCCAATATCTGAAGGGGGAGAAATCGATTCCGGTTCCCGAAGTGCGGCGAAAGCCCACAGCAGGGTATTGGCTTACGATTGAGGGGGCGTCCGAACATAATCTCAAAGGGATCGATGTTTCCATTCCGCTGGGGCTTTTTGTCTGCCTCACCGGAGTGTCGGGCTCGGGTAAGTCCACGCTGGCTGATGACATTATCTACAAGGGATTCAAATGGAACCGCCGGGAGCCCAAAGGCCGTCCCGGTCGTCACGAGGCGATTCGAGGCCAAGCCGCAATTCATGATGCGGTCTTGATCGACCAGCGGCCGATTGGAAGGACGCCCCGGGCCAACCCGTTAACCTATACAAAGGCAATGGACCCGATTCGGGCCCTGCTGGCCGGCACGCCGGAGGCCCGAGCGAGGGGGTTTGGGGCGAGTCACTTCTCATTTAACACGGCGCCGGGCCGATGCAAAGCATGCTCGGGAGAAGGATTTGAAAAGATCGAGATGCAGTTTCTTTCCGATGTTTTCGTTACCTGCCCCAGCTGCCGGGGGACCCGTTTTGAAACGGAGGTCCTGGAAGTCCCTTACCGGGGCCGAAACATCCATCAGATGCTTTCCATGACGGTGGAGGAGGCGGTGACGTTTTTTCAAGGCCACCCTTCTATCGTGGCGGCGCTGGAACCGGTCATGGGTGTGGGGTTGGGTTACCTGAGGCTCGGCCAGCCCATGAATACGCTTTCGGGAGGAGAGGCCCAGCGTCTCAAGCTTTCTCGATATCTAAAGGCCGGTGATGGAAAGACGCGGTTATTTATCTTTGATGAACCGACGACCGGCCTGCATTTTGATGACGTTAAAAAGCTCATCAACGCGCTTCGGCGGCTCGTGGCGGAGGGGAACACGGTATTGATCATTGAGCACAACATGGATGTGGTCAAAACAGCAGACTGGGTGATCGACCTGGGTCCCGAGGGGGGCGACGAAGGCGGAAACATTGTGGCGGCGGGTCCGCCGGAGGCGGTGGCACGAATCCGTGAATCTCATACCGGCCGGTTTCTGAAGATGTATTTGGAATCTCCAAGGCGGTTGCAGGCACACGATTTTTTGGTTCCCAACATCCGCGAACCCCTCCGGCGCGTTGAGTTCGCGAAAGACGCCATTGACGTGAAGGGCGCGCGTGAACACAATTTGAAGCAGGTGAATCTATGCATCCCAAGGAACAAGCTGGTGGTCTTCACGGGGGTATCCGGCTCAGGAAAATCGAGTCTTGCCTTCGACATTCTATTTGCGGAAGGCCAACGCCGCTACTTAGAAAGCCTCGCACCCTATGTTCGCCAATATGTGAAAGTCCTTGAACGGCCCGATGTGGATGTGGTGTCCGGTCTTCCCCCGGCCGTAGCCATCGAACAACGTGTCAGCCATGCGAGCCGCCGGTCCACCGTGGCGACCCTCACGGAGATTTACCATTTCCTCAGGCTTCTTTACAGCAAGGTGGGAACTCAGCACTGCCCGGGGTGCGGCCGCAAGCTGTCCGCCCAGACACACGAGATGATCGTGAATCAAATTCGAGCCCGCTACAGAAGCGAGCCGGCACTGGTTCTGGCTCCCAAAGTCGCCGGTCGCAAAGGCTTTCACAAGGACCTGTTGGCGCAAGCCAAACAAAGGGGTTACAGACAAGCGCGCATTGACGGCGTCGTTACGGCCATTGAAGAAAACATGACGTTGAGTCGCTATCACGAGCACACCATTGATCTGGTGGTGGGAAGACTCCCCGAACGAAATCCAAAGGCGATGGTCGAAGCGGCATTGGATGAGGGAAATGGAAACCTGGTGGTCTACCGTGCTGAGGGGGAGGAGGAAATCTTCAGCCTTCGGGGGGTCTGCCCTGCTTGCGGCCTGGGTCTGCCTGCACTGGATCCGCGGCTTTTTTCCTTTAACAGCCCGCACGGCGCCTGTGGGGCGTGCGACGGCTTGGGTGCGGTGACCGACGATGCCGCAACCGAACCCGCGCTCTGCGCCCAGTGTCACGGAAGCCGATTGAGACCGGAGGCCCTGGCGGTCAAGGTCCGGGGGCACTCCATCTGGGACCTGGTGCGGTGCCCGTCAAGCCGGCTTTACCGCACCCTGAAGCGGTTTGTTTTCAAGGGCCGGGAGCGGATGGTGGCCGAACCGATTGTTTCCGAAATTCTTACGCGGCTTTCTCTGCTGAATCGTTTGGGATTGTCCTACCTTTCCTTGAACCGAAGCGGAGATACGCTGTCCGGCGGGGAGGCCCAGCGCGTCCGGCTGGCAGCCCAGCTCGGATCCAATTTGACGGGAGTTTGCTATATCCTGGATGAACCTACCATCGGCCTTCACGCGAGGGACAACCGCATGCTGCTGGATGCCCTGCAAGGGCTCAAGAAACGCGGCAACTCCATTTTGGTGGTAGAACATGATGAGGAAACGATTCGGGAGGCGGATTACCTCATCGACTTGGGGCCGGGTGCGGGCGAAGCGGGCGGAAACATCGTTGCAACCGGGACCCTGCGCGATCTGAGAAAAGTCCCCCATTCCGTTACGGGCGCGAGCTTTAACGGTGCCGGCCATCGAATCACCTCGCATCTGAGACCCTACAAGGAAAGGCCTTGCATAAAGGTTTGCGGCGCTTCACTGCACAACTTAAAAGGCATCGATGTGGAATTCCCTCTGGGCACGTTGATTTGTCTCACCGGGGTGTCAGGTTCCGGCAAATCCAGCCTGCTCAAGGAAACCCTGTATACGGGCGTCCAAAACCGGCTTCTGAACCGGGAGGATGTCGCAGGTCGTTACAAGGGCCTTGCGGGGTGGAACGCGTTGGAGCGGGTGCTTGAGGTCGACCACAGCCCCATTGGACGAACACCACGTTCCGTGCCGGCCTCTTATGTGGGATTCCTGGATGACATCCGACGCTTATTCGCCGGGACACCGGATGCAAGAGCCAGGGGATTTAAGCCGGGTCGTTTTTCCTTCAATCTGGAAGGAGGCCGATGCGAGGCTTGTAAAGGCCAGGGCAGCCTGAAAGCGGCCATGAGCTTTCTGCCGGATGTCTATGTCCCGTGTGAGGTGTGCGGGGGAAAGCGATTTAACCCCGAAACCCTCGGGGTAACCTACAAGGGGAAAAACATTTCCCAAGCGCTTGACCTGACCTTTTTAGCGGCCTCAAGTTTCTTTTCTGCGGTTCCCCCCATCAAACATGCCGTCCAATTGGTTTGCGACGTCGGATTGGGCTATTTGAAATTGGGACAACCCAGCCCGACGCTCTCGGGAGGGGAGGCGCAGCGCATCAAGCTGGCCCAAGAACTCGCCAAACGGTCCGGTGGTCGAACCCTTTATGTTTTGGATGAACCCACCACGGGACTGCATTTTAATGACGTCAAACGGCTCTTGCAGGTACTTCAGGCACTCGTGGATGCAGGCAACACCGTGGCGGTGATTGAACACAATATGGAGATCATCAAAGAAGCCGATTATATCATAGACCTCGGGCCCGAAGGGGGCGATGAGGGGGGAACTCTCATCGCGACAGGCTCCCCTGTTGAACTTGCGGCACACCCCAACGGCTCACATACGGCCCGGTATCTCAAGCGCTATCTGAAAGAAAATTGATTCCGCGTATCAATTCAGCGCGTTGACATGAGGGCCTGTGGAGTCGATTTCAGATGAGGGATTTTGGACAAGCTGAATGAGGGCCGGGATGAATTTTCGATTGGCCTTTGGGAATGGATACCGGTCCATATCCTCAAGGGGGATCCAGCGATAATCCACCGGTCCGTTCAGCTTCACCTCCCCTGAGATATAGCTGCAGAGGAACACATCCGCAGAAATTTTGAAATGCGTATAGGCGTGTTTCACGTGGGTGACATGGGATTTGATTTCGACGCAGAGATTGACCTCCTCCATGATTTCTCTGATACATGCCGTTTCGGCCCGCTCCCGGGCGCCGACTTTGCCACCTGGAAATTCCCATAATCCCCCCAATAATCCTTCAGGCTTTCTTCGGGTTATCAAATATCGATTGGCTTTGCAAACAACACCCACGGCAATTCGATAGTGAGGAATCGGTTTGGATTTCGCCCGTTTCGGATACGCATCCACCTCGCGGGACTGATATGCCCGACAAAAGGCGTCGAGGGGACAGCGGTCGCAGTGGGGGTTTTGAGGTTTGCAAACCAGTGCCCCCAGTTCCATCATCGCCTGGTTGAAAATGCCGGGTCGAAGCGAATCCATGAGTTCGCCGGATGCGTTCTTGAAGGCCCTTGCGGAGACGGATGCGTTGACGGGTGAACCGATTTTGAGCAGGCGGGCAAGGAAACGCTTTACGTTGCCGTCCACAACGGCATGAGGTTTTTCAAAAGCCATGCTGAGGACGGCCGCTGCAATGTAGTCTCCCACACCGGGCAGTCTCCGGAACTCGCTCCAAGTGTCGGGGATTCGGCCGTGGTACTCCTCACGGATTAACCGGGCGGCCTGATGCAAATGGCGGGCCCGGGCATAGTAGCCGAGCCCCTCCCAGACGCGGAGAACGTCTTGCAGATCGGCGTCGGCCAAATGCGGGATATCCGGGAAAACGGACAGGAATTCACGGTAATACGGGAGCACGGTTTTCACCTGGGTTTGTTGAAGCATCACTTCTGAAACCCAGATGGGATAGGGATCTTTTGTCTCACGCCAGGGCAGTTGACGGTGATGCGTCTCATACCATTGAATGAGCCGATCACGGATCGGGCCGACCGGTGTATTGCTCAAATAATTCATTCCCAAACGAATCCGTTCCACGTTTAAGGTTCAGCGGTTATGCCCGCACAACCGTGGTCATTATTTTTTGAACGATAAGGGATTGAAGCGCGTATTGAAATCAAACACATCGAGGCCTTCCCGCTGCTTGAGAGTACGCACCGCCAGGTATGTCACGGGTGTCGCCGCCGCTTCGTAGCAGGACTTAAAGATCCATTGGGTTACAATGGCCCGTGCGAGTGAATTTAAGGGGATCACGCCCCCGAAGGCAAGGCTGATAAAAATGAATGAATCGACTCCTTCTCCCACCAGCGTAGATCCGATGGTGCGCGCCCACAGCCATCGGCCTTTGGTTGCGACCTTCATTTTGGCCATGACAAATGCGTTGAGGAATTCTCCGAGAAGATAGGCCAGGAAGGAGGCCGCCAATAGACGCGGCGTGTAACCCAAGATCAGGTCGTAGGCGGCCTGTCCCTGCCAGAATGACGCAGGGGGAAGGACCTTGCCCAGCCAAATGCCCAGGACGACAATCAGGTTGCAAAAAAAGCCCAGCCATATCACCCGTCTCGCCGTTTTGTAGCCGTAGACTTCCGTCAGGAGATCCCCGACAATGTAACTGACGGGGAAGATGAGGACGCCCGCCGGCAGGACCCATCCGAAAAGGTTCACCAGTTTCACGGACACAATATTCGCCGTGATCAGGCACGTTATGAAAAGTGCGGCCACGATCAAAAACAGGTGGGAATATCGGCCCGCATCTCCCGAGGCGTCTTCGCGGATTGGGTTTGTGTTCATGAATCGCTGTCAAACCAATGGGTTTTGGGCGGGGCCCTATTCGGGCTGATGCGCGTTTCGAAGCAGATCGTTGACGGTTTTGACGGGGTTGAACGTGATGTCGGGCACCTCCACGAAGCAGGTGATCCACCCGGCCATGGCGCCATTCCACAATCCCGGATGTTCCAGGGCTTTCAACGCGTTGCCTCCTTCCGACTTTCTTGAGATGAACACCGCCTTGGGATCCACATAGTTGCGGAGGTCGAACGGGCTCCCTTGCCGGTCGCGGACACCACAGACAAGATCCACAGAGTTAAAGTGCGTTGATTGAGCCAGAATGGCCTGCTGTGTCTTGGAATCGGGATCCACCTGCGCTGTCTCCACGATCTGAGGCGTTCTTTCGCCGTGCGGCCCCTTTACCCAAAACGGTCCTCCGCCCGGTTCCCCCACATTTCTTACCATCCCGCACACCCGTATGGGCCGGTTCAGTTTTTCTAAGAGCATCGCTTGTATTTCCTCAGGGGCGGCATCGCCGGTGGAATATGAAACGGCAAGGTGGAGTTCCTCCCTCATGAATTCCTGAACTTGATTCAGAAATTGTTTTGTTACATCCCCCAGGGCCAGGCGCTGCACGAATTCGAATACGTGTTTCTGTATGTGAACGAGGTACCCGCCGAGGATCTTCTTCCAAAGAACCGTGGAGGCGTTCAGTCGGTCGCAGGCCACATTGTCTATGTTTTTTATGAAAACAATATCGCCTTTCAGGTCATTCAAGTTATCTAAGAGCGCACCGTGGCCCCCGGGCCGGAATAAAAGCCGGCCGTTTTCCTTTCGAAACGGTCGGTTCCCCAAGTCAACGGCAAGGGTGTCGGTGGATTTCTTTTGGGAAGAAAAGTCCACCTGAAAAGAGATCCGGTATCTTTTTTCATAAGTGGGTTTCCGTTTTTTGAGAAGTTCTCGGAAAGCCTTCAGGTGTTCCTGCGACACGGTAAAGTGACAAGAACAGGTTTTTTGCTGATCGGTTAAGTAATGGACCGCTTCAACCAGGTGCTCTTCAAATGCGGTACGACTTCCGTCCGGGTAGGTGTGAAATTTGAGCAGTCCCTTGGGAAGATTGCTGTAATTCAGCCCGGTTTCCGTCAGAAGAAACCGGAGAAATTCGGTGAACCGGCCTTCCTGTCGGAGCGCCTCCGGATTGAGCCCCTGCGCCGACATCACGGACTCCAGATCTTCCAGGAATGCAAATTGCTTGATCCCGTTCATGAATCTGAGGAGCTCCTTTGCCTCGGTGTCTCCCCTTTCGGCGTGTTCGAAGATCGATTCCCTGAGGATTTGCTCCTGTCGGTTCAAGAACTTAAGAAGCGTTCTAAACATCCGGGATGCGGCGCCTGAGGCGGGAACAAATTTCAAGCAGCGGCCTTTTTCAGCTTCCCGCTCATAGGCTTTCGTCAGATCCCGGATGTCTTTTGGGTCGATCCGCCGAATGCCGTCGCCGTGTGTGCAAGGCGCCAGAAGTTTTAGATACGGCGGCGGCGCTTTGAACAGGCGTACCTGCTTTTTTACCGTATCCGGCGTCAGACCATGACGGCGTATCTGTGCGAGATCTTCCTCGGTGAAGTCACACCGGCCCATTTGTGTCTCCTTCCTGAGGGGCCGCCGGGGAGCGGTTGTTTGGGGTTTTTTTCAGTCCTTTTTTCTTTCCTCGAAGGCTTTCAGGGACGCCTCCCTTTCCTTGGTGAACACGCAGGCCAGGCACGCCTCGAGCTCGAAATCCATCAAGGCCTCCAAACTTACCTCGCCCCGCGCCATATTCAGTCCCCGCTTGATCATGGTGAGGGAAAAGGCGGAGTTTTCGGCAATCTTTCCGGCCATTTTCCGGGCCGCTTCCATGAGCCCGGCCAGGGGTACCGCCCGGTTCACCAGGCCGATCCGTTCAGCCTCTTTCCCGTCAATATACTCGGCCGTGAAAAGGAGCTCTTTTGCCTTGCCGGGACCGATCAGGTCCTGCACGAGCCGCATGGCGCCGCCGGTCACTGAGGAGGTCACCCTGGCCTCCGGAGAGCCGATCTGCGCCTCTTCGGCGGCGATCCGGATGTCGCAGGCCAGCGCCAGTTCATATCCTGAGCCCAGGGCATAGCCGTTGATGGCGGCGATGGTCGGTTTCTCGAATCGAATGATTTTTCGGGAGGTTTCCTGGAGCTCGACCAGGTAATCCCGGTATTGCTCCACCGTCCGGTTTTTCGACTCTTTGAGATCCGCCCCCGTGGAAAAGGCCCGCCCCTCGCCCGTGATGATCAACACCTTGATGTCCGGATCGTTTTTTACATTTTCCAGGGCCGCCTGAAAATCAAGCCAGAGCTGTTTGTTCATGGCGTTCATCACCTTGGGTCGGTTCAATTTGATGACCGCGATTCCATCCTCCAAATTTTTCTCGAAGATAATGCACTCAAATTCCATAATGCTTCCCCTTTTGCGTGACGTGCGCCCCTTGCCTACGACCTACTACCTACTGCCTACGACCTACTGCTTACTGCTTACTGATCACCGGCTCCTAAGTATCACCCTCGAATCGACAATCGAGACGCCCTTCTCGTGCACAATGAGCGGGTTGAGATCGATCTCCTGTATCTCGGGGTTGTCCACCGCGATTCGGTTCAGTCGCGCCAGGATATTTTTGACAGCCCCGATGTCCTTGGGCCGCTCGCCTCTTATGCCTGTAAGGATTTTATATCCCTTGATCTCCCGGATCATCTCATCGATGTCCAACCCGCTCACGGGTGCCACCCTGAAGGAGACGTCCTTGAGAATTTCCACGAAGATTCCCCCCAGCCCGAACATGATCACAGGCCCGAATTGCCTGTCCCGGATCATGCCGGCAATGCACTCCTGACCTTTGGGTGCCATGGGGGAGAGCATTACCCCCACGACCCGGTCCCGGGCCGTCACGTTCAAGGCCTTGTCCAGGATCTCCGTATAAGCCGCGGACGCGGCCTTTTGATCCCCAATATTGAGCTTCACCCCCCCTGCATCCGACTTGTGCAGAATATCCGGAGAAACGATCTTCATGGCCACGGGAAATCCCATCCGGGCGGCCCCCTCACCGGCCTCTTCAGGGCTTCGGGCCAGCTCGGCCCCGGGCAGGCTCACCCCATAGTTTCGCAGGAGATCCCGCGACTCGGTTTCCAGGAGACTGTCCCGCCCTTCATCGCGAGCCTTCTTGAAAAGGCGTTTCACCCCGGGATGTTCTTTCCCCTTTGTTTCGATCGGACCCATGCCTGCGAATTTCTTCCGGTTGCGGCTGAATTTCATCAGCGCGCTCAGGCACCGGGCCGTCCGTTCAGAGGACTCGAACACCGGGACGCCGCCCGCTTTCAGGATGTCCAGTGATTTGACGGGTTCCCTTGCAAAACTCGTGTGCACAAAAACCG
>Ga0180431_10009459_pt1 | contig 11002 bp, 10 predicted proteins | sample SS_ome_11_FD_132459 | JGI IMG/M metagenome (GOLD analysis project Ga0180431, IMG submission 132459) | Hypersaline lake sediment archaeal communities from the Salton Sea, California, USA - SS_1_MS_1 metaG | ecosystem: Environmental > Aquatic > Non-marine Saline and Alkaline > Hypersaline >...
ATCGATCGGGGCTCGCGCGGCGGGGGGCGGGGGGGTAGGACCCGCGGCCCCGGAGACGTGCCGTCAGGCGTTCCACGCCGTGTTCAACGGGTCGCATAGGGTCTCCTGCAGCTCGCCGATTCGCCCTTCGAGCTGGCGGATTTCGTGCTCGATTCCGGGGATCTCGGCAAGGGCCTCTCGGGCTTGCGGCTCCCGGCTGCGGAGCTTGGCGAGTTTTGCTTTCCCCTGTTCAAAGAACTTCTTAGCGAGGTTCTTTCGCGGCGTCTCCGCGCGCTGGGGCAACAGCCCCGCTTTCCGGAGCGACTCTCCCTGTTGCTCACTGGGGTTGGGCAAGATCGCGGGGACCTGAAGCTTGCCGATCCGATCGCCACTCTTAAGATCGCCGTTGCCCCACCGCTCGACGTTTGCGGTGAGGGTCTTGATTTGATCGATGATGCTTGCCCAGCTTCGTAGCCGATGCAACTGTCGGACCAGTTGCCCTTTGTCCCCGCGTAACACCTCGATTTCCATCTTCGTGTCGGCGTTGCCGGTTTGGACCAAAACTTGTCGGGCCAGGACCCGCTCATGTGCGGCCCGGTCGACCATGGCCCGACCACGATCGGCGGGCGTCGTCGGGGCCTGTCGCACGGCCAGCCGGTGGGCATCGATGAGCTCGACCAGGTGGCCGATTGGCATCCCGGCTTGGACGGTCGGGCCGGGCGGCGGTGGCTGTTCAATCAGGCGATGGCCCTCGGCTTCCATCTCGTCTGCCTTTTGCATCCTCGTGATTTGGGCAAAGCGTTTTCGGAGGCGGGCAAGGTCGTCTCTCCAATCTCGCGTGAACCGCCCGGCGGCGGCGAGGATCTCACGATCGGGCTTGGCTACTTGATCGCCCTCGACCTGGGCGGCGGCGAGGACCGCCTCGCGGTATTCGGCGACGGCCGCGGCGTCGGTGGGCGGCGAATCGGCGACGGCCTCCGTGACTTCGCTGCGGCGCGGGCGAGGACCTCGTGCGACCACGTCGCCCACTTGTTGGCGGACGTGTCCGCTGTCGGTTTCGTACGGCATTTCGGTCTCCAAAAAAAGGGGGGAAGGGGTTCAGGATGGTTTGCCGGCGGGCTCGCCAGATTCGGCGTTTCCGGCCGAGGGCGATCGCGTATCGACGTTTGCGGCGTGGGGATCTGCGGTGGCGGTGGCACGGAGGGCGGGGGAAACGATCCACACCGTCGCCTCGCGTCCGCTGGCCGTGGGGCGGGTTCTGCCGCTCTCGACCAGCACGCCAAGCTTGCTCAACTCCCATCTTCGGGCTCGGCTGGTGTCGCTTGACAGCCCAGTCGCCGCGGTGATCTCTTTGTCCGTCAGGCCGCGCTCGCCGGCTCGCAAGACCGCTTCCAAAACTCGCCGCTGCAATCGCCCCATATGCTGTTGAATCGATCGCCGGGCGGCCCGCCGGGTCTCGGACGTCCGCCCCGCCGGATTCGCCGTGGCTCGAGCGCCCGGGCCCGCCGGATTCGCCGTGGCTCGAGCGCCCGGGGCTGGTAGCCGGGCCAGCATTTCGGGCAGTGACCGGCCGGCCTTTCGGCAGCGATCGGCGACGATCGCAAGCAGCAGCGCCGACGGATTCGCCAGCGGAGCGTACTGGGCTTGGACGTGGTTCAGGGCGCGATCGACCCACAACCTGGGCAGCTCGCCCGCGTCGACCAGCGCGGTGAGCGTGTCGAGGGTTGCCTGGTCGATTGTATGCCGGCTGGCAAACAAGTCCAGTTGAGGCATGATCGGCTCCAAACGTCAAAAAGGGGCGAAAATCTTGCTCCGATACCCTAGGTGCCGAGGGGCAAATGTTCGGTTTCGTGCTCCGGGACTACGTCCATTGCAGGCCTTTTTCGTCTTCGGTCAGCGCGGGTCGAGCTTTGACGGGGACCTGGCCCGGTGGGCGGATGCCATTGCACGGCCACGCCCCGTCTCGGATGCGTGTGACGATCGCCCCGGGCCCGCGGAGCTTGCTGCGGTTTGCCTGGTACGTCACGACGATCTGCGTCACGTCGTCCGGGGTCATCCCTTTCGCCCGGGCGGTGCCAGCCAGCCGATCCGAGAACGAGACCCCCGCGCTCTTCAAACAATCCGCCGCCGCCGCCCAATCGGCCGTGTCGTTTGTCGAGGGGGTTGGGGGTGGCGTTTCTTGTGCGCTTAAAGGCGGTTCTATGAATCGGCCTTCAAAGGCCGATTGGTGTGCCGTCACGGCCGATTGGTCTGCCGTCACGGCCGATTGGTCTGCCGTCACGGCCGATTGGTCTGCCGTCACGGCCGATTGGTCGGGGGTCATTCGGGTTCGTGCTCGCAGGGCCAGGTCGTTCCAGACGATCGTGTAGAAATTCGCCGAGACCATCCCGTCGGCGTGGACCTGGCGGCGTTTGACAATCAACAGCCCCAGCTCCCGTAGCGCTTCGATCGCCCGGCGGAGCTGCCGAGAAGAACAGCACGCTTCCGACGCCAAGATCCGCTGCCTGGCCCAGCATGTACGGCCCCGGCCGTGGTCATCGATCGCCCGCAAGACTCCCTTGAGCAGGGCGGGGGAGACGCCGATACCATCGTGCCCCTTGCCCCAGGGGAGTTGTGCATCGCGGAGAATGGCGAGCTGCCCGGCCCGCGGGAAGTCCAAACGGCGTTGCCGGTCGGGCGTGGCGCTCACTGGCCGGTCCCCTGTTCGGCAGGGGGCTCGGGTTGGAGGCGGAGCAAGTCGCATCGGCGGATGCGGACCTGGCGGCCGACGCGGATGCAGGGCAGGCGGCCGGCGGCGATCGCATCCCGCAGGACGGATTCGGCGAGCCGGGCCCACGCCGCGGCCTCGGGGATGCTCAGTGCCCACTCCGGCCGCTCCGTCAACCGGGCCTCCAAAATGTCGGCCACCTGCGGTGCAAGGGCGGTGGCCAGTTCGGCGATTTCGTGTTGATCTAACTGCATAACGCCAGTTCATTGAACCGACATCGCAGAGAAACTCAACACGAGATTGACGGATCCGAGGAGAAGGTGCGGTGTGAGGTGGTGTGAGGTGCGGTGTGAGGTGGTGTGAGGTGCTGTGTGAGGTGGTGTGAGGTGCGGTGTGAGGTAGTGGGGGGGATTGACCGCCCCTAACCCAACCTCCAGGTCACGAACTTGCCGTCATCCGTTCCAAATACCACACCCTTACAACACAGGTTCAGTTCTTTGACGGCCTGGCGCAACCTATTTTGATTGCGGTAGCCTGACTTTGTGACGAGAGGATCAGGAACCCGCTTTTTTTCCCATCTGTGCGCCTCGAATGCGTCGAGGATCTTTGTCTGGTTCTTCGCCCGCTTGACGTCCCGGCGCACGACAACCCGCGGCGGCAACAGCAAGAGTCCCTTCTCACGATCCCACCGGGGCAATGGACCTTTGATGTTGCCCGTCTTTTTTCGGAGGGCCCTTCTTGCGTGGGTTCCCATGCCGATTGCCGCGCGGCGTGTGATCTTGCCCGTGTCAACGTCCGCGATCTGCAAGACGAAGCGTTCGTTCTCTTTCAAGCCCAGTCGCTCGCGTTCGCGTTGTGTGACAAAAGCGAAGTACACAGGGTGCCTGTCGATCGCTTGAAAAAGAACATCCTGGGAGACTCCGATCTTCCGCGCCGTGAGGCATACATCGTACCCCTGGGCGACTTCGCGGGCCGCTTTCACGAGAATCGCCCGCGTATACGGCCATCGGAACGGGCACGCCGGCTTGACTCCATTTGCCCTCTGAAAGTCCCCCCAGCCCTCCGGATCGCTTTCAATGCCGTATTGCTTCAGTGCCTCTTCCCACCCCTTAGCATCCTTCCGGCGGAGCGACCTGAGGGTGTTTAGAGTGATTCCAACTGCCTCTGCCGCTGCCTTGTCCAACACCATCTTGTCGAAGATGACGGCCGCGACCTTCAGCATGATTTCCCGGCCCTGCTTGCGAGTGAATCGATTTCCGGCGGGCGTCCTTCGCTGCAAGTCCACGGGAAGGTAGGGGCCCAGAAGCTTGCGCCGTACGCTGTTGGCAAGCTCCAAGATTCTGGCATAGCGCCGGTCGTAGCTTGCGACGGAGTGACTAACGCACGATGGGGCCACGTCGAGGATGTCAGCCGCGACGGTCTTAGTACCTTCCAGAACTTCGACCATCGCGTTGACCCATAAGCGGGTGAGCATGGTCTCCGTGATTTCCTTCGGTTCCGGGCGGGCTTTCGCTCCGGGGCGTAGGTCTTTTCCGATCCTTGGCATCGTTCAGACTCTCCTACTTTGGGCGCGACCCGGCCGGCGGGGAGTAGGAGCAACCCGCCGGTTCGGATCGCGCGGGTGGGGCCGGTCGATCCGTCGATCGCCGGCCGCGGTACCATCGTCAATCTACCATCGCCCCCAGGTCTCGCAAGGGGGCCCAGTTCTCGCATTGGCCCGGGCGCCCTCGACCGATCCTGCGATGACGCCTGGGGCGATGGTGGCGTGACGAAAAAATCGCCTCCCAAAAATCGTCACCAGGGGATTATCCGGCGGGAACCTTCCCGCTGTTTTCCCGCTGTTTGGCTCCCAATACAGTCCCCTGTTGACTCTGACTCGATTCAGAGAAAACGCCGTAACTCGGGGCCTCACAAGGTGGTTTGGGCTTCCAACTCTGAAAGCATTCAGCCCTACCGTAGGACTCATAATCCCTGGGTCGGGGGTTCGACTCCCTCCGGGCCTACTTTCGCAAGCCTAAACGAGTCAAGACCTTGCGTCACCCCGCGAACACCTTCAGCTTCGATTCCCGCTGTTTCTTCCCGCTGTTTTCCCGCTGTTTGCCCTCCGATAGCGACGCGGGCAGGTGGGCGGGGTAGGCGTCGGCCTTGTGCAGCTCCGCATACTTGATGTACCCCTGGGTGGTCTGGAAGCTTGCGTGTCCCATCTGTTGCTGCAAGGCCCGATCGTCCACCCGGCCATAGTTGTAGGTCGCGTGGGCCCGCCTCAGATCGTGGAACCCGTAGAGGTGGCAAGCGTCGGTGCACTCGTGTTCCGGGCTGGTGGCCTTCACGTGACACGCCAGGTGGATTCCCGCCGCGGTCTGGATTCGGGCAAACTCCACCCACAGCGTCCGCCGGTGGTGGTTCCAGGGAAAGACCCGGGGGTCGGATCGGGGAAGCCTCTTGAGGGCCTCGATCGCCCCGCCGATGTCGTGGCGCAGATCCCGGCGGCCCTTGTTGTCCCGGGCACGGCTCCAGACCGTCCCCTGGTCCAGGTCCACGTCTTCCCACCGCAAGGCGAGTAGCGACCCGATCCGCATCCCGGTCACCCAAGCCGTCGCCAGCAACGCCTCCCACCAGGTCGCCGGATCGGTCTGGGCATGAAGGGGCGGGCCGGGTTTTGTGGCCACCTTGCAAGCCCCCATGATCCGGTCGAAGTGCTCTGCGGTCACGAACCGCTTTTCCGAGGCGTGACCTTTGGGGTTGGGCATCCGGGGCACGTCGCGGATGTAGTGCCACTCTTTGGCGACGTACAGCGCGGCCCGGATCGTCCGCAGGTCCTTCTTGACGGTCTCGGGTGATATCGGGTCGCCGTTCCGGCCGCGGCCGGCCAGCCGGGCATGGACGTATTCGTCCAGAAGCTTCGCGTCGATCTCGCAGACCCGATTCGGCCGGGCCAGCTCGCCGAATCGGTTCAGGGTGGCCTTGGCAACCCTTCGGCTTTCGGCCGATCGGAAGTGGGCAACCCGCAGCTCGAGATACTCGGCAACGAAGTCGGCCCAGGTCTTCTTGGTGACCAGGCCGATTTGCCGGTCGACCAGCTCGGCCCGCTTCATCGCCGCGAACTCTTCGGCCTTGTCCTTGGGGCCGATCGTCTTGGAACGTCGCCGGCCGTGCTCTCGCCACTCGACCGACCACGGGCATTGGGACCCCCGCCGCTTCTTTTCCTTGGGGTCCTGAAAGACTCGGACTCTCTGCATGACACGCTCCTTTCTCGCACGTGCCCGACCGGCGGGCCCGGGTGCGAGTCCGGGCCGTGCCGGCGGGCAAAGGAAACTAGCCGTTCGTTTACTCTCCTCCAACTCCGAGTTGGGCCTGGGCGGCGACGTGGGCGGTTGCCGCTCCGCCTTGCTCCATCAGCTCGTGACTGCGGTTGTTTTGCTCAACGGTGCGTTCCAGCGCGTCGGCCATCCGTTTGAGCATGTCTTCCAGGTGCTGGGCCTTTTCCACGTCTTCGCTGGGCACGCCCCACCCGGTGGGCTGGCCGAAGTATCCCGGCTCGTACCCGAGGGGCCGGGCCTGGCGGAGGCCCGCGATTTTCCGCCCGATGATCTCTTCAAACGCGGCGCGTCCGCTGCCCCGGCCTCGCCATTCGATGTATTCGTCCGCCCGGCCGAAGTAGCTTTCGCCGATGCCGGCCAGCAGCTCACTCAGACCCGGCTTCTCTTCGGTGCCCCTCCACTTGTAGATGCCTTCGACCGCCTGTCGCATATTGGAGGCGGTCGAGTCGAGCCGTTCCAGCGTGGCGACCTTGACCGTGCTTGCCTCCGCAAGTCGGCCCTCGAACGGGGTGCGGAGTTGGGCGAGCTTTTCGTCCGTGAACTTGCCGGCGGCGGCGACGGTGGGCATGTCGCGGAGCGTCCCCAGCCAGGTCTCGCGGGCGAGTTGGTTCAGCTCTTCTTTGTCCGAGATTCCGAGCACGGCCCGGGCGTACCCGCGGGCGCCCATCGGGGCCTTGGAAACGTACTCCGTCTCGAAGTCCCTCAGCCGTTGCTCGTCCGCCCGGACGTACTCGATGCGCTCGGCAAAGGATCGCATCCCCGTCCCCTTCGCGCGGAGCTGCTGGCGAGTGCGGCCGGTCTTCGCGTCTTTGATCGTTTCCATCACGTCTTCTTCCGGTGCGTACAGTGCGAGGCTTTCGGCCATCCACATGGCGGCCTGGCTCGACTTCTTCATCTGCGGGTCTTTCATGACCTGCGACGAGGTGGTCACGGCAGCCATGGCCTCCCGAGGTGTCCCGCCGGTGGATAGGATCGTGGCCATCGCGGGGACCGCCTTGGCCATCTGTTTCAGTTCCTGGGCCCGGGCCTTCTTGACCCCGGCCAGCAGAAACCCGATGTTCTTGCGGCTGCTTTTCTCGCCGGTCACGGCGATCATATCCAGCGCGGCCGTGGTGACCGCCCGGGCGTCTTCGGTGTCGTGACGACCCATCTGCGCGCCCAGTTCGGTGGCCTCCCGTGCCGTCTCATAATCGGGGGCGGCGGACACGGCCCCGGCCATCGTAATCATGAGCTCCTTTTTGCCCCCAGTCGGGTGGACACGTTCGGCCACGTCCTCCATGTCGCCGATCGCTGTTTCGGCCATGCCGGGTGTCGTGGGCAGCATCATGATGAGTTTCTGCTGGGCACCCGCAACCGACATGGTGCGATCGGCGAGTTTCGTCTGGTACTGGTCCACGTCGGCCAGGTGCGCTTTGAGTTGCGTGATGGCCTGGTTGACGGAGAAGAAGGTCGAAAGCAGCCCGGTGGCGTAGGTGCCCAGTGAGGTGAGGGCGCCTCTCGTGGCCCGGTTCGCGCCTCGGCTGGAGTTCTTCAACCGGCGGTTCTGCTCGATAAGCCGCATGTTGGACTTTTCCAGCTTCCGGTTGTTCGCTTCGACGCGGCTTACGTCGCTGGTGTAGGTGGTTTTGATGTCGGCCATGCTGGTGAACCTCTGGGGGTGAACGGTAGTTTCCACCCTTGATTGTGACCGGTCGATCGGCCCGATTGCTAGGTTTGTTGGTCACCCCGCCCCCGGTCGGGTCGGTCGCGATCGGCGCGGAACTGGCTGTCCAACATTCTTTGGAACAAGGGCTCCGCGGCCTGCATGGCATCGGTGGCCTTTTGGATATCGTCGGGCAGTCCGAGCCAAAAGGTTTTGCTGGCCTGGAGCCGGTCGAGCACCTGTTGGTAGAGCGTGGCGATTTCCTCCAGCTCGGCCCGGGTGGGCAGCTCTTGCCAGAGCTTCTTTGCCAGGTCGAGGTTGGCACAGAGCTTCTCCGCCAGCTCGACTTGATCTTTCAACGGGCCGAACAGGCCGAGTTTGTCTTCGTCGCGTGTCATGGTAAACCCTTTGTGTTGTAACCCGCCCCGTCGCCGGCCGGGTTAGCAGTCCGACCGGCAACGAGGCGAGGCGCGGCGCGGGGGCCTTGCGGCTCCCCCCCTGGGAATTCGCTAGCAGGTTCCTTGTGTGAATGCCTCGGGTTGGGGTAGCTTTTCCAACGCGGGCGCGATGACACGCATTTGATTGACGTAATGGTCTTGGGTTACTTGCATCGTGGAATGCCCCAGCGATAGCATTGCCGCCTCCGGGCTCTGTTGCCAAAGCAACGTGGCGGACGTCCGCCGCAAACCGTGTAGGCCGAAGTGGCTTTCCGGCGGGATGCCGGCGGCGTCCTGGAGCTTGTGAAACGTGACGTGAAATTGTCGGATCGCCTGCGACCACGCGAAGACGAATTTCCGGTCGGTCCGGATTCTTGCAAGGTGGTCGATCGCCGTGGGGTTCAGGTGGGTCACGTGCAGGCGGTGTGCTTTCATCGACGCCGGCGGTACGACCAGGATGCGCTTCTCAAAATCCACCGCGTCCCACGTCAGTTCGAAGAGGGTGCGTCGCCGCAACGCCAGGTTGTACGTCACGACCAGGAGGCACCGCCACCAGTCGGCCGGCTCAACCCCGGGGATCTTGGGGAGGGTCATCGTCGCGGCGGCCCGGTAGGTCGCTTCGAGGTGTGCGATGGAAACCACCTGGGGCTCTTTGTATTCGAGTCGCGGCTTGCGTATCCACGGCGCCGTGTCGATGACGCCGGCGGCGTCACGGTTTCGCCAGCCCGGCTTGGCGGCCTTGTTCAGGATGCACTGGATATGGGTGAGGTGGCGGCGCACGGTGGCAACGGCCGACCGGCTCCCGGGCTTCTGGCCGGGCATCCGTTCCAGGGCGTCGCGAAAGTGCGAAAGCGTTTCGACGGTGATTTCCTTCAAGGGGGGATCGCCGGTAATCAGCCGCCATCGACGCAACGAGTACCGATACATTTCGACGCTCTGGGGAATCGCGTCGTGCATCCGGATCGGGGCGTACCACGTTTCAAAGAACGAGGTGAGCGTCGCCTCCCCGTTCACCGGGAAAAGAGGGTTGCCCTTCTGTTTCGCCCACTTCTCGCAACGGCTCGCCCGCTTCAGGTAATCGTGGGGATCTTCGAGCACGCGAGCGGTCCCCGCATCCCGGCGGACGACGGTCGCGGCGGCTTCCATCGCGCGGTCAAGTTCCTGTTGCCACAGGCTGCGGTAGTAGATCGCGAAATGGTTGACGCGCTCCACGCATACGCCCAACTCCTCGGCCGTCTTCAGGCGTGACCGGCCGGCGGCAATCAAGGCCGTGGCCCGGCGAATCTGCTGTTGGATTTCTTCGGTGGGCTGGCGGTCCGTGTCGATTCCCTGGGCTTGGAGTTCGGCGATCGCGACGGCCAGCTCGGCCTGCCAGAACTCCGGGTGGGTACGGCGATAGTTGTAGAACGTCTTGGGGTTGCGGCCGAGAAGCTTGGCGGCTTGCTTCGTCGTCTTGCCGGCGGCCACGATTCGTGCTCCGGCGCGGAGCCAATCGCGCACGGTCTGGCATGGTCCGTTGCTCATGATGGGAAACCTCCCCGGCAGCCCAGCCGGCCAGCTCGCAGAATGAGCGGGGTATCGTGGCCGGCTGGGGTGCCAAAGAACGGCAAGGCCCGGTCGGAGGAAAGAGGTGGAGTTGAGGCCACCTAGCGTTGCCCTTTGCAGGACTCCGCACCCGACCGGGCTTTGCCGCGCATTGTGAATGGTCAATGCAACCATCGGAGGTTCTCAACTTGCAGAATGCGTCTTTCCGAAAGTCAATTTACCCGTTTCCCAAACCCTGTCAACCCCCTTGTTTTTTGTCGGCCCGAACAGTCATAATTCCTTGGGCGCCCCGGGCGGTCCACCCGGGTTGCCCAAGCCGGCCCGATGGGCTCCTGCCCCACCGATTCGGGCCGGCCCACGCCGGGGGGGGCGGGTAGCGGGCCATCAAACCACCCGCACACCCCCCGGCTCCGCATTTCTCCGGCTGGGCCGTGGGGTCGTGCCATACTCACACGGCCCCGCGGCATCGGCCGCAAGAGGTGACTCCACGTCGCGTCACGTGCTCTCCTTCCCCTGCCCCGTGTGTCGCCGGCCTCTTCCATTGCCCGGCCCCTGCATCGCCTGCGCGGCCGGCTCCGGGCCGTGGGTAGAGCCCTCCGCCGCGGCCATCGCCGCAAACGGCGGGGGCGGGTCCGCGAACGCGACCTCAACCAGTCGCTGGTGTCGCATCCGCTGGGGTTCATCCCCCAACGCCTCAACCCACTCCACCAGGGGGTGTTTGAGGTGGTGAGCTATGACCACGTCGAGCGGGTGGCGGCCCGCTCTGGCCGCGACGTGGATCGCCAACCGCGTCCAGGACGGCGGGTGCATTTTGCTCTGGGTGCTATCGAGCTGCAGCAGCTCCGGCTCTGCCGGCGGCCCGTCGCGGGTCCATTGGCGGGCGAGCGCGGCGTGGTCGTCAACCGGCGGAATCGCCGATAGATGACGGGCAAGCGCCACCCGCCCGAGCAAGGCGACGTGCTGGATATGGTGACTCAGCTCGTGCAACAGGGCACCGGACAACGCTTCCCACGAATTTCCGAGAACATCCGGCGAGAGAATGCAGCAGAAGCCCGGGCCGCGCCAGCGATCCACCAGTAGCGGGCGCAGGACGTGACAGAAACGCAACCCTACCATCCCGCCAACCCCCGCTGGGAGCTTGAGGTACGGTTCCGCCTGGTAATTCCACAAGACGTACGCCGGGTGCGGTGGCGGATCGATCCGCCCGGGCAGTCGCTCCAACTCGCGTTGCCACTGGTCGAAGTTACCTCGCAGGTTGGGCATCGCTTCCTTTCGCTGGTGGCCACCCCCTCCGAATGCGGCGATGGTCGACGTGGTGGTGGTGGCAAATTCTCATGAAACGGGTGCTCGAACCCGGCGCCATCGATCGGGG
>Ga0180431_10009460_pt1 | contig 10999 bp, 9 predicted proteins | sample SS_ome_11_FD_132459 | JGI IMG/M metagenome (GOLD analysis project Ga0180431, IMG submission 132459) | Hypersaline lake sediment archaeal communities from the Salton Sea, California, USA - SS_1_MS_1 metaG | ecosystem: Environmental > Aquatic > Non-marine Saline and Alkaline > Hypersaline >...
CACGCTGGCGATGCTCTGAAAGAGGCGCTGGCCGAGCGGGGGCACAAGGACACCGAAGTCGTCGTCCGCTTTGGCGACCCGGGCCATGAAATATCCGACTACGCCGCCGAGATCGACGCCGGGCTGATCGTGCTTTCCAGTCACGGCCAAACGGCCCTAATGCACCTGCTGATTGGGTCGGTCGCCGAGCGAGTGGTCCGCTTGGCTCATTGCCCGGTGCTTGTGTTGAAGAAGTAGCTAGTTGCCGTTTCCTAAAACGAAAATGGGTGCCATGCTCCACGCTTGCGTGGGCATGCGTAGCAGGTTTCGCCTTGCTTCAAGCATGCCCACGCAAGCGTGGGACATGGCACCCGATGAATCACTCTGAGCGTGACGTGCTGTCTACTGTCCGCCGGCTTCTTTATGGGCGGCCCATTGCTTCTCCATGGCTTTGGCCAAGGCCTGTTCGGCTTCGGTCATTTGGCCGGCCTTTTGGCAAATGATGCTCATGGCCATGTGGCTGAAGGGGTCCTCGGGCTCCAACTCGCAAACCTTCTTGGCGTGCTCGACGGCCTCGTCTTTTCTGTCCAGTTTTTCGAGGTAGACACTCAAGGCGGTATGAGCCAGGGCGTAATCGGCGTGCTCGGCCACCAGTGCTTCCAGCTTAACGACGGCTCCCTCCATGTCGCCGGATTCTTTTATCTCAATCGCTTCGTCGTAAAGTTCTTCAACAGTCGCCATGTCGAACATACTCCATGAGAGGGGGTGTTTGATTGGCCTCCTGGGGCCACTGATTGCATATTGTACGCCCGTTGGGGGATTTGGGGAAGGGATGGCCCGACGCCGCCCACGGTGGCAAACCCTCGCCCAGAGTTAAGACCGGTAAGCTTGGTAAAGTCAACGCAATCGGCACCTAAGCCTCAATGCCTAGTTACCGGCCAACCGATAAACCTAACGACCCGGCATTCCGGCGAGCGCAAGTTCCATGTCCTCGCTTGGAAACCAGACTCCCCGGAGCGGTTCCGGCGGAATCTCGGCCGGCATATACCAGATCGACGAAAGGCCGAGAGGTTCTCCCGCATGACTACACATCCGTTGGCCGTCGTAAGCCCAGCAGCCGAGGTTCACTCCAGCGCGAAGATCGGCCCCTTCTGCGTCGTCGAACCGCACGCCGTCATCGGAGCCGGTTGCATCCTTGAAAGCGGATCTGTGGTGAAACGGGGCACCGAGTTAGGCGAAGGCAATCACCTCTTCGAGGGCGCCGTCGTCGGCGGGCTGCCGCAACATGCAAACATGCCCGAAAGACCGGGCAAGGTCGTCATCGGCTCGGGGAACACCATCCGAGAGAACGTCACCATCCACCGCGCGTTGGACGAAGACAAAGCCACGCTGGTCGGCGACGGGAACCTGCTGATGGCAAACGTGCATGTCGCCCACGACTGCGACATCGGCAACAACGTGATTTGCACCAACAACAGCCTGCTGGGCGGACACGTTACAGTCGACGATCGGGCGTATATCTCCGGCGGCGTGGCCGTTCATCAGTTCTGCCGCATCGGCTCCTTGGCCATGGTCGGCGGGCAAGCCCACATCGTCAAGGACGTCCCGCCTTTCGTCACACTCGACGGGCTGAGCAGCTTGGTCGTGGGGCTCAACAAAGTCGGTCTCCGCCGGGCCGGATACCTGGTCGACGACGTGCGACAACTAAAAGCCGCCTATCGGGTGATCTACCGTAGCGGCCTTACGTGGAACGAGACGATCGAGCGTCTAAAGTCGGAGTTCTCCGAAGGCCCCGCGGTGAAGTTCCTCGAGTTCCTCTCCACCACCGATCGCGGCATAATCAGCGAGCGCCGTCTACCGCCGAAGGCCACGCTGCGGCTGCACGAGGAGAAGAAGCCCGAAGCGGAAAGGGCCGCCAAGGCTGGGTGAGAGAAAGGCCGGTTGCGGGGCGCACTCTAAAAATCTTCGTGCGAGTACAATTCCTCGCCCCAGGCGGTCGACATTGCTCGCCATGTGGCCAGGTCCACGAATTCGTTGACGAAACGCACGGAGCCGTCGCAGAACGAGGCGGAGACGCCGCCGGGGTGGTGGCTTCTCGCGGCGAATACCTGTATTGTCGTGTCGCCGCCGATGAAAGCGGGCATCGGCATGCCGTTGAGCGAAGCGTTCCAGGGTGAGCGGTTATAGTCGATGCGGACCACTTCGTCGCCGACCTTCGAGTTGGGAGTCAACCACGTTTCGAAGGTCTGCCCTCCAAGCGAGGTTTGCTGTTCGCTGATTGTCCCGCCCCAGTATCCGCCGATGACCTCGGTCGTGGTGAGGCATTCGGACATCATCAGCGTGTTGCTGGCGCCGTCGCGAATCTCCGAGAATATGGCGCTTCGGCGGTAACCGAAGGGGGCACCGAGGAACTCGATGCCACTCTTGGTCTTCTGGCCGTAGTTGGTGTTTCCGAAGTTGACGCAGTAGTTTCCGCGAACGCGGGCCCACGCCGTGCTGTGCCACTCGTTCTCTTTCAAGCCGTCCTCGGGGCAGGCGTAAAGGGCTATCTTCTTGCGACGCGCCGCGTCGTTGTTGGGGTGGCTGAAAGAGACGCCGAAGTCTATCTTGTTGTACCATGCCAGTTCATCGATGAACGCGCCGATGGGGGAATACCAGCCGTGATCGTCGTAGAAACCGCCCGGGCCGCCGTACGGATCGCCCACCCAAGTCCGAGCGCCGGCCGGCAATTCGCCGTTCGACTCGACATAATGGTTCATGGCCGTGGCCAGTTGCTTGAGGTTGTTCTGGCACTTCAGAACCCTGGCCGAAGACCGGGCTGACTGGACCGCCGGCAACAGCAACCCGACGAGGACTCCGATAATCGTGATCACCACCAGCAACTCGATTATGGTGAAGCCGCGGCGGTTGTCTTTTCTCTCTACGAACATAAGTACACCCGTTTGATATCTAGCGAGGTTGCATCTCGGACCGACAAGGCGCTCCTCGAAAACTTCACTCTTCCGGCATAACTTGCAGCTACCAAGAAATCTAGTCGGAAGTCAGTGCAAAATCATGCACCTTGGTTTCGGCGCCGATTTCTACCTCTATCCCGTCATTGTATTTCCGCGGAATGATACTCTCGATGACCGGCAGAGACATCCGACCGTGCTCTTCCGCCTGTTGCGTCCCCCCTTTCTCCCGGCAGGCACTGAAGGTGACCAACACCTTGCCCAACGGCACATCCGCGATCTCGTACTTGCCGTCGACGATTTGCGCTTGAGTGGGCGAGGCCTGGCCTCCGGAACCCAAGGGCACGAAGCGGATGGTACCGATCTCGATCGGCTCGCCGTCGACGCTGACCGAGCCGGTCCACACCGTCACCGGGCGATCCGGACCGGCCGACGACTGGCCGCCGCAGCCGGCGGACACCACCGCCAACAAGCACGCCGCCGCGCAAAAACCAGCTGAAGAAGCATAGAGATTCCGATTCGCATTGTCGTTGATCTGCATAGTCCGTTCCCTGGGAGAAGAGGCGGCCGACCGAAACAACTCACCGCGGCGGCTAGCATTGGATCAAGGCAACCGCCGAATTCAAACCTCGCGCCGCAACCCGCATTATGTCCAATAACCACGCATAAATAAAGAGCTTTGGCACAAATAAGGGGTTTTATGGGCAAAAACCACCGGAATAGCCGCTGCTTGCGGGGGCCGATTGCCTCTCGGGCATGGGGGCGCCGCCCGTCGATTCCATGCCAAGAGGAGAAAAGGACAGGCATAGGTCACTCCGGCTCGCTGCTTCCGCGAAAGCCAACCATGGCCCCCTATTACTGGTGACTGTACAAGTTTACCTAACCAGAAAATGGCACTGGTCCCCGGGGGATACGCTTCTAGAATTCCATTAATCACCGTGTGGAAGAGTCACCGCGGCGAGGAAGAACCGCGGCGAAGAAAGCGGCGATTGGCGGTTGAAACAAAGGGGTGTGAACCAGTTCTGGGGCGCGAAAACCCCGAGCGTGCAAGGAGAGGAGAAGATGAAGATTGCCGTGGCAACGCCCATGGGGCATGTGGGACGCGCGGTCGCCGAGTTTCTGCTCGACGCCGGCGCCGATGTGATGCTGTTAACTCGGCATCCAGAAAAACTTACCCGCCAAGTGACGCGGGGAGCCGGGGTGGCTGAAGGGAGCCTGGACGACCAGGAGTACGTAATCCGGGCAACGCGAGGCGCGGAGGCCCTATTCTGGGTCACTCCGCCTGACTTTACCTCGCCCGACTATCGGGGATTCCAGAATCGCGTAGGCTGCGCGGCGGCCGAAGCCATTCGCGTCAACCGAATCCAAAGGATCGTCAATCTGTCGTCGGTCGGTGCCCACCTGCGATCCGGTGGCGGGCCGATCAATGGACTGCACGACGTTGAGCAGTGTCTGGACCACGTGGCCACGAACATTATCCATTTGCGGCCGGGATATTTCTTCGAGAACTATCTGCTGCAAATCCAGAACATCGTGACCGAGGGCGAGATCTATCTGCCGGTTTCCGGTTCACGCCGGGTGCCGATGATAGCGACCCACGACATCGCCCGCGTGGCGGCGGACCGGCTGGTCGACACGAGTTGGTACGGACGTTCGATCCGCGGCCTGCACGGGCCATGCGACTTGACGTTCGACGAGGCGGCATCCGCGCTTTCGGGCGGACTTGGTTGCCCCGTGTCGCACGTGCGAATCGAGGAGGGCCCGGCGCGGAAAGCCATGATCGGTTGGGGGATGAGCGAATCGGCCTGCACTTTGATGCTGGAAATGTACCGAGGTTTCGAGTTCGGCACATTACGACCGGATGAAGAGCGCTCGCCGGAGACCTTCACCCCCACGCGATTGGTCGATTTCGCGAAAACGGAGATGAGCCCACTGCTGGAAGAGTTGGTGGTGCGTTAGCAGAGGATTAGACCGTAGGGTGTCGGACAAGTTGTAGGGTGCGTCGCGACGCACCATGAAGCAGAGCAAACCGTTGGTCCTGCGTTTCTTTCGCGAAGCGAAAGACGACCATGGTGCTTTGTGACGCACCCTACAAGCCGGTTGTCGTTGGCGACCGGGGGGCAGGAAGTTGCGCGAGTGGGGCGCTATGAGCCGTGCTGTATTCGCTTTTGGAGTGTGGCGCGGCAGAGTGTTCCGGGACCGCCGGGCCGCGTGCGCTTTTAGCATGCGGCCCGGTTTTTTGTTGTGGCCTAATAATCTCGGCGGCAGAACACCCAAGCCGCCATCGACAGAACGACCAACTCGAACAGCAGCGAGGTGCCCATTACCCAGAATACTGAGCGGGAACGTAGGGCTTCCTCGGTCTTGCGTTCCACGCGATTCCGCCCGCTGTTGCTGTCTCCTCGCAGGTCGGTCAACTCCGCCTGACTGATTAAGCATCGCTCCAGCAAGCCCATGGTCTCGGTGGTTTTTGGCAGAAATGTCTTTATGCCGTAGAGTATCCGTTGGGCAATCTCCCAATTGGTCAGCCCCGTATCTTCCTCTTCTGGATCATTCTGCTCGGGCTTTTTCTCCTCCGCCGCGAATGCCGCAAGCGCCGATTTTCCAATCGCTTTTCCGAACGTTGGTTTCTCATCTGGGGCCGAACTGGTTTTCGCGGAGTCGGTCGTCGGTTTGCTGGAAGCTTTTGCGGCAGGTGTACTATCGTCGGTGTCTCTACGGTGATGCGGGCCTCGACGCATCTGGGCCAACGTTACGCCCTCTTCTTGTCTGGTCACGGTTTGTAGCAGCACGGTTTCCGCGATACCTACTCCAAACACGGCGGCCCAGAAAAGCAAGGTCAGGAGCAAGGCGGCCATGGTCGATCGGGTTAGGATTCCCACCAATACGGACACGGAGAATAGATAGCTGAAGAAGACGACGACCAGCGGAACCGCCACGAACAGACTCCACTCCCAGGCACCGCCGCGAAAGCCGAGGACTAGGAAACACGCTAGGGTGAAAAGTGAGACTTGCAGCGCCACGAACAACAGACCCGCTGTGTATTGCAACACGAATAGCCGAAGCCGGCTAATGGGTTTGGCCACCAACAGATCGACCGAACGGCTGTTGATCAAGTCTGGGAAGATGCCGCTTGTCGAGATGAGAGCCAGTATGGTCGCCAGGATGGTCAGCCAGAAGCCGATCCCCAGGCTGACGAACAGTATTTTGTAGAACATGGCGGCCGGTATGATGCCCGAGTTCAGCAAGTCGTTGTCGAGCTGCCAGCCAACGATGCTGATCCCCTTCTCGTTGATGCCGACCGCTGCGAACGCGCCGGCCACCAGTAGTGAAATGGCGAGCACTACCCAGAACATCTTTTTCGAGTTGAGGTTGCGATAGGCATCCACGAAGATGGCGGTTGTCTGTGTCATGCGTGGCCTCCTTTCGCCAGTCGGGCCGCGGAGGGCGGCGGAGTCTGCCTACCGTTGTCCACCAACTCGATGAAGAAGTCTTCCAGCGACTGTCGCACGGGCCGAACGGATTGGATCACCAGACCGCCGGCGCGAAGCGCGTCCAGCACGGGTTGGATCGCCGTCGGGTCGTAGCTCATGACCCGCACCACGGCACCGTCGAGTTCCACCGCGATGCCGGAAGGAAGCGTGCCCTTTTCCAGACATGCCGTGGCCAGTTCCACGGACTCGCCCGTTGCAAGATTGCCGTTCTCCAAGTGCACGGGGTTGTAGCCGATGGCTGAGCTCTTCTCTTCAAACTCGCAAGGCAACGCGGCACGCACCGCTTCGCGAACCGGGCCGTTTGCCGCACTATGCACCTCGATCTCGTAACGCTCGGCACCGGCGGTCAACTCGGCGATGGTTCCTTGCTTGAGCACCTGGCCGGAGACCAGCATGGCGATGCGGTCGCAGACGCGTTCCACTTCGCCGAGCAGGTGGCTGTTGAGAAACACGGTCCTTCCCTGGTCGCGCAGCTCTCGAAGGATCTCGCGTACTTCGCGGCGGCCCATCGGGTCGAGGCCGTCAGTCGGCTCGTCGAGGACCACCAGTTGCGGATCGTTCATCAGGGATTGGGCAAGACCGACCCGTTGCTGCATGCCTTTGGAGTAGGTGCGAACTTTGGCGTCGGCCCATTTTCCCAGGCCAACGCGATCGAGTAACTCGCCGGCGCGGCGGCGACGGGTTCGCCGGTCAACTTTGGCCATGGCGGCGTAGAACTCAAGCACCTGGCGACCGGTCAGGTATCCGGGAAAGCGATGGTTCTCGGGCAGGTATCCCACTTGGGCCAAGGTGGGCTTATGTCCAACCGGCTTCCCAAGAACGGACCCCTCGGCACGAGTCGGCCGGACAACCGTCATCATGATTTTCACGAGCGTGCTTTTCCCGGCGCCGTTTGGGCCCAGCAGCCCGAAGATTTCACCTCGGCCGACGCGCATGCCGATTCCCCGCAAAGCTTCCACCCGGCGGTATTTCTTCGAGACATTCAGCAGGTCGATTGCCGGATCGCGGTCTGTGCGGTTCATATAGGTAAGTTGTTTCTTGGTTCCCTGTTCGTGAGTTGGTTTGACTGCCAAGCCCGATCATCCATTATCCAGTGATGTGTGGCGTTGTCTAGCCCGGACTATTCGCGGGAAGACACCGGAAAACGGTATGTCCGCGCTGCCTCATACCAACCCGAAGCGCAAGCGAGGTGAAAACAGCTAGCAATACTAACCCGAAGCGCAAGCGAGGTGAAAACGGCTAGCCTGGATAATTCATACCAACCCGAAGCGCAAGCGAGGAGTGAAACCTCTAGCGGCAAAAAGGCGGCGTTTTTGTGCGACCCTCGCACACCTCGCTTGCGCTTCGGGTTGGTGTGAATGACGGTAAACCTCCATCGCCGGGCGTTCGCCCCGTTACTCCGGTCGCCACGGTTTCGGGCCGTCGCCTTTCGCTTCGAGGAACTTCGCGCCGACCTGCTTGTACCAATCGTGCAGGCGATCCCGCATCCGCTCGACCTGCTCGGGCATCTTCTCCGCAAGATCGACTCGCTCGCCGATGTCCTTATTCAGGTCATACAGATGCACGCGGCCGTCCTCGAAACGCTCGATCAGCTTATAGCGGCCCATGCGAATCGCCCCCCCGGGCATGCCGCCTTGGTTGCTATAGTGCGGATAGTGCCAGTACAGCGCGTCGCGGTCCAGTCCCTTGGCTCCCCGCAACAGCGGAACCAGAGTCTTGCCGTCCTTGTGCTGCTCGGGCTTGGCGTCGACGCCGGCGATGTCGAGAATCGTGGGGTAGAAGTCGGTGCTAATCACGGGCACGCCACAAGTACTGCCGGGCTTCGTCACCCCCGGCCACTTTATCATGTACGGCTCGCGAACGCCGCCTTCGTACAGCCAACCCTTGCCCGCGCGAAGCGGAAGGTTGCTCGTCGGCGAACCTTCGGAAGTCGACAGCCCGCCGTTATCCGACATGAACATGATCACCGTGTTGTCGGCGATCTTCAATTCCTCAAGCTTATCGAGCACCCGGCCAACGCCGCGGTCCATGGATTCCATCATTGCCGCGTAAGTCGGATGACACTGGCGAATGCGGACCTTTCTCGGCCGAGTCGTTTGTCGGCATTGCTCTTCGTCGCCGAACTGCTCGGCATCCGCGTCGGCCAGCGCGGCGGCCTTCTTCTCGTACTTCTCGATCAATTCCTTGGGCGCCATCAGCGGAGTATGCACGGAGTAGAACGAAAAGTAGACCAGAAACGGCTCGTCGCCGCCGCTGAACTTCTCGATAACGTAGCAGGCGTCGCGGGAAAGCCGCTCGGGGAGATGCTCGCCCTTGGGGCCGTCTTCCATGGTGGGCATCTTGTGCGGCGCGAAGTAACCGCCCATGGGCCAACCGGCCTTGTGCCCCGCGATGTTGATGTCGAACCCTTGCGCCTTCGGCCAGAACTCCTCTGTCGGTCCCAGGTGCCACTTGCCGAGGAAGGCCGTCTTGTAACCGGCTTCCTTCAGGGCTTCGGCCACGGTGATTTCCTCCAGCGGCATCTGGGCGTTCAGCGGCGCGCCGAGGAAATGGGCGTTGCCTCGGCTGGGGAACCAGTTGGTGGCCCCGGCCCGCGTGGGATACTTGCCGGTCATTATGCTGAAACGCGTCGGGCTACAAACCGGGTTGGCCGCGTATCCGTCGGTGAACCGCATCCCCTGCTCGGCGATCCGGTCGCAGTTGGGCGTTTCGTAAAAGGTGTCAGGGTTGTATGCGCCCAGATCCATGTAGCCCAGATCGTCGACAAGTATCAGTACGATGTTTGGTACACTGTCATCAGTCGGCTGCGCATCACATATAGAAGCATCTATTGACAGGCTGGCGGTGATTGTGATAAGTATTAGTGTAGCTATTCTGTGTAGCAATGAGTCTAGTGAATGAGAGGGGGGCTTGTTTGTGTTCGTGGCAGTGACTTGCATCGGGACGTCTCCGTTATGTTTGGCGGCTCTGTGTTCGGGGAACTCATACTACCAGGACTAATGCTTCAGTATTGATGGCCGGTGGCTTCGGGTCAAGTCGTTCGGTCGTTGCTGCGTGAAAAGGGAGGATAACCATGGGACGGAAGCGGAAACAACGAAGGCAGGCACATGGGTCGGCCTGGTACTGGAAGCAGACTGGGTGCTGGTACTATACGCAGCCGGGTACGAAGAAGAGGGTGCCGTTGTTCGATGAGGACGGAGAGAGGATTCGCGGCACGGACAACAAGGAGGCCGCCGAGTTAGCGCTGGCCGAGGAGAAGCTCTCGTGGGAAACGGAAGCCGGCGAAACGTCCTTCGGCAACGGCCCGTGGCTGGTGGCCCGGGTGTGTTCGCAGTACATCCAGTATTGCGAACGCGGAGTTGCAAGTGACACGATCAGCAAGGGACATCGAGATAACACGGTGAGTTGGCTGAATGACTTGTGCGGCTACTGTGGAAGGCGTCCCGTTGCCGGACTCAAGAAGGGACACGTTCAAACCTGGATAGATAGCCACGAGACATGGCGCAGTCCGGCCACGCAGCGCGGCGTCATCGCGATCGTTCTGGCGGCTTTTAACCGTGCCGAGGACATGTACGGCATTCCCAATCCGTTGAAAGGCCTCAAGAAACCTCGAGCGCAGCCCAGGCTGCAATCTTTCAGCGAGGAAGATGAGAAGGCGATGTATGAAGCCACCGAGGAGTGCTTTCGCAACTTCCTCTTTGCGGCCATCCACACCGGCCTGCGTCCGTTCTGTGAGTTGGCCAGGATCACGGCCGACGATGTGGAGGAGGCCAATCGGGGAATGATGTGGAGGGTGTACTCCTCGAAGACGAAGAAGACCCGAAAGATACCCGTGCGGCCGGAGGTGGCGGAGTTGACCCGCAAGCTGATGAAGACGGCGCCGAAGGGTTCGGGGCTTCCGCTCTTACGTAACACGAAGGGAAGACCGTGGAAGCCCGGAACGGGCGTGGTCCGATTCATCACGATTAAGAAGAAGCTGGAGTGGGACAAGGACTCGGTGAAGACCAAGTATTCCTGCTATACCAGTCGGCATACGTTCGCCCATCGGATGCTCTCGGGCTACTGGACCAACGGCGATGGCTGCTCGATAGAAACCTTGGCCGAGTTGATCGGCGACACGCCGAAGGTGGCCTTCGATCATTACGGCAAGGAATGGGGCCAACATTACCAGGACCCGTTGTGGTCCGCGATAGGAGAGGACACGAAACCCAGCGGCAAGGGAAGGAAGAAGACTTCTTCACGCAATTCCGCTCCCTCTCGTCGTGGCTCCGGCTCAGCGGCGAATGGCGGAAAAGGTCAACGAAGAAGACGCACCGCAAAGCGTGGGAATCAGTAATCACAATATCCCAACATCGAAACCGAGGCAGTCGGAACAATGGCGACAAACGGCAAACGACAACGCCGACCGCGTGGTTCCGCGTGGCATTGGCGGCAGACTAACTGTTGGTACTATACGCCACCGGGGACGAACCGGCGGGTGCCACTCGTGGATGACAACGGAAAACGAATCCGCGGAATGGATAACCGTCAGGCTGCGGAGTTGGCGTTGGCACGAGTGAAGGTGGCCGGTCAGTG
>Ga0180431_10009461_pt1 | contig 10998 bp, 21 predicted proteins | sample SS_ome_11_FD_132459 | JGI IMG/M metagenome (GOLD analysis project Ga0180431, IMG submission 132459) | Hypersaline lake sediment archaeal communities from the Salton Sea, California, USA - SS_1_MS_1 metaG | ecosystem: Environmental > Aquatic > Non-marine Saline and Alkaline > Hypersaline >...
ACCTTCAAGGACCTAAATAAGATAAAACCGTTGGATTTGTGATTTAATGGACGACTTAATCAATTCAATGTTCGGAACCATGAACTCAATTCAAGGAACTATGGACGACTTAAGGAAAAGGCAAAGGGTCAACTTCGCCCAATGGGTTACTAATATGTCCTTAGCCTATAAAATAGAACCCGAAGAAGTCATTAACAAATTCTACTTATCGTTGGAAGCGATAAAAAAATCAGTAGAAGGGGTTAACCAAATGGGTAAAAAGAAAAAGAAGAAATAATTATTTAAGGGTATTATCCCTATTTATTGTTAGTTAGTTGGTGACTTTTTCTTAGTGGTAAGTGCGTTTTCGGTTAATAAAAGGGGGGTTGTTAAGGGGGGATTTTTTAGACACACTTCACACACACACCCATAACTATATATACTATCTAATCCTATAATGTATAACAGATAAGCGGAAAAATAAGTTCCAATGGAAATATACGTGTCAGGGGGGTAACTCATAAGACCCTTTAAAACAAGGGTTTAAGACTTTATGATGTTACCACTTTTGAGTTGGCGTTTCCTATGGAACTTTTGAAGGTGAGAAATGATGTTAAAAGAAGAAATTAAAACTAAAATAAAAGAAAAACTTTCTCTTAGAATAAAAGATAAGATATTTTGCGAACATAATTCAGAAAGACCATGTGAAAAATGCTTAAGCGAAATCTCGGTAATGTAAGCGAAATTAACTTTGACGAAAGTAAGGTTGGTAAGAATGATAAAAAAGATTTGGGAAAGCAAAGTTGAAGAAGCGTTTAAGCTTCGTGAATCGGGTTCAAAAAAAATAAGTGATTGGAAGCTATTACAGTTAATTATTTTCAAGTATGACTTGCCCGTAGAACTAAGGGGAATAGGGGCATACGAAGGGGCTATTAAGATAGTCAAAGATAAGGATTCATGGGAAAAACTGGATAAGAAGGAAAAGGAGTTTGTAGCAAACTTAACGGGGGGGACAAAGAAATGATAGATTGGAATTATAGATACAAAAATACGTTAGTAAGGGATATTGAAATTAAGAACGGCATGATTTCAAGAATGGGCGGTAAGTTTATATGCAAACAGTAAGGCAAACGATTAGGGAAGTAAACGAAGAACTGTTTGGTCCGTTCGTTGCGGGATTGATAGACATAGAGAGAGAGTGATAATATGGTAATAGACATTTACATTCTTTTAATTTTCATTAACCTTTCCGTCCTAATATCAATGACTTGGTCGCTTAAGGGAATAAATACAAACATGGAAAAGATAGTTCAAGAATTGGACGCCATGAGAAGGGAAACGGGCTATATGAAAGACACCCTTTATATAATAAAGGCTATCATTAAGTCCAAATTTGGTGAAGAATAGATGTCGGTAGTATTGTTTTTATTAAAGAACTGGTTTATTTTGATTATTTTGATTGCGGTTCTATACATGATTAGAGAAAGAAACATCAAGAAGGGGGGTAAGAATGGAAAACGAAGTAATAAAACTTGAATCGGGACTTGTTAACGTTGTTTTGCCCAAGAATGACTTGAACATTGACATAATGAAAAGCATTTTGGAAGCCATGAAATCGGGACCGTCGGTAAATTTAAGAACCGAAAACGATTCTAATAGGATAATCCAAAGTGTTTTCAAGAAAGCCCTTGAAGAAGAACCTTTAAGGTGTGAGAAATGCGGGAAGGTCATAGAAAAAAGCGTTGACGAAGATTTTCCCTTATGCAAAGATTGTTTTAATGAGATTGAAGAAAGATTTAGAATGTATAAGGATTGGGGGGAATTGAATCGGGAAGGCAAGAGATACAGAATCAAGAAATCGAAAGAAGAAGAAAAGGAACACGTCAAATTAGTTTACAATCCCGAAAAGGACCCAATAATTACGGCTGTTGGATAAAATGGTTAACTGGAAATTGGTAATTATGTTTGTCTTTTTTGGTATGTTTGGTATGTTACTTACTGTTATAAAATACGAAACTTATATTATTCCCAAGAATTACGTTTGCAAGTCCGCCTTTGATACTTGCTATAACTCATTGGGAAGTTGCATTGATAATTTTGAAGGTTGTTTGGACAACTACGGGACCTTAATAGAAGACTACGACAATCTTCTTAATGAAATAAGCTATCAAGATGTTAATTGTGACGGGACTATTAATTGTGTTGACATAGCCCAAACGGTTTACCAATGCTTCAAGGACAAAAACTATTACGTCGAAACTTGCAAACAATGGGATAAAGAAAACGCCCATGCCTTCGTCAAAGTATGGGTTAATTATATGCCTTCGCAAATGGAAAATATTAAATGTGAACCTTGCTTAATGGATTCATACGGTAGGTGTATAGAATGAAATGTAACTATAAGTCGAACGACGAATTGGAAGAATTGCGGGAAGAAATAGAACTTAAGGCGTGTATGAATATAATTTGGAAGGGGGGATAGTATGGATTTCATGTTAGCGTTAACGGTTGTATCTATCTTGGTCATGGAAACTATTGTTTTCAGCTATGGGGTTGAAGTAGGCAAGAAATCGGGACAATATACGGCTTACAAAGAATTATACGAAAAACTGTTAGAACAAATAAAGGCGAAAAAATGAGTTGGAAACCGAATTTAAGCGACGTAGAACAAAGCCAAGTTAAAGGCAACTTGTTAAAGAAGGCTACCGAAGAAGCTATATTTAAATTAATGTTGAAATTCAAGGAGTTCAAAACTGATTCTACGCAAAGAAAATATTGTGCCGCTCTTGAAGATTCTTCGGTTGACCCGAAGGCTAAGGAGTATATACTTGTTGCAAGGTCCTATATCTACGGCAATATTGTTTCTTGCCATTTAAGGGCGGTAGTCTTGGCTATGAATCACAACGCCAAGTTATTGATGTATATAGACAAAGGAAATAACTTTTATGAGTTTGACCCGAATGAAATAATGAAAGAAAAGAACCATGAGTTGAACGAACGGGTCGGGGAAAAAATGGCTAACTTTGACATAAAGTTAGGTAAAAGATTTGGGGGTTAGAAAATGGAAGGAATATTTGACACTATAAGAAAGGAGTCCAAGTTTTGTTCAAGATGTGGGCAAGAACTGGATTTAAATAACTTAAGAAACAAAGTTTGGCATTTGCCTTTTTGTATGAAATGTAGGAACCAATTAACTGAAGAAGCAAAAAAGGGTTTGGGTTTTAAGAACGAAGTCAAAACTAACAACTTTGAATACCAAGAAGAAGTTAAGGAATTTACGGGGCTAATATTTCATTGTCCTAATTGCGACGAAGTTTTTCACTTGCATATAGCTACCGTCCACGTAGGGGATTAAATGGGAGTAATGCCGACATTCGAAGAATTTACGGAACAACAACGGATAACAATCCTAATCTTTCTTGTAATAGGAGTTGTTTTTCTGTTGGGAGTTGTTTTAGGAATTGTTTTAGGCATTGTGTATTTCGAAAATATGATTTGGGACAAAATGTATAGTTCTCTGTTAGAAACTCAAAGTCATTCAAGCAATATACAAACGCCAACAAATACAATCTATCCATTTCCGACAAATCAGAATGATTGATAACGTCAAATTCCAAGCCGTTTATTTCTAATTTTTTCATTCAATCCCCTTTGTCCCGTTGAAGTATGAACATTAAGTTTCTATCCCCCATTCTAACCCCCTAAAAATTGTTCAAAGTATTCACTAACTACGGACGGTTGAATCATTTTCTTAAGTATGTCCGAATAGGATAATTTAATATAGAAGATTGTCGGCTTAGTTGAAGACCAACCCGCAAATTTCATTAACTGGATTTCATTAAAGTCAAAGATACTTGCCAAGTGGGATAAGCGACAATGCCTTAAATAATGCGGGTGTAAATGAAAGTCTTCTTCAATCCAAGCCTTCTTATTTGGGTCTAATTGAAGTAGCTTAGGAATCATAATTTTTCTTAATCTGTAAAATACCTTAAACCTTGATTGGAAGGGAAACAGAAAATCGTCTTCTTGAAAACTGTTTTCTTCCAAGTAGGTAGAAAGTATTTCGAAAAAGGGCTTATCAGTTTTGACGGGGGCAATCGGTAGTTGCCTAATAGGATATACACGGGACTTAAGAGTTTTTAGGTTTACCACGAACAAGTTGTTATTCCTAATTTCTAAATGCTTCCGTTTGACGTTGATAGCTTCGGTCACCCTTGCCCCCGTTAGATACATGAAAGAAGTGAATACCGCCAAGTCCCAACGGTTCCGATAATCCGACTTGTTAATCTTGTTAATTTCCTTAAGCAGTTTGTCGGGGTCAATAGCCATTGGTATAGGTTTAACCCTTACTGGTAAGGGTCTATTCTCTAATTCCGTATTGTTTTCTTTTTCGTTCAAGTGCCAACACCATTAATTCTTTTTCTATTTCCTTGTAAACAACCTTAGCTTCCCCTTGCAAGAAGATTTGAAGGGTGTATAAAAGGAACTTGGTTTTCTTATGTTTGAAAAATATATTGGAAACTACCCACTTATAGAAACGCAAGAATGACTTCCAAAGGACATAAGTAAAAAAGGCTTCGTAGATTCTGTTATCTATTACCTTGCCTTCGTGTCCCCTTAGTTCTTCTTCTATGGCTTTGTTCATAGCCTTATTAACCGAAGTCCCATAGCCTTTTCTATTGTTGTAGGTCTTGATTATCTTGAAGTATGGTATAGTTTTATAAGCCATTCACTCACCCAACTTTAAACGGATTGCCCTATATATAATATACATAGTGAACACCAACCCAATCATAAAAAGAATGAACGGGTCCTTAATCCACTTGCTAAATGTTGGGAAGATTCCAGTTATTGTTTTGCCGATTGATTCGAACACCGTCAACACCCTATTTTACACATTTTGTTATCAAATGTGTATCCCCAACGTGATACAACTAAATAATAATTAAAATTCTGTGCTTATATATTAACAAATATTTAAAGAGTCCCGTTAATATATTTAGCATGGATAATAAAAAGTCCGACAAGAAGTATAATGATTCCTACTTACCGCCTTCAAGCGTTCCCGAAGAACCCCAAAACTTCCAGTTCTCTATTATAGGAACGATACAGAAACAAATATACGAACGGCTACTTGGGTATAGGTTCATAGTTAAGCAAGTGCAACACCCCACGACAAAACAAATTATCGAAAAAATGGTTAAGGAAAAAGTCTTTGAACCGTTGGTTACAGAATGGGGGGCTAACAGAATAATAACTTTGATTTATCAGTTCGTCAATGAGCAAACGCCATTCGCCCACATAACGGGGAATACTGTTATCAAGTTGACAAACATCTTTTGTAAAAGGTTGAATGGGGATATGTATATAAATTTCGAAAAGTATTTTCCCGAAGAACAAAGGAACGTTGCATTATGGCAAACGGTAGTATTCACTTCGGGTTCAATATGCTTATTAGTTTTATCCCGTGCAATAGAAGGTAGGGAATCCCAAATGTTCTACGGAACAAGAAAGATTGGATTAACAGGGGCTATACCACAACAAGGGGGTTTGCAATAATGCCAATAGAATTAACAACCGATACTATACTAATCATAGCTAATATTGTTATTATCTTGGTAGGGGGGACGGTAGCTTTTATACTTACAAGAAGGAAAAGAAAAAGGGCTAAGTTAATGCAAGGGCAAGATACCGTTGAAACTATGCCAATGGCGGAAGAAATACCGAAGGGCAAGAAACAACAAGTTATTGGGACGGTTCCCGTTAAGATAATAAAGAAGCGTGGGGATACCCTTTTAATACAAAATACAAAAGGGACAATCAAGAAGGCGGACCCGCAAGGCGAACTTAAGATTCTGTTTATTAGCAAGGACCAACAATTAGACAAATTCGATTTTACCAAGATAAATAGAGAAGGGGAAGTTATCCTTATGGAAGGGTCCGACGGACAATTATCCTATGCGGATATTGACAAAGACAAAGTAACTTCAAGCGGGGAAGGTATGCTTAGGGACGGCTACTATCTTAACCAACGTTTCGTTGACGAAGCTTTTCCAATCAATAAGGATTCTTGGGCTAAATGGGTTCCGCTTATAGTTGTATTCTTTGCAATTATAGGAATAGGAATTTCTTCTTATCTTACTTACAACTATTACAAGGAATTAAACAAGGGTTATTCCGATATGTCCGAAGCCAACGCCGAAGCAATAACCCAAGCGACGCAATCAATGGAACGTATAGCAAGAAGCCTTGAAATAGCTACCGAAAACCAAAAGGGGATAGAACAAGCTTATAGGGAACTTATAGCCGAATTAAAAGGGGTGACTTGAAATATCCCAATTTTTCGAACAACTGAAAGCTAAGGATAGATACAAGAACCTTATAGTCGAAACTATCCAAGACGGCAAGAACAATTTCACGAACTTGGAATATTCCAAGTTCAAGAACTCCGTCATTATGTTGGAATGTCTTATGGATTCTTACAAAGAAGACCCTACGTTTTTGGAAGTTATCAAGAAGATACAAATAGATTTCAGCGTCAAATCGGGAAACAGTTTATCCGAATCTATTCAAGGAATAAAGTCTTCTTCAAAAGAAGACGTCATAGACTATTTTAGAAATTGGTTCAAGGCATTGGTCAACCTTGCAACAAGAACCGTTTTCAGTTCAAGAATGACTTCCGTAGATATTAACTTAGGGGAAGTTATGGATATATGGCGGGAAATGGCGGGTATGAAAAAAGAAGAATTTGAAAGCGACCTTGTAGCCAAGTCATTTATAGACTTCGAGCAAGAAGTAGGTTCAAGTAGTGATTGAATGGACGAAAACTTTTTATTTGACAAAAATATTTTTACCAAGCTTTTTTCGGCTATGGTTAAGCATAGCCCTTATTCCGCCCCCTATATGTTCTACTTGCAAAAAAGGGCGGTGTTCAAATACAACTTCCAAGCAATAATAGGCGAACAAGGTTCGGGAAAAAGTTATTGGGCAATAATCGAAGCTATGGCGTTGGACCCGACCTTTGACATTTCAAGGATAATATTTTCTTCTATGAACTTCTTGGACGTCTTGGACCAACTGGAAGATAGGACCATGAAGGGAAGGAATATTTTATGGGACGACGCAGGGGTCGGATTGCCAAGCGACGAATGGTATTCAATAAGCAACCGTGTTATTAGGTTGGTCCAACAAACAGTTCGAACGTTACACCCGACTATCAAGTTTACAATGCCCGACATCAAATATATAGACGCTACCCAACGAAGGACCGTAACTTGTATATTGGATTGTAGAAGGGATACGCTTAACAAAACCAAGATTAGGATTTACACTCAAAAGAGAATTAGAATAATGGATAAAAGCTATCATAGGAAATTTGTTTTCAGAATAGGAAACATGGATATGTCGTTAGGGGAAATGCGTATCCAACACTTGCCCCAAGATAGTTTTCCGCCTTTGTTAAACCAATACGAAGAACTTCAAAGGAAATTCAAGTTTGAAACAAGAAAGAAGCTTAAGAAATTACTTGAAGGTATGAGAGAAGAAGGCTTAACCACAACGGCAATAGACGATTACAATACTGTTTCCTTATCTGATATGGAAAAGAAATTAGTCTTTGATATTTATGAATCTGTTTTCAAGAACACGGACCATTACTTGAACAACAAAAGAAGGATAGATATAGACAAAATAATGTTGGAACATAAGGTATCTAAGCAAGTAGCCCGTGCGGTTGAAAGATACCATTCTAAAAACATGACGCCCAAATTGGTTAAGCAAGACTTGATGATAGAATCAATAAGTAATTAATAGTCGGGAAGCAAATATTTATATAGGTATCCATGACTTCAAAATCCTATTTGGAAAGTGAGAAAAAGAGATTGGAAAATACCTTAAAGCGTGAAAACCTAACGGAAACACAACGGGAAGCTACCGAACGGGAATTAAAATTTACAAACATAGCGTTGGGTTCAAGCCCTTCTTCTCAAGGAATTTCTGTTACACCCGCTTCAAGCGGTTCAAATGTTATTATTGATTCTTCGGGTCGCCAACATATAATTCTTGAATCGGGGGAAGTAGCCCACGAATTAAGGACGGGGGAAGGGAATTTTATAACTCTTAGGGGGCAATCTGGATACCAAGAAGACTTTAAGCCCGAAATGTTTAAGGGGATAAAACAAGAAATAACGCCTTCGGGTATAAAAACTACTTATATGTCAACTTCGGGCGTCATTTCCCAACAAACAGTTAAGGCTTCCGAAGGAAAAATTTACAATGTTGACTTGATAAAACAACAAGCCCAAAAGCAAGGATTAACTGTTTATGAGCAAGACGGCAAGGTCATAGTAGAATCAAATCCCAAATATGTAGTTGAAGGAAAAGCAGTTTCCCCAACCGAAGCGGGAAAAACATTATTGGACCGTGAAAGAATTTTAAAGGAACAACAAAGAAGGAAACAGATAGTCCAATCATTCAACGAAGGGATACAAAGGGAAATGCAAGAAGGAAATCTTAGGGAAGAAACAGAACCCGACTTGTCAACCCGTGAACTTCTTATAGAAGAATATAAAATGGAAATAATGGAAGGGATAGAACAAGGCGAATTTTTGCCTACAATAATAGGGGGATTCGGGACAAGGATAACACCGAAGGACCCGTTCGGTCTAAGGACACTAACGCATTTAGGGGCGGGTGTAATAAGGGGGGATAGTGCCGTTGAAATCAAAGCCGACCTTGATAAGATAACTATGGAAGGGGTCGAATGGTGGGCGGGTCAAACATTGGACGAAGCGGGTAACATAAGAAAACCAATACCTTATTTTATAGATACAATCCCTAAAACTGTTACTGGAAAAGGGGCTATTCTCTTAGGGGCGGGGGCTTTAGGTAGTGCGGGTCTTGAATGGGCTTCGCCAGTTTTGGGCAAGGTCCCATTGGTTGCCGAAACGGGACAATTTCTAATTTCTCACCCGTCCGTAACAAAAGGTCTTATTTATGGTGTCCCGACCGCAATAGAAAGCTTTAAGGTCGGAAAAATGATACAACAAGGAAAATTACCCGAAGATATAGTTGCAAGTGTTGGGGAAGATGTTTTATATATGGGTTTTTTTAGTGCGGGATTCCAAGAAGGCAAAAAGTTATATGATGTTGTTAGGACGGCGGGAACCAAGAATATACCGACTAAACAATTTTTTGAACCCGAAATTATTTCGGGGGAACAAACTTTTCCATTGGCGGGGGAACATCTTTCAATGGTTGATAGGGCAAGATTACACCAAGAACAATTTCTTAAACAAAGTCCTATGAGATTGCCCGAAGGGGAAGTTATCGGAATCCATGCTACTAACGTCGATTTATTCAAAGAAGGCAAGTTTGTAGTTAACCCTAAATATTTCGATTCAGAATTGCCTATTCTTTACGTCGCCCCTTCGGGGTCGCCACGATTTGCGGGTTTAAGTTCCCAACCTTCCGTTAAGATATTCGGGTCAAACATAGACGATATGTTTGGGGGACGTCCGACCTTTTACGGTCTTAAGCCAATAGACCCGAAGGTTCAAATAAACTTGGCGGAAAAGATACCCGATATTCCAAGTAAACCGTTGGGTTGGAAATTCACGGACCCAACAACTCAAGGGGTTATTCAAGTAGCGGGTATGAAAGCCGAAAGTGAAGGGGGATTTATTGCGGGAACTACTTTCGTTAATCCCGAAATGAAATATAGTGTTGATATATTCGGTCGCCGTGTCCCGATAATTACCGCCGAAGCGGTTAAAGGTGTTGAATCGGTTGGTAATATGCCGTCTATTGACATTAACCCGTTGAAAATGGGGACCGTCCCGATTTACGAAGAATTAGGTATTTCAAGAACTATTTCGCTTATAAGTCCCGAAAGTGCCGTTGCGGTAAGTCTTTCAAATATAGAAGGTCGCCCATCTTCCCAAGCTAAGGTTGTTGATTCGGCGGTCATAAGTCCAACTATTTCTTCGCCGTCAATACCCGATATAGGCTTATCGTTTTCGGGACTTGCTTCTTCTTTTGAAGTTGATGTTCCAAGTTCGCCCCCCCCAAGTCCGCCTTCTTCAAGTTATTATCCCCCAGTAGAACCGCCTTATTATCCGCCTATTAGTCCGCCTTCAAGTCCGCCAAGCTTACCGCCTTCGTTACCGCCAAGCCTTCCCCCAGTTAGTCCGCCTTCAAGTCCGCCCGATATACCCGAACTATTTGCAACTCAAAAAGGCAAAAAAAGTAAGGGAATTAGAAGTTGGAACTTCAACGTAGATTTGGGATATGCCCCCGACTTGGGAAGTCTATTAAGCGGAAGAATGGGTTCCATAAATCCCGACAAAATATTTAGCGGTGTAGAAGTAAGACCGATTCCTATACCAAAATTCAAGGGGGTTAATATATGATTAGGGACTACATAGCCGTGTTTTCAATGTCCTTTGTATTCTTGGTTGCAAGTCTTGTTTCAAGCTTTGTTTTCCATATATTCATAAATAACTTGGTTGACAATATCGGGACCCTTGATTTAGGGGTTGACTATACCGACTTGATTACCATTTACAACGAAAAGTTTGCCTTGCTAACGAACACAATCCAGTTAGTCGGTATCTTTTCTATATTCGGGATTATGATAACTTCGGCGTTACTTGTTACAAGGGTTAGAATGTCGCCGTTGGCTTTGCCCTTTGCGGTCATAATCTATTTCATAGGAATATTTATTTCAATGGCGTTTTCAAACAGTTACGCCTATATGTTAACAGAATTACAAGAATACGACGCCACGTTTTCAGTAAACAGTTATTTTGATTGGATTGGGTTGCATTTGCCCTATATTACTGGAATAATCGGGGGCGTATTAATGATTCTTGCTTATGCGAAATCCCCCCACAAGGGGGGTCAATCAATCGGGGGTCTTGAAGTTGGATAGTAAAAAAGTATTGTTTTTACTGATAGTTTTATTCAGTTTGGTAGTGGTAACTAACCAAGATGTCTATGCCGAATATGATAGAAATTTCA
>Ga0180431_10009463_pt1 | contig 10998 bp, 4 predicted proteins | sample SS_ome_11_FD_132459 | JGI IMG/M metagenome (GOLD analysis project Ga0180431, IMG submission 132459) | Hypersaline lake sediment archaeal communities from the Salton Sea, California, USA - SS_1_MS_1 metaG | ecosystem: Environmental > Aquatic > Non-marine Saline and Alkaline > Hypersaline >...
AGTGCCGTGAGGAACCGCTGCGTATCTTCGCCGTCGGGCCGGCCGGCGATGACGATCTCGTGCGCGGGTCCGAGATATTCGTCGAGCGCCGAGAGCAGAGCGGTGTGACCGGCCGGGGCCGAGTGCAGCTCGCTCGAAAAGGCTCCGATCGTCCGAACCGCGATCTCTTCGAATCCGGTCTGTCCGGTCAGCCGTCCCAACCGCAGCAGCGCCAGGGCGGCGAGGGCATTCCCCGAGGGCAGGGCGCCGTCATAGCTTTCCTTGCGGCGCACGAGCAGGTCGTCGGCGTCGACCGGGGCGAAAAAGAAACCTCCCCCTGCGGGATCGTGGAAGAGTGCGATCGTCTCCTCGGCCAGTTCGAGCGCCCACTGCAGATACTCCACCGCGAAGGTCGAGGCATACAGCTCGAGCAGACCGAAGAGCATGAAAGCATAATCGTCCAGATGGGCCCGCAGACCGGCGGTGCCTCGCCAGCGCTTGAGCAGGCGCCCCTCGGTGGTACGCAGGTTGTCCCGGACGAACGCCGCCGCGCGGGCCGCGGCTGCGGTCAGTTCCCCGTTTCCGAGAACCCGTCCGCCCCGGGCCAGAGCGGCGATCATGAGTCCGTTCCAGTCGGTCAGTATCTTGGTGTCGCGCAGGGGCCTCACCCTTTCGGAGCGGACCGCCAGCAGCCGGGCGCGCGCTCCGGCCAGCTCGGTTGCAATCTCGACTTCGCTCCTGCCCCGTTCCGCGGCCAGCGCCGCGAGCGCTCGGCGCAGATGCAGGATATTGCTCCCGGTCGGCAGTCCGGTGGCCTCTTCACGCCAGTTGCCTCTCTCTTCGATCCCGTAGGCGTCGTGGAAAAGGCCGGCACCGTCACCGAGCACGGCTTCGATCTCCTGCGCCGACCAGACGTAGAAGCGTCCTTCCTCGCCCTCGCTGTCGGCATCCTCGGCCGAATAGAAGCCGCCTTCGGGAGCCCAGAGATCGCGTCGGACATAGGTGAAGATATCCCGGGCGAGATCGGCGTAGAGATCGTTGCCGGTGGCCAGGAAGGTGTCGAGTGCGGCCAGGGCGATAAGAGCCTGATCATAGAGCATCTTCTCGAAGTGCGGCACCAGCCAGATGCGATCGGTCGAGTAACGGTGGAAACCGCCGCCGACATGATCGTGGATCCCCCCGGCGTGCATCCGCTCCAGGGTCCTCTCGACCATATCGAGAGCCTCGGGGGTTGCGGTCCGGGACCAATACCGGAGCAGAAAGGTGAGGGTATGGGGCGTGGGGAACTTCGGCTCGGCACCGAAGCCGCCCGCGGCGGGGTCGAAACGGGCCGCCAGCTGCCGGTACGTTTCTTCAAACAACTCCTCACCCGACTCCGCCGCGCCGGCATCGCCCACCGGGCCGGAACCGGGGCCGACAACCCCGATCCCCGGTTTGTCATCGCTCCGGCTCCCGCTCTCGAGCCAGGAAACGATCCTGGCGGCCGATTCCTCTACCTCCGCGCGCCGCTGACGCCAGGCCACGGCCAGCTGCGGAAGCAGATCGAGCATTCCCGTCCGCCCGTGGCGTGTGGTTCGGGGGAAGTACGTGCCGGCGAAAAAGGGCCGCCGGTCGGGGGTCAGGACGACCGTCATCGGCCACCCCCCGCTCCCGGTCAACCCCTGGGTCACGGCCATGTAGAGATGGTCGAGATCGGGGCGCTCGTCGCGGTCCACCTTCACGGCCACAAAGGCCTCGTTGAGCAGCCGGGCGACCGCGGCATCTTCGAAGGATTCGTGCTCCATGACGTGGCACCAGTGGCAGGTGGCGTAGCCGATCGAGAGAAAGATCGGCCGGTCGAGCTCGCGGGCCCGTTCGAAAGCCGCCTCCCCCCAGGGATACCAGTCGACCGGATTGGCGGCGTGCTGCAGAAGGTAGGGACTGGCTTCGAAAACGAGCCGGTTGTAGTTCTCCCCGCCGTCAGCGGGCAGGGCGGCGATGTCGGCCGGGGTCAGTTCCAGCGGCGGCTTCACATCCTCGCCCCCGGACGGCACCGTCATGTCACGGTCTGGCACCATTCTTCCGCCTCCCCTCAACAGATCCGTGATTCCCGCCGGCCGGGTGAGCCGCGCTCAGCGCCGGACGAGCAGACTGACGCTTTCGACGTGCGGAGTATGAGGGAACATGTCGAGGGGAATGACAGTGCGCAACTCATAGCGATCGGAGCAGAGTTCCTTCAGATCCGAAGCCAGAGTGGTGGGATTGCACGAAATATAGACCAGCCGGGGGGCGGCCCGTTCGACCAGGACGCTGCGGACCTCGGGATGCAGTCCGGCCCGTGGAGGATCGACGATGATCACCGCGGGTTCGCCGGCGAGCTCGCCGGAACGCAGAAGCCCGACGGCATTGCCCGCGACGAATTCCACGTTTTGCACCTCGTTGCGTTCGGTATTGATCCGAGCGTCGGCCACCGCCTGCGGTTCGATCTCGAGTCCCACCACCCGGCCGGCCCTGCGGGCGGCCAACAGGGCGATGGTCCCGGTGCCCGAGTAGAGGTCCCAGACCAGATCCTGTGCGCCGATGTCCGCCAGATCGAGAGCGACCGCATAGAGATCCTCGGCCCCCTCGGTGTTGGTCTGGAAAAACGAGCGGGGCGAAAGGCGGAAGCGCAGATCGCCGATTTCCTCTTCGATGTACCCGGGCCCGTGCACGACCCGCAGGCTCTGACCGGTGGCCACGGCAGCCCGGCCGCTGTTGACGGTGTGGGTCACGGTGGTCAGTTCGGGGAAAGCGGCCACCAGCCCGCGTGCCAGTTCCGTCACCGCCCTCTCGCCCCGCTCGTCTCCGGCTGTAATCAGATCCGCCATCCACTGTCCCGTACGCCGACCTTCCCGGACAGTGAGAAAGCGCCAGAAGCCGGTATGGGTCCGGGTGGTGTAAGCGGGCAGGCCCGAAGCCCGGGCGGTCTCGCGCACATGGGTCATGATGGCTGCCGAGAGCGGCGGAGCCAGGTGGCATTCGGTGAGCTGAATGGTGCGATACCACTGCCCACGCGGGTGCAGGCCGAGGGTGAAATCGCGATCGGGGGCCGACTCGGGATCGGCCATCTCGTCGGGCGAGAGCCAGCGGGCATCCCCGAAGGAGTACTCCATCTTGTTCCGGTAGCCCCAGGGGTGCGGGCTGGGACGAGCCGCTTCGACCGGGGGCAAGGTAAAGTGGCCGATCCGGGTCAGCGCGTCGGCCACCTGCTCGCCTTTGATCCGGACCTGGACCTCATAATCCAGATGCTGCAGGCGGCACCCCCCGCAGGGGCCGAAATGGACACAGCGGGACTCGACCTGATCGGGTGAGGGACGCACGACCTTTTCGATCCGGGCTTCGGCATAGCGGGACTTGATCTTATAGATGTAGGCTTCGACCCGTTGCCCCGGCAGGGCATCCTCGACGAAGACCACGAACCCGCCGGCGGTGCGGCCCACTCCCCGGCCGCCGAAAGCCAGCCGTTCGATCTCGAGTTCGAGGATCTCTTTTTTCTTCACCTCCGCCATGCCGGGAAGAGAACCACTCCGGTTCACCGCTCGCAAGCCGGAATGGACCGGAACCCCTGCCCGGTCAGGGAGTCAGATGAAAGGTCATCCGAACCGGTGGGAAGGAGCTCTGAATGAAATGCCCGTCTTGAACCTGAGAAGGTGTGTGGCAATCGTGTTCGTCACCGCCATCCACCCGGTCATTTCCCTGCCCACGTCGGCTCTGCAGGCTCAGCCGGACGTGCCCGTCATCGAGAACGGCCTGCGGGGTTCGCTGCGCCGGGGCCCCGAACTCGTTTGTGAGGCCGTGGCCGGACAGGATGGCTCCGAAGAGAGCCTGCTCTACCGCCCGGTCGACCTCTTCACCGGCCCCGACGACAAGCTCTACATCGTGGACACGGGCACCCGCGCCGTGCACGTCTACGCTCCCGACGGCTCTTTCGTACGCCGGATCGGCTCTGAGGGGGAAGGCCCGGGAGAGTTCAGGATGCCGAATGCGGGCTACTTCGCCCGGGATTCCCTGCTCGTCGTTCTCGATCCCGGCAATCAGCGCCGCTCCTTTCTCACCCCCGACGGGGAGTACCTGCGCAGCGAAACGATCGCCCCGGGAGTGATGACCGGGGCGCCGGTCCGGATGGCCGACGGTCTCCAGGCGCGTGTCGGAGCCGGTGGACGGTTCGTGATCCGCCGCTCTCCCGACGGTCGCCTGAACGCCCTCACGCCCGGAGCCGGCGAGGATCCCGCCCTGATCGAGGTGGTCGACGAGTCGGGTGACATCCTGGTTCGGGCGGGCGAACCGAAGACCCACGAGAATGATCTGATCGCCATGATCCTGAACCGTTTCGCCCTGGCCTGGCACCCCGACGGGTACCTCGTGGCCGGATTCGAGAATCTCAACGAGATCCATGTCTACGATGCGGGAGAGGGAGTCCTGGAACGCATCATCACCCGCCGGCTCGGCTTCACCCCCAAAGAACCGGAGATGACCACCCGGGTCGAGAATCTGCCCGATGCCCGCGGCCAGGGCACGATAGAACGCGTCATGGCTCGGCCCGATGTCGATCCGATCACAATCGATCTGGCTATTGATGCAGCCGGCCGTATCTGGGCTCTCACCCGGCTGACGACCCGGCGCGAGGCCGAGGAGAAAGAGGCCGAAGGGGATTACTCCGGACTGATCCGGCTCGAAGTCTACGCCCTGGGGGGGGAACTGCTCTCCGCCATCGAGCTCGACACGTCTCCGACCCTGATGACCTTCGATTCCCGGGGCGATCTCTGGCTGCTCGACGCGCGCTCGGAACTTGCCGCCTTCCGCTACCGGATCGTCTGGACAGAAGCTCATTGACCCGGCCGGGGTCAGACCGCTTACATCCCGGCATGTCTCTCGAAACGATCCGCAATCCCGACGGTCTCATCGAAGCCGTCTTCCACGGCGAGGGGCGCCGGCCTCCTCTACTGACCGCCGGGGTTCTTGCAGCCATCGAAGAACTCGTCGCCGCCGCCGAATCCAAACCCCCCGCCGGGCTCATCTTCCGGGCCGACGGTGAGGGCGACTTTCAGGCCGGTGTCAACCTCGAGGCGATGGCCGAAGTACGCACGGCCGAAGAGGCCCGGGCCGCATCCCGCACGGTTCAGCTCCTCTACGAGCGGATCGCCTGCCTCTCCTGCCCCGTTGTGGCGGCCGTGTCGGGACGCTGCCTGGGCGGGGGAACCGAACTCATCCTGGCCTGTCACGCCCGTCTGGCGACCGACGACACAAGCACCGCCATCGCTCTGCCCGAAATCAACCTCGGCCTCATCCCCGGCTACGGCGGCACCCAACGCCTGCCCCGAATCGTCGGCCAGCAGGCGGCTCTGAACATGATTCTGACCGGCAATCCGGTCGGAGCCCGCAAAGCTCTGGAAACAGGCCTGGTGGACCGGCTGGCGCCGCCCGGGCAGCTGCGCGAGACCGCCACCGAACTGGTGCACGACCTGCAGGCCGGGCGGGCGGCCCGGCTCGAACCCCGCCCCCGGCTCACCCCCACCGACTGGATGCTCGAACGCACCCGACGAGGACGCCGGCTGGTTCGAGAGCGGTATGCCCGGGTGACCCGCCGCCGGACCGGCGGTCACTACCCCGCCCCCGAAATGGCCATCGAGGCGATCGGCCTGGCGGCCGAGAAGACCCCCCTGGAACGGGGCCTGGAGCGCGAGGCGGAGATGATCGCCGAGCTGATGGCCGGTGAAGTACATCCCCATCTGCTCGGCCTGCTGCGGGCCCGCCAGGCTCTGCGCCGTCCGCGGGGAACTGACCCCGAGAGCGGCGAGCCGAGTGATCTCGCCGCTGGCTTCGACCCCCCCGCCGAACTCACCGCCTCGCTGCGCCGGATCATGGAGACCGCCCCCTGGCCCGCCGAGGCCGACCGGCGGACCGGACTTCCGGCCCGACCGGGTTGCGGTGTATTGCGGCGGCTGCCGCGGGCTTTGCCTCCGACGACCGTCGAAATCGCCTGGGCGGGCGATGGCGAACCAGCCGGGTTTCCCGACACCGCCCGGCACCTGATCGCCGCGGCGGGGATGACCCCGCTGTTCACCCGCTCGATCGATACCAGCCCTGGGCTGGCCCTGCTGGCGGCTTATCTGCGCGAGGGGGACCGGCTCTGGTCCGAAGGGTGGGAGAAGGACCGGGTGGACGAAATCCTCCAGGCATGGGGCATGAAATACGGCCCCTTCGCCCTGGCCGAAGCGCTCGGCGAACCCTGGCTCGCACAGCTCGACGACCTGCCTCAACGCCCGGTCCCCGAACCGCTCGAGGGCGGCACGGCCCCGACCGGGAACCGGGCAACGGACAAGAACGAAGCCGGACTCATCGAAGAGGTTATCGCCGCTCTCTGGCTCGAGATGGAACGGCTGCACGGGCAGGTGGCCGAACCGGTCGCCGAGGGCTGGCTCGTGCTCGACGTCTTCGTGCTCGGCGGACCGGCCTTCCGGGGCGGCCTGGCAGGAGCGGCACGCTTGCTGGGGAGAGCGTCTCTTACCGCCCGCCTCGACGAGCTCGCCCGCCGCTACGGCGCTCCTTATTGCCGGAACTGATACCGGCCGGTCCAGTTCCTCATTTGATCAGCGCCGGGAAAACCCGCCTGAAGACCAGCTTGTAGAACCGTAATAGAAACGACGTTCTCCCGGAACAGTTCGTCTCCGGTCTTGTTTTTTCGAGCGCTATTGACGATTCTCAGAGTACTGAGTCTGAAATTCATTCCTCGGAGGACACACCATGAGTTCCGCACGCTCGATCGTCACCATCGATGGAAATGAAGCCGCTGCCCGCATGGCCTTCAAAGTCAGTGAAGTCATCGCCATTTACCCCATCACGCCCTCCTCTTCGATGGGCGAGCTCGCCGATGCCTGGGCCGCCGACGGGCAGACGAATATCTGGGGAACAGTCCCGCTGGTCGTCGAGTTGCAGAGCGAAGGCGGGGCTTCGGGAGCGGTTCACGGCGCCCTGCAGGGCGGTGCCCTGACCACCACCTTCACGGCTTCGCAGGGTCTGCTGCTGATGCTGCCGAACATGTTCAAGATCGCCGGCGAACTCACACCCGCCGTCTTCCATGTGTCGGCCCGCTCGGTGGCTGCCCAGGCCCTCTCGATCTTCGGCGACCACAGTGACGTGATGGCTGCCCGCAGCACCGGCTGGGGCCTGCTTGCTTCGGGCAGCATTCAGGAGGTGCACGACCTGGCCCTTATCGCTTCGGCCGCCACCCTCGAGGCCCAGGTGCCGATCGTGCATTTCTTTGACGGCTTCCGCACCAGCAGCGAAGTGATGAAGATCGAAGCCCTGACCGATGACGATGCCCGGGCTATGATCAACATGGAGGCGGTTGCCACCCACAAGGCCCGCCGCATGAACCCCGACAATCCCTTCATCCGCGGTACGGCTCAGAATCCCGACGTCTTTTTCCAGGCCCGCGAGACGGTCAATCCCTGGTACGAAAAATGCCCCGGGATCGTGCAGCAGGCGATGGACCGCTTCGCCGAACTCACCGGCCGTTCCTATCACCTCTTCGACTACGTCGGACCCGAGGACGCCGAGCGGGTGATGGTGATCATGGCCAGCGGCGCCGAGACCGCCGACGAGACCGTCCGCTACCTGAACGAGACCGCTGGGGAGAAGGTCGGAGTCGTCAAGGTGCACCTCTACCGTCCTTTCTCGGTCGAACATTTCATGGCCGCCCTGCCCGCCACGGTGCAGAAGATCGCCGTGCTCGACCGCACCAAGGAGCCGGGCAGTCTCGGCGAGCCCCTGTACACCGACGTGGTGACGGCCGTGGTCGAGGGTATGCACCGCGGCCTGGCACCCTTCGATGAAGCTCCCATCATCACCGGCGGCCGGTACGGTCTCTCGTCGAAGGAATTCACCCCGGCCATGGTCAAGGGTGTTTTCGACGAGCTGAAGTCCGACGATCCGAAGAACCACTTCACGATCGGCATCTACGACGACGTCACCAACACCAGCCTGACGTGGGATCCTGCCTTCTCAACCGAATCCGACGACGTTTTCCGCGGTCTCTTCTTCGGCCTGGGAGCCGACGGTACGGTCGGCGCGAACAAGAATTCGATCAAGATCATCGGCGAGGAGACCGAGAACTACGCCCAGGGCTATTTCGTCTATGATTCGCGCAAGGCGGGTTCGCGCACGGTCAGCCACCTGCGTTTCGGAAAGCAGCCGATTCACTCCACCTACCTGATTCACTCGGCCAACTTCGTGGCCGTGCATCAGGAGCAGTTTCTCGAGAAATTCGAGCCGCTCGACAAGGCCGTGCCGGGCGCGATCCTGCTCCTGAACACCACCACTCCCCCCGAAGAGGTCTGGGCCAGCCTGCCCCGCTCGACCCAGGAACAGGTCATCGCCAAGAACATCGAGGTCTGGGCGATCGACGCCTACCGGGTGGCCCGCGAGGCCGAGATGGGAGCCCGCATCAACACCATCATGCAGACCTGTTTCTTCGCCATCTCGGGCATCCTGCCGCGTGAGGAGGCAATCGCGAAGATCAAGGAAGCAATCAAGAAGACCTACGGCCTGAAGGGCGACGCGGTGGTGCAGCAGAACTACGCCGCGGTCGATCGCACCCTGGAGAACCTGCACCGGATCGAGGTCGGCACCGAAGTCACTTCGACCGTCGAGCGACCCCCTGTCGTACCGGTCGAAGCACCGGAGTTCGTACAGCAGGTCACGGCCGAGATCATCGCCGGTCGGGGCGACGAACTGCCCACCAGCAAACTGCCGCCCGACGGTACGTATCCCCTCTCCACCACCCAGTGGGAAAAGCGCAACATCGCCCAGGAAGTACCGGTCTGGGATCCCGAGGTCTGCATCCAGTGCAACAAGTGCGTGATGGTTTGCCCGCATGCCACCATCCGCCGCAAGGTCTACGATCCCGAACTGCTCGAGAACGCACCCGAGACCTTCAAGCACACCGCCGCCAGCGGCAAGAACTGGCCCGAGGGGTGGGTCACCACCCTGCAGGTGGCGGTCGAAGACTGCACCGGCTGCGGTTCGTGCGTCGAGGTCTGCCCGGCCAAGAACAAGGAGGTGGCGGGCCGCAAGGCGATCAACATGGAGCCCCAGGCCCCGCTGCGCGAGGCCGAGGTCGAGAACTGGAAGTTCTTCCTGGACCTGCCCGAGTACGACCGGTCGGCCCTGAAGATCAGCACCGTCAAGGAGAGCCAGCTGCTGCAGCCGCTCTTCGAGTTCTCGGGTGCCTGTGCGGGCTGCGGCGAGACCCCGTACGTGAAGCTGCTCAGCCAGCTCTTCGGCGAACGGGCTCTGATCGCCAACGCCACCGGCTGCTCGAGCATCTACGGCGGCAACCTGCCCACCACGCCATGGGCCGCCAACGCCGAGGGGCGCGGGCCGGCCTGGTCGAACAGTCTCTTCGAGGACAACGCCGAGTTCGGTTTCGGCTTCCGGCTGGCCGCCGACAAGCTGGGCGAGTACGCCCGCGAGCTGGTCGGCAAGCTCGCCGGCACCCTGGGTGACGAGCTGGCCACCGCCATCCTCGAGGCCGATCAGAGCACCGAGGGCGGGATCGGCGAGCAGCGCCGGCGGGTCGGCGAGCTCAAGGACAAGCTCGATCAAGAGACCGATCCACTGGCCGCCGAACTGCTCGGAGTCGCCGACTTCCTGGTCAAGAAGAGCGTCTGGATCATGGGCGGCGACGGCTGGGCTTACGATATCGGCTACGGCGGTCTCGACCACGTGCTGGCCTGCGGCCGCGACGTCAATGTGCTGGTGCTCGATACAGAGGTCTACTCCAACACCGGCGGTCAGGCGTCGAAGTCCACCCCGCGCGCGGCGGTGGCCAAGTTCGCTGCCGCCGGCAAAGGCATGCCGAAGAAGGACCTGGGCCGTATCTCGATGACCTACGGGAACATCTACGTGGCCCAGGTCGCCATGGGCGCCAACGACAGCCAGTGTCTGAAGGCCTTCCTTGAAGCCGACGCCTACGATGGTCCCAGCCTGATCATCGCTTACTGCCACTGCATCGCCCACGGCGTGGACATGACCACGGGTATGACACACCAGAAGGAAGCCGTCGCCTCGGGTCACTGGCCGCTCTACCGGTACAACCCGGTCCTGCTCATGGAGGGCAAGAATCCGCTCAGCATCGACTCGAAGGCCCCCTCGATCCCGATCGAGGAGTACGCCTACAAGGAGACCCGCTACCGCGTGCTCACCAAGACCAAGCCGGAGCGGGCCAAGATGCTGCTCGAGGCCGCCCAGGCCGATGCCGACCATCGCTGGGAAGCCTACCAGCAGCTCCTCGAGGCGTTCGAGAACAACGGCGAGAAATAAACTTCGGGAAGGGAGTCGTCACCCGCATACCATCACGATCTGATCCACCGGGGAGGGAGTTGTGCAATGGATCTGAGTACCGACTATCTGGGACTGTCCCTGAAGAATCCGCTCGTCGTCGGGGCCTCGCCCCTGACCGCCGAGCCCGACGGCTGCCGGCAGCTCGAAGACGCCGGCGCCGCCGCCCTCGTACTGCCCTCGCTCTTTCAGGAGCAGATTATCCGCGAGAGCGAGGAATTCACCACGCGCATGACGGAGGGAACCGAATCCTTCCCCGAGGCGCTGACCTATTTCCCCGATTTCGACGACACCTACATCGGGCCGCAGTCCTACCTCGAGCACATCCGGGCAGTCAAAGAGGCGGTCGACATCCCCGTCATCGCCAGCTTGAACGGCATCACCACCGGGGGCTGGACCGATTACAGCCGCCTCATGCAGGAGGCGGGAGCCGACGCCCTGGAGCTGAATATCTACTTCCTGCCCACCGATCCCACCATGAGCGCGGGAGCGGTTGAGGAACTCTATCTGGGCGTACTGGCCGAGACCAAACTCACCACCTCGATCCCGATCGCGGTCAAACTGAGTCCCTGGTTCTCGGCGATCGCTAATCTGGCCACCCGGATCGACGAAGAGGGAGCGGACGGACTGGTACTCTTCAACCGATTCTACCAGCCGACC
>Ga0180431_10009464_pt1 | contig 10997 bp, 9 predicted proteins | sample SS_ome_11_FD_132459 | JGI IMG/M metagenome (GOLD analysis project Ga0180431, IMG submission 132459) | Hypersaline lake sediment archaeal communities from the Salton Sea, California, USA - SS_1_MS_1 metaG | ecosystem: Environmental > Aquatic > Non-marine Saline and Alkaline > Hypersaline >...
GAGGCCGCGCGTGCACCTCGGCCCTCCGCGAATAGCGCCTTCTCTCGATGAGGGCTCGGCCGGAACTGCTGCATCTCGCCACAGTGTGTTGTTCCACGCACAGCACCCCTGAGCGTGCTCCTCTCGTCCAACGCGGCTCGATCGATCGACACGCCGGAAGCTCCCGCGTCGGCTCGCACGACGCGATCGCTCGCGGCGGAGCCTCCAGCTGCCTTCGAGTGAACGCGCTCTCTTCTTCCACACGGGTACCGGAGATGAGGGTCGTTCGCTGGCGGAGTCAGAGTGTGCAGGATCGGTGAAGGACTTGACAGCGAGCGGGATGCGCTGTATAAAGCAAAGGTTTGCGCAAACGTTCGCGCAAACGTTGCACGCACGCCCAGGAGGTGATTCTCGGAGTCCTAACCGCGATAACGCAGCCACAGAAAGGATCCGCTAGGTCTTGCGACGAGTGTGAGGGAATCCCGGTACGAACACGGCAAGGAGGTTGTCTGATGCGTAAGTTGCTCTTGGTTCTGACGGTGGCATCTCTAGTCATCGTCGGTGGACTGGCTGGCTACGCCGACGCCCGATACACCATCGGCGTCACGATCTATAGCTACAACCACCCCTACACGCTGCGCGTGTTGGCCGGTGTCAATGCGGCAGCGGAGAAGTATGGATGCGACGTCGTCGCGATCGACTCACAAGACGATCAGAACAAGCAGATCGCCGATACCGAAGCGCTGATCGCACGCGGAGTCGACGCGATCGTCGCAACGCCGATCACGACCGAGGGGGGGCAGGCGGTCGTGGATCTCGCCAATGAGGCGGGGGTACCCATCATCTGCGTTTCCCGCACCGTCCCGTCCGGGAAGTACGCCTACATCGGGTCGAACGACGTGGACGCCGGACGAATGGCTGTCCGCTACTTCGCTGAGCAGCTAGGCGGCTCCGGTAAGGTCGCGATGGTGCAAGGCACGATGGGTTCCTCTTCCGAGATCGATCGTACAGCCGGTTGGGACGAGGAAATCGTCAACTACCCCGGCCTCGAAGAAGTGATGCGCCTGACGGGCGGCTTCTTCCGAGACGGCGGGAACAAGGCGACCGAAGATATCCTGACCGCATATCCGGACGTAGAGGCGATCTGGTACCAGAACGACGCGATGCTCGTCGGCGGCGTGGTTGCGCTGGAAGAGGCGGGCATGAACGACCAGGTCATCACCCTAGGTGTTGACGGTGATCCTGAAACCATCGCATACATCAAGGACGCACGAGCGAACGCGACCCTCTACCAGGAAGCTGAGCTTCAGGGTGGATTGGCCGTCGGCCTCGCTGTGGCGGCGATTCAGGGCCGCGATCTCCTTGGTTACGAGACCAAGTTCAGTTGGGTCGATTCCTCGAACGTCTTCGAGATCTTCCCCGACGAAAGCAACGAGATTAAGGACTACCCGTACTAGGTTGGTGACAAGGAGTCTCCGCGGCCTCTTTCACGACCGCGGAGGCTCCATCTTTCGACGGGATCGCAAAGGGGGATCGAATGCTCAAGGCCGGAATCATCGGATGCGGACGTATCGTTGAGGAGGGGCACGCTGAGGCGTTCCTGAAGCTGAAGGATCGCGTGCAGGTTGTGGCAATCGCCGATCCTGCGCCGAAGCGGCTCGAGAAGATCGGAACGCTGCTCGGCGTTCCTGAAGGGAATCGCTACACGGACTACAAGGACCTCGTCACGTCGCAGACGCTCGATTTCATCGACCTCGCGGTCCCGCATTTCGTACACAAGGAGGCGGCCGTCTTCTGTGCCAATCACGGGCAGAATCTCCTGATGGAGAAGCCGCTGGCGACCGACATGGCAGAGGCCCAGGCGATCGCAGACGCCGTCGCCAAGAACAGGATCCACTTCTGCCTGCTCCACAACTACCTCTATATGGGCAACTACGCGGCGGCCCTGAAAACGATCGAAGAAGGGAAGATCGGGAAGCCCTTCCTCTCTCGTTGTGACGTCATCATGTCGAACTTCTGGCCTGGTGCGCAGGACGCGGATCCGACGTGGAGAACCCAGATGGCCAAATCGGGCGGTGGTGCCCTGATCGACAACGGCTATCACTTCATCTACCTTCTCGAGGCGCTGATGCAGTCTCCGATCAAACGCGTCTACGCGAAGGTCGGAACCTTCTTCCACGACATCAATGTCGACGATACCGCGGTGGTTCTCTACGAACACGAGAACGGTGGCGTATCGGACTTGAAAGTCGGTTGGAGTGCCGTCAGCAGTCGGTTCGAGCAGGAGATCCACGGGACGAAGGGATCGCTCCTCTTCGGGTCGATCCTCGGATCGGAGTCCTCCGCTCCGCCGCTTCAGCTGTGCACGGAGTCCGGCTGTACGTCGGTTGACATGCCCGACTGGGGGTTCTGGGGATTCAACAAGCTGTTCGAGCGGTTCGTCGACGATTTCGAAGCGAAGAAGTCCCCCGTCTCGATGGCGGCCGGTCTTCGCAATCTGAGGATTATCATGGCCGGATACGAGTCCTCCCGCACGGGGCGTCCGGTCGACGTAGGTGCGTAGGGACGGAAGGAGCATTCGATGATCAAGAAGGGCGTTCACTCGCTGACGTGGCAGGGCGACTTCCGAAGAGCGTTCGAGGAGATCGCCGATGTCGGGTTCGAGTACGTCGAAGTGCTCAGCCTCGATCTGACGCGTCGCGCGTTCGGGCCCGCAGGCACGGAGGGCTTGGACGAGGTCTTCTCCGACGCGGGCAAGTTCGCATCGATGCTCGGCAAGCATGGGCTCAAGCTCTCTTCGATGTACTGCGACGTAGCCGTCATCGACGACGCGGCCTGGGCCGGCGAAGTGGATGAGATGACGAGGGTCTGCACCTTTCTCGCCGACCTCGGCGCGAAGCAGATGGTCATCGGAGGCGGGCAGAAGAAGGTCGGCGGGAATCCTCCGGATGACTACAAGAAGCTTGCGGAGCGGGTGAACGAGATCGGTCGCCTCTGCAAGCGTCATGGCCTCGGACTCGGATTTCACCCGCACTGGGACACCATGATCGAGACGGAGGCGCAACTCGATACGCTGATGGGCCAGACCGATCCCGACCTCGTCTTCCTGGCACCGGATACGGCTCACCTCGTTCTCGGAAATGCAGATCCCGTACACATTTTCCGCAAGTACATCGACCGGATCGGGTACGTCCACTTCAAGGACATCAAGCGCGATTCCGACTTCCCGGACTACCTGCCCGGTGAGTTCGAGTTCATGAAGGAGTTCGTCGAGCTCGGCAAGGGCGTGCTGGCGGACAAGTTCCCGACGATGCTCGACGCCCTGAAGGCATCAGGCTACGAGGGATTCGTTATCGTCGAACAGGACTACACGGAGCTTGAGCCGAAGCGCAGTGCGAAGGTGAACTTCGAGTACATGTCTGGAGTCCTCGGCCTCTAGCCTTCGAGAGACTCCAGACGGTGCGTTCGAGGGAGCTTGTAGCTCGCGCGCACCTCATCGGGCAGCGCGGCCGGCGCATACGTCTCGGCCGCGTCGTGGACGAACGAAAGGTCGCGGATGGATGCGATTCTGAGCCTGCAGCGAATCACCAAGCGGTTCGCCGCGACGACAGCGCTCGACTCCGTGTCGGTCGCGTTCGAACCGGGAACGGTCCACGGGCTGTGCGGAGAGAACGGCGCCGGCAAGTCAACGCTGGGAAAGGTCGTGACCGGCGTCCATCAGCCGGACGAAGGGACGATCACCCTCCGCGGCGAGGAGGTCGTCGTTGCGAGTCCTCGCCGGGCACTTGAGCTCGGCGTCAGCATGACTCATCAGGAGACTCTGTTCGTCCCGGAACTGACCGTCACCGAAAACGTGCTCATGACGACGCTCCCCCTCCGCGGTCGACTCCCGATGATCTCCTGGAAGAAGGCATACGAAACAGTCCAAGCTCTCCTCGACGAACTCTCGATGAAGATCGACGCGAGAGCTCGGATGCGCACCCTTTCCGTTGCCCAGACGGTGATGGTCTCGATCGCTCGGGCCGTCTACTACAACAGCGATGTGATCGTCTTGGACGAGCCGACGGCTTCGTTCAGCTTCAACGAAGTGGATCTGTTGTTCAGCCTGATCAAGGAGCTTCGCGAGCGCGGAGCTCTGATCATCTTCATCTCGCATCGGCTCAAAGAGGTCCTGTCGGTAACCGACAAAGTTTCCGTCCTGCGTGACGGGCAGCTTGTCGGAACGGCGGAAACGTCGACCCTCGACGAGGACCAATTGACGCTGATGATGTGCGGACGCGAGCTCGCCGAACGCGTCGACCGAGACGAACGACGAGCACGCGCCGACGAGCCCCTGCTCTCGGTCCGCAACCTGTCGGCCGGCGACCACGTCCGCGGCGTCAGCTTCGATCTCTATGCCGGAGAGATCCTCGGCGTCGCCGGCCTTCTCGGATCGGGAAAGGACGAGCTCATCCACTCCCTGATCACCGGTGACTACGATGATGGAGAGGTCTACGTCCGAGGAGAGAAGAAGGTCATCCGGTCGCCGCGCGGATCCCAAAGGGTTGGGATGGGCTACGTCCCTGCAGATCGACACCTGGACGGATTGGTGGGAGTCCTGTCGGTGCGCGAAAACGTCTATCTACGAGCCCCGGTCGGATGGGCCGCCTTCACGCGTCACGTGCTCGAGCGGAAGTCGGCCCGCGCCGTGACGGATCGAACTCACCTTGTCGCCCCGAAGGGCGTCGAGCAGGCCGTCGCAACGCTCAGCGGTGGGAATCAGCAGAAGGTATTGATGTCGCGGATCTTGGCGCTCGACCCGGAGATCTTCGTCCTGCACGAGCCGACACGGGGAATCGACGTCGGGGCCAAGGCGGAGATCCACAACCTGATGCGTGAAGTTGCCAGCACCGACAAGGGAATCCTGATGTGCTCGTCGGAGACGGAGGAGGTCATCGCACTGAGCGATCGCGTCCTGGTCATGAACGACGGCCGAATCGCCGCCGAGTTCGTGGGAGAAGAGATCAACGAGGACGCGGTCGTCCGCGCCTCGCTGTCGAGGTAAGGGGGAACGATATGGAGGCGGAGAAGCAGGGGCGGGGAACACTGACGTGGGCGTTGCGGTTCTTCCTCTCCTACGGGTTCGTCATCGTCCTGGTCCTGCTGACCATCGCGATGGCGCTGACGGCTCCCGGCTTCATAACGGGCCGGAACATCATGAACCTGCTGCGGCAGATCTCCATCACGGGGATCGCCGCTCTTGGCGCGACGTTCGTCATCCTGATCGGAGAGATCGATCTCTCGGTCGCGTCGACGATCGCGCTCGGTGGCGTGATCTTCGCATCGCTGCAATTCGTCATGCCCGTCTTCTTCGCGATGCTGCTCGCTCTTGGGTTCTGCACGTTCATCGGCGTTCTGAACGGGTTGATCACGACCAAAGCGAAGGTCGCGTCGTTTGCCGTGACCCTGGGTATGATGGGATTCGTCCGAGGGCTCGCTCTCCTTTACGCCAACGGCCGTCCGATCTACGGATTCAGCGATGCTGCACGCTGGATCGGCCGCGCGGAGGTCGGCCCGATCCCGATCCCGATCGTCTTGCTCTTCCTCACGCTGTTGGCGACCTATTACGTGCTGCGCTTTACCCGATATGGAAGGCAGGTCTACGCAGTCGGGGGAAACGAGTCGGCCGCCTTCCTCGGAGGAATCAACGTCCATCGCGTCAAGATCATTGCCTTTTCCCTGGCCAGCTTCCTGGCAGGTCTGGGAGGGATCATCATGTCCGCCCGACTCGGCTCCGGCGAGCCGATCGCGGCGCAAGGATATGAGTTCGATGTCATCGCATCCGTCGTCATTGGAGGAACGAGCCTCCGCGGCGGCATCGGGACGGTTCAAGGCACCCTGCTCGGTGCGTTACTCATGGGAGTCATCGTCAACGGATTGAATCTGCAAGGGGTCAATCCATACTGGCAACAAATCGTCAAGGGACTCATCATCGTGGGAGCCGTAATCATCGATCGACAGAAGCGGCGACTCGGCTAGGCCGACGACCCCTCGGGACTCGTCCGGCGGCGGCCGAGCGCGCGCACGAAGGAGCGAGAGATGGCGACAATGCGAGAGGTTGCGGAGCGCGCCGGCGTTTCGATCACGACTGTCTCCCATGTGATCAATCAGACGAGATTCGTAAGCGACGATCTGGCAAAGCGCGTCCGCGATGCCATTGAGCAACTGAACTACCAGCCCGATCAGCGGGCGCGCAGCCTGCGGATGGGCAAGTCGGAGACGATCGCGATGCTCGTCACGGACATCGTGAACCCGTTCTTCCCCGCCGTGGTCCGGGGCAGCGAGGACTGCGCACGAGAGCACAGCTACAGCTTGATCCTCTGCAATACGGACGAGGACCCATCCCAGGAAGAGCTGTACGTGTCCCTCATGATGGAGCGCCGTGTCGATGGGTTCCTCGTGGCACCCTCGATGCGACCGGAGGCTGCGCTGACCACGCTCGTCGAACGGGAAGTGCCGTTGGTCGTACTTGACCGTCGGTGCTCCTTCCAGGTCGATCAGGTCTATTCCGACAACGAGCGCGGCGCCTACGAGGCGACGAGATACCTGCTCGGCCTCGGACACACGCGCATCGGCGCCATCGTCGAACTCGAGGGCCTCCCCACCTTCGATGACCGTGTGAGGGGCTGGAAGAGAGCTCTCGAGGAGTCGGGGATCACGGTGGAGGCCGGCTGGCTTCGGCAAGCGGGTCTCGAGGTCGCGGGCGCGGCGGCTGCGGCGGCCAAACTGCTCGGCGACCCGCCGGGCGTCACGGCGATCTTCACCACGAACAACCTGATGACGCTGGGGGCGCTCGAGTTCCTCAAGGAATCGGGCCTTCACTGCCCGGACGACGTGAGCCTCGTCGGCTTCGATGATCCGAAATGGGCCGAGTCGTTCAATCCGGCGATTACGTCCGTAGCTCAGGAACCGTACGAAATGGGGTACCGCGGGGCCGACCTTCTGATCAAGAGAATCGAGGGAGACGAAAGCCCGCCGAAGAATGTCTGCTTGAATTGCAGTCTTCGCATTCGCGAATCCAGCAAGAAGTGTGGTGTTCGATGAGTGCGCTCGCATCCGGCGTGGCAAGGGAATACCGAAGAATCGGCCTCAATACGCTAGATCCAGGAGGTGGTCGCGGCGAGAAGACGGACTGAATGGCATGGAATCAAGCGCGAAAGCTACGATGGAGGAGGCTTTGATGCGTAAGCTGGTAGTGGTTCTTCTTGCATGTCTCTTGGGGATTGGCGTTCTGGCTTCGGCAGAGCAATACGAGATCGCGGTTGTCCCGAAGTCTCTCGACAACCCGGTGTTCTTCGCAACCAAGGCAGGAGCCGAGACGGCAGCGGCTGAACTCGGCGTCACCCTGATCTACACGGGCCCCGTCTCCGACGAAGGGTACGAGGCCGCCCGCGTCGTCGAGGATCTCGTGAACCGCGGCGTGGACGCGATCGCTGTATCGGTCAGTAACGCCGACGCGATGAGACCCATCTTGGAACAGGCGGCAGCGAAGGGAATCCCTGTCGTCACGTGGGATTCGGACTGCCCCGACAGCCCGCGTCTGATCTACTACGGGACGCCTGACTTCGAACTTGGAGAGCTCGTCGCAGGTCAGCTCGCCGATGCGATGGGCGGAGAAGGCAAGGTTGCGATCTTCCAGGTGTACATCGGACATCCGAACCTCGATGCTCGGTACGACGGGATGATGGCGAAGTTCGCCGAGTACCCGGGAATCGAAGTCGTCACCCGATTCACCACAACCGCCCTCGAGATCGGACTCGCGGTGGATGCCGTGGAAAGCTACATCTCGGCGAACCCCGAGATCGACGGGCTGGCAACGGCCACCGGATTCCCGTGGTGGGGAAGCGTCGGTTCAATGCCTACCGTCAATCAGCGAGTCTTGGCTGGCTATCTGGTGTGCGTGGGCGTCGACCCACTAGAAAGCGCGCTCCAGTACGTTGATGCCGGGATCCTCGAGGCTTGCATCGGGCAGCGCTTCTACGACATGGGGTACCACAGCGTAAACATGCTGTACGCGATGCTCCGGACGCCCGCTCTCGCCGAGTACCTGGCGGACAACCCGATCACGATGCTCAGTTCGGGGATGGACGTCATTACGAAGGATGGCGGAGACGGCAGCATCAGCGTCGCGGACTATTTCGACCTTCTAGCGGAATGGGAGGAGTAGTCTAGGACTACTCCCCCCACGGAACGGGGCTTGTCCGTCGAAGAGGGGCAAGCCCCACCCTCTCTGAAGTGAAGGATAGCGCAAACGTGGGCGAGTATCTCAAAGGCTAGGGACCGCATTGTGAATCTACTCGGAATCCAAAGCGTAGTGAAGACGTTTCCCGGCGTGCAAGCGCTCAAGGGAGTGAGCTTCGACGTGGAGCAAGGCAGCGTCCATGCGCTCGTCGGAGAAAATGGCGCGGGCAAGTCGACGCTGATCAAAGTGTGTGCAGGGATTGAGCGGAAGGACGACGGCGAGATCCTGTGGAAGGAGACGCCGGTCGACATCCGCAGCCCGCTCGACGCTCGAAACGTGGGGATCGGCGTCGTTCACCAGCACTTCCCGCAGTGCTCGAACCTCACAGTTGCGCAGAACATCTACCTCTCCGAGCTTTCGAAGACGACGCTCCGACCCCTTACGTGGAGAACACGGAATCAACGGGCAAAGGACCTACTGCGGCAATTCGGCGTCGAGCGACGGCCCGACGAGCTGCTCGGAGACTTGCCGATCGGTGAACGTCAGGTTGTGGAGATCTGCAAAGCCGTGGCGATGGACGTCGAACTCATCATCATGGACGAACCGACCTCGGCTCTCGCGCTGCAGGAGCTGGAACGGTTCTTCTCTCTGATCGACAAGCTTCAAGAGCGGGGGATCACGGTCATCTACGTTTCCCACAAGCTTGACGAGGTCTTTCGGATCGCGGACCGGATCACGATTCTTCGCGATGGTGCCGAGGTCTTCAACGGGAGCATCGACGACGTCACCCCCGCTCGTGTGGCAACGTTGATGGCCGGGCACGACGTTCGGGACTTCGAGAGAGCGACACCCACCGAGCGCGAAATCGGTGAACCGATTCTGGCAATTGAGGACTTCTCCGTCGGGGATCTGGTCTCGAAGGCTTCGTTGTCCGTCAGACCCGGCGAGATCTTGGGCCTCGCCGGTCTTCAAGGCTCGGGCACGAGCGCCCTCATGAAGGGCCTCTTCGGGCTTGCGCCAGACGTTCATGGATCGGTCCGGGTCGAAGGGACACAGGTCGAGATTCACAGCCCGAAGGACGCGATCGCCGCTGGCCTGGCCTACGTGCCGGCGGATCGACATGTGGAGGGGCTGAATCTGATCCAGTCACTCGCCGAGAACACGTGTATCACGATTCTCCGGAGGCTCGCCGGAAGGGGAGTCCTGAAGAGAAACCCGGTTCGAACGCTCGGAGAACGAGCGATCCAGATGCTCTCGATCCAATCACACTCCCCGTGGCAGATCGTGAACTTCCTGAGCGGGGGCAACCAGCAGAAGGTCGTGCTCGCGAAGTGGCTCGTAACGGACCCACACCTCCTGCTCCTCGACGATCCGACACGCGGGGTCGACGTTGGAGCGAAATCGGAGATCCACAGCATTCTTCGGGACCTTGTCGAGGAAGGGAAGGCTTGCGTGATGACATCCTGTGAGCTCCCCGAGCTGATCGCCGTCACGAACAGGATCATCACAATGTACAACGGAAAGATTACGGGGGAGTTCAAGTCAGACATGGTCACGCAAGAGGACATCATGCGCGCCATCACAGGGGCCACGATGATCGAAGACGACCGACAAGAGGGCGAAGAAGAGACTAGGGAGGCCAGGCATGACGGGTGAGAAGCGACAGGCGGTCGCCTCGGGCAAGAGGGCCCTGCTGCGGATCCTCCGAGGGCGGGAGACCGGAGTCCTGATGGCGTTGATCGTCCTCGTGGTGGGTTTGTCCTTTCTCGGGAAGAATTTCCTCACAACGCACAACATCTTCAGCATTCTGCGAGCCGTCTCGTTCGAAGGAATCGCCGCACTCGGCATGATGCTCGCCATGCTCACCGGGGGGCTGGACCTTTCGATCGCATCGAACATGGCCCTCTCAGGAATCCTGGTTTCGTTGCTCATGGTCAGTGGTGTCCCGGTGCTCCCCGCGATCCTGATTGCCGTCTTCGCGGGGATGGGAATCGGGCTGATCAACGGATTGGTCATCACGCGAATCGGCTTGGGTCCGATCATCACGACGCTCGCGATGATGAGCGTCGTACGGGGAATCGGGTACATGATCACGAGAGGATTGCCTGTCGTCAATCTTCCCGCTGCTTTCACGCGGCTCGGACAGGGCATGATCGCGGGGGTTGTTCCCGTTCCAATCATCTTCTTCCTCGTCGTGGCCATTGTGATTCACCTGATCCAGCGATACACGGTCTTCGGCTACCAGCTCTACGCCACCGGCGGAAACGAAGTGGCAAGTCGCTACTCGGGTGTTCAGACGAAGACGGTGACCATGACCGCCTACATTCTGGCAGGAGCACTCGGTGCACTCGGCGGCGTGCTCCTGATCGCACGGCTCGGTGTCGCGCAGCCATCGATCGCTTCGGGGTACGAGTTGGCGATCGTCGCAGCGGTCGTCATCGGAGGCACCAGCCTCAATGGAGGAATCGGTACCGTACTGGGCACCGTCCTCGGCGTCTTGATCATCGGAGTCATTCGAAACGGGCTCGTGTTGGCCAACATCGGGGGGTACTACATCCAGTTCGCCAACGGCCTGTTGATCCTCGCAGCCGTTGCGATCAATCGGTTGAGAGGGATAAGGAGCTAGAGCGACGCGCGTGAAGCAGGGCGCGAAGGAAACCCGGCAAAGGACATAGAAGCAGCCTGGATCACGGAAAGGAGACAGCATGAAGGCGCTGAATATCGGGCTCATCGGCGGCGGTCTGATCGGCCGTACACACACGGTCGGGTATCAGATGATGAAGGCGTTCTTCTCGGA